>Ga0153931_100128_pt1 | contig 28832 bp, 32 predicted proteins | sample TSNJ015MetaG_FD_104730 | JGI IMG/M metagenome (GOLD analysis project Ga0153931, IMG submission 104730) | Attine ant fungus gardens microbial communities from New Jersey, USA - TSNJ015 MetaG | ecosystem: Host-associated > Fungi > Mycelium > Unclassified | place: USA: New Jersey, Wharton State... | reverse complement strand
TCGTCGACACCATGACCATGGTCGACCTGTCCGGCACGGTGAGGAAGATCCGCATCCGCGCCACGACCATCACCGACTTCGACCGCAAGGACATCATTGTCCCGAACAAGACGTTCATCACCGGGCAACTGATCAACTGGTCGCTGACCGACACCATCACCCGGGTCACCCTGAAACTCGGCGTGGACTACGGCTCCGATCTGGATCTGGTCAAGGAACTGCTGCTCAAGGCCGCTCGGGAAAACCCGCGCGTCCTCAAGGAACCCGAGCCGCACGTGTACTTCCTCAACTTCGGCGAAAGCACCCTCGACCACGAATTGCGCATGCACGTGCGCGACCTCGGTGACCGCAACCCGGTGATCGACGAAGTGAACCGCTTCATCAACCGCGAGTTCAAGAAGCAGCACATCAACATCTCGTTCCGCCAGATGGAGGTGTATCTGAAAAACCTTCACGGCCAGGAATACAAGTTGGTGCCGGTCGAGGACGACAGCAAAACCATCGTACCGATCAGCGGCGAGCAAAAGCCGCTGCAAGAGCCGCCGCCGGCCAAACTCGACTAACCGGTCTAATCCCAGCAGAATGCTCGGACATTCTGCTGGAGCCGGCCCTTGAAAGCCCTCGACGAACTGACCTTCGACAATCGCTTCGCTCGCCTGGGCGACGCGTTCTCCGCCCACGTGCTGCCCGAACCGATCGACAACCCGCGTCTGGTCGTCGCCAGCCCGGCGGCCCTGGCCTTGCTCGATCTCGAGCCGGCGACGGCTGACACTCAGGAATTCGCCGAACTGTTCGGCGGCCATAAGTTATGGGCGGATGCCGAGCCACGGGCGATGGTCTATTCCGGGCACCAGTTCGGTGGCTACACGCCGCAACTGGGCGATGGTCGCGGCTTACTGCTGGGCGAGGTTTACAACAACGCCGGCGAGCACTGGGACCTGCATTTGAAGGGCGCCGGGCAGACGCCGTTTTCGCGCATGGGCGATGGCCGCGCGGTATTGCGTTCGTCGATCCGTGAATTCCTCGCCTCCGAAGCGCTGCACGCGCTGAACATCCCGTCTTCGCGCGCCGCCTGCGTGATCGGCTCCGACACTCCGGTGTGGCGCGAGAAGCAGGAACGCGCCGCGATGGTGCTGCGTCTGGCGCCGAGCCATGTGCGCTTCGGCCACTTCGAATACTTCTACTACACCAAGCGTCCCGAGCAGCAGAAACAGCTCGGTGAGCACGTACTGGCGATGCACTATCCCGAATGCCTGGAGCAGCCTGAGCCGTATCTGGCGATGTTCCGCGAGATCGTCGAGCGCAATGCCGAACTGATCGCCAAGTGGCAGGCCTACGGCTTCTGTCACGGCGTGATGAACACCGACAACATGTCGATCCTCGGCATCACCTTCGACTTCGGCCCGTTCGCCTTCCTCGACGATTTCGACGCCAACTTCATCTGCAACCACTCCGATGATCAGGGCCGCTACTCGTTCAGCAACCAAGTGCCGATCGGCCAGTGGAACCTCAGCGCCCTGGCCCAGGCCCTGACGCCGTTCATCAGCGTCGAAGCCCTGCGCGAAACCCTCGGTTTGTACCTGCCGTTGTTCCAGGCGCACTACCTCGACCTGATGCGTCGTCGCCTCGGTTTCACCAGCGCCGAAGACGACGACCAGAAACTGCTCGAAGACCTGCTGCAACTGATGCAAAACAGCGGCGTCGACTACACGTTGTTTTTCCGCCGCCTCGGCGACCAGTCCGCAGAGCAAGCCGTCGCCCGCCTGCGCGATGACTTCGTCGACATCAAAGGCTTCGATGCCTGGGGCGAGCGCTACGTGGCACGGGTTGCCCGCGATGGCGACAGCAATCAGGAACAACGCCGCACACGGATGCACGCAGTCAATCCGCTGTACATCCTGCGCAACTACCTGGCACAAAAAGCCATCGACGCCGCCGAACAAGGCGACTACTCCGAGGTGCGCCGGCTGCATGCGGTGCTGAGCAAACCGTTTGACGAACAGATAGGGATGGAGGGTTATGCCGAGCGGCCGCCGGAGTGGGGCAAGCATCTGGAGATCAGTTGTTCGTCTTGAGACAGACTAGATGAATACGTCTACAGGCACCTTGAAGTAGTCGGCCAACCAGCGAACCTGCCGCAGGTTCAATTTGCGCTTGCCGTTCAGAATTTCTGAAACAACGGATTGAGTACCCACACCCGGCAGATCGCTTTGAGTCAGACCATGTTCGCGCATCATGTAGCCGAGGACCTCTTCTCCGCTCGCATCGGCCATCGGATGGTGTGTGCGATCCCACTCGGCAATCCAGTCACTGATGATGTCCAGCAGACTCGCGAGTGGGTGCGAGCCATCATCACCGGTTATCTCAAGGATCTCGTCGACGGCCTGAACCAAGGCATCGTAATCCTCTTCATTTTTCGGTTTTCGCAGCAACGGAGAGACAAACTCCCAGTGCTCGGCAACTGTCTTGATCAAACTACTCATACCTTTCCCTCCTTCCATTTGCCCCGATCGTATTCGCGGTGGTCGAGCACATGCTTGATGTAGAGCCTTTGTGATCGATAACTGACAAAGGCGATCAGCCTCAGTTTGTTGCCACCAATGTCGAAAACGTGGAGATCACCCACCTTGTCGGTGGCAGGAAATATCGACTTCATTGCCGCGAAGTCCTTTGAATAACTCCTGCTTGCCAGACGAAACCATTGCGCTAGCGCGCTTGCTGCCTGTGGCCACTGCTCCTTGGCCTCTCGAATGGGTTTTTCACTGAACACATGCATGCAACATCCTTATCGCATTCTGCTATGGGGAGTTAATCACAAAATAAAATTATCGCAACTTGCGATACATCCAGGCAGACCAACGGTCTGCCTCGGTACGACTCAGCCTAGATCCAACATTGAAATCCGCATGATTGAAAATATGAGCAAACGTCTCCAACTAGGGTTTATCGCCCTTCACTGGACCTCGCTCATGACCCACCCACTGCTCATCCCCTGCCCCGCCTGCAACGGCCTCAACCGCATCCCCGCCGAACGCCTGGGCGATCAGCCGAAGTGCGGGCGCTGCAAATCCGCGGTGCTGTTAAGCAAGCCGTTCGAACTCAAGCAAGGCGACTACGCCAGCCAGATCAAAGGTGATCTGCCGTTGTTGGTGGATGTCTGGGCGGACTGGTGTGGGCCGTGCAAGTCGTTTGCACCGGTGTTCGAGCAGGCGGCGGCGCAGTTGGCGGGCAAGTGCCGGTTGGCCAAGCTCGACAGCGAGGCCAATCAACAGTTGTCGGCGCAGTTGGGGATTCGTTCGATTCCGAGCCTGATTCTGTTCAAGAACGGTCGGGAAGTGGCACGCCAGAGCGGGGCATTTCCGTTGCCGCAGTTGATGGCGTGGCTGCGTAGCCAGGGCATCTGACCCTCCAGAGAACCCAATGTGGGAGCGAGCCTGCTCGCGAAGGCGTCCGCTCAGTCAACAGAGATGTTGAATGTGCTGGCCTCTTCGCGAGCAGGCTCGCTCTCACAGGAAAATCAGTGGTCTTCGAGCAGGTTGTGCAGCTCAACGAACTGCTGCGTCAGTTTGTGCCGTGGGTCGAGGTGGATCAGCGGGGTGCTGGCCTGGTGCGACTCGCGCATGCGCACCGAGCTGTTCAGGTACACCGGCAGCACCGGCAAGCCCTCGGCAATCAATTCATCCAGAATCTGCTGCGGCAGGCTGGCCCGGGCCTGGAACTGATTGACCACGATGCCTTCGACTTCCAGCCCTTCGTTGTGGTCTTCCTTCAACTCTTCGATTTCCGCCAGCAGGCCGTACAGCGCCTGACGCGAGAAGCTGTCGCAATCGAAGGGAATCAGCACACGATCAGCGGCGATCAATGCCGACACCGCATAGAAATTCAGCGCTGGCGGCGTATCGAGATAAATCCGGTCGTATTCGCCATCCAGCTCATCGAGCAATTTGCGCAGCTTGTTGATCTTGTGCTTGGCCTCAAGCTTGGGCTGCAGATCGGCCAGTTCAGCGGTGGCGGTGATGATGTGCAGGTTGTCGAACGGGGTTTCGTAGATGTCGGCCTGGTTTTTCTTCGAGAACGGCCCGGAAGACAGGGTCTGCTTGAAGAAGTCGGCAATGCCCATCGGTATGTCATTCCCGGTGAGCCCCGTCAGATACTGAGTGGAGTTGGCCTGGGCATCGAGGTCGACCAATAGCGTGCGATAGCCCTCGCTGGCACTCACCGCCGCCAGATTGCAGGCAATGCTGGATTTGCCCACTCCACCTTTCTGATTGAACACCACGCGCCGCATGACAAAACCTCCGTGTATCAAAGAATGACCGAGTGTAGTTGCCTGTGCGTGCGCTTCGCTACCTTCAACGACGCGGACTACAGAGTCAGGCGCAAAAATCAGCGGGAACAGAGGGCAAAAACCTCCCGTGTGCGCTGATAGGCCCGACAGACAAATCCCCCACGATCCGGATAATGGCCAAGTGACAGTTTTTCTGCGAACCACTCAGTACATTTCGTTGAGCAAAACGTAACCAACATTTGCTACACACTCGTCGCACCGGGATAATGCGCGCCACCCGGCGCCAAGCGCCACGTCAGGTCAGCCGCGGCTTTGGCGACTCAAAGCGTCATAAAAGCCCGCAGGGGCGGGATGAACTCCGTGATCAACTTCAACATCGCCCAATGGCGCGCGTGGGCCCCGGGGCTCGACAGCGTGGACGCGTGGCAGGCCTGGAGCCGACAACCGGTCGTGCTCCCGGGCAGCGATGTCGCGCCCGATGTGTCGTTTCTGCCGGCGATGCAGCGCCGTCGGCTCAGCCGCCTGGCGCGCATGGCGTTCAGTGTCGGCTGGCCGCTGGCCGACGGACGGGAGAACCTGCCGCTGGTGTTTGTTTCGCGCCACGGCGAAACCCCGCGTACCTTCGAGATCCTCAGTGATCTGGCCAAGGACGAGCCGTTGTCGCCGACCCAGTTCAGCCTGTCGGTGCACAACGCAATCATCGGTCTGTGGTCGATCATGCGCGGCGAAACCAGCGAAATGACCGCCCTCGCGGCGGCGGGCGACGGCCTGGAACATGGCATCCTCGAAGCCGCTGCCCTGCTCGACGAAGGCGCTCCGGCGGTGCTGCTGATCATCACCGAAGAGCAGCCGCCCCAGGCCTATTCGCAGTGGATCGACGACGTCCCGTTCCCTTATGCGCTGGGCCTGCTGCTCACTCCCGGTACCGACTGGCGGCTGACCCTGAACAGCGGCCCGGAGGCACTGTCCAAAACGCAATGGCCACACGCGCTCAATCTGTTGCGCACCCTGCTCGGCCAGCAATCCCATTGCCAACATGCCTGGAAAAATCGTGTATGGACCTGGCAACGCAACCCGTGACCGAGAAAAACCGCGACGCCTATTACTGGCGCTTGCTGGCCACCGCCGCCAGTTTCGCTCTGTTCGGGCTGGGCGGGCTGTGCCTGCGCCTGCTGGTGTTCCCGTTGCTCGGCTATTTGCCGGGAGACGCGCTCAAGCATCGCCAGCGCGCGCGACAGACCGTCAGTCGGCTGTTCTGGTTTTTCGTGCGGTTCATGGCCCGCACCGGCGTCCTGACCTACGACATTCAAGGGGCGGAACGCCTCGGCCGGCCGGGGCAGATGATCATCGCCAACCACCCGTCGCTGATCGACGTGGTGTTCCTGATCGGCCTGGTGCGTCAGGCCAATTGCGTGGTGAAGAAAAGCCTGTGGGAAAACCCCTTCACCCGCGGCCCGCTGCGCAGCACCGAATACATCAGCAATGACGGCAGCATGGACATGCTCGATGCCGCGGCCGAATCCCTGCAAAACGGCCAGACCCTGATCATTTTCCCCGAGGGCACGCGCACTCAACCTGGTCAGGCGCCAGCCTTTCATCGGGGGGCGGCGGCGATTGCCCTGCGCGGTGCGAAAATCCTTACGCCAGTGGTCATCAAGGTCAATCCGACCACCCTGACCAAGGCCGAACCCTGGTATCGCATCCCCCACCGCCGCGTGCACTTCATTTTTCGTATCGGGGCCGATATAGATCCACAGACTTTCGCCACGCAAGGCACTGCACCGCAGGCCTCGCGCAAGCTCAATGATTATTTGCACTCTTACTACATTAAGGAGCTCGCCGAAGATGAGCGATCTGAATAACCCTGGCCTGGTGCGCGACATCAAACTGCTGATCATCGATGCCCTGGGCCTCGAAGACATCAGCGTCGACGACATCGGCGACGAACAGACGCTGTTCGGCGAAGGCCTGGGCCTGGATTCCGTCGACGCACTGGAACTGGGTCTGGCGATCCAGAAAAAGTACGGCATCAAAATCGACGCCGACGCCAAAGACACCCGTAACCACTTCACCAACGTGGCGAGCCTTGCGGCATTCGTCACGGCAAAAAAGGCAGCTTGAGACCGGACCATGCAAACTCGTGACGACATTTTCAACACCCTGCGCGATGCCTTGGTCGAGCTGTTCGAACTGGATCCGGCGCGGATCAGCCTGGAGTCCAACCTGTATCAGGATCTGGAAATCGACAGCATCGACGCGGTCGACCTGATCGATCACATCAAACGCCAGACCGGCAAGAAAATCGCCGCCGAAGAATTCAAATCGGTGCGCACTGTCAGTGACGTGGTCGAGGCGGTCTACCGTCTGGTTCAACCGGCCGCATGAGCCGATTGATCGGCCTCGGCCTGCTGTTGGCGGGGCTGCTGTACCCCTTTGCGGTGTATTTCGGCATGGAGCACTTCGCCCCGTGGCAGTTCGGACTGCTGCTGGGTGGCCTGTGGCTGGCGCGCGCGCTGACCGGCGAGCGCAAGCCCGGCAGCCGCTGGATGGCCTGTGTGGCGATCGTGTTCTGCCTGCTGCTGGCGCTGTTCGACAGTCCGCTGTTGCTGCGCTGGTATCCGGTGCTGATCAGCGGTTTCATGCTGGTGCTGTTCAGCCTGAGCCTGAAATACGGGCCGCCGATGGTCGAGCGCCTGGCGCGACTGCGCGAGCCACACCTGCCGCCCGAGGCGATCCGCTACACCCGCCAGGTCACCGTGGCCTGGAGCGTGTTTTTCTTCTGCAACGGTTTGTGCGCCGCGCTCCTGACCCTGTGGGCGCCGCTGCATTGGTGGATGTTGTACACCGGCCTGATCTCCTACGGATTGATCGGCCTGATGTTTGCCATTGAATGGCTGATACGACAACGGGTAAGAGGCCGTAAATGAACTGGATAAAACTTGAGCAACTGTTGCTCAAGGCCCTGCCGGAGCGCGCGATCAGCGCCGCCCCGGCGCTCGACCACACACAACTGCGCGAGCAGGCGCTGAGCGTTGCCGCCGGCCTGCAGGCACGCGGCGTGCAGCGCATGGCGGTACATCTGGAAGATGCCGCCGACCTCGCCATCGCCCTGCTCGGAGCCTGGCGCGCCGGCGTCGCCGTCCTGCTGCCCTCCGACCTGCAAGCGCAGACCCGCCAGCGCTGGTCGAGTGAGGTCGATCTGTGGTTGAGCGATCACCCCGATGATGCTCACTTGAGCGATCTGCTGCAGCCTGCCTTGACCGGCGCCGAACTCGATCTCGAGCAGTGCCGCCTGAGCCTGTGCACCTCCGGCTCCAGCGGTGAACCCAAGCGCATCGACAAGACCCTGCGCCAACTGGCCAACGAGGTCGAAGCACTGGAGCAACTTTGGGGCGCGGATCTCGGTGAAGCCTGGATCATCGGCAGCGTCGCCACCCAGCACATCTACGGTTTGTTGTTCCGGGTGCTGTGGCCGCTGTGCGCCGGACGTCCGTTCGGGCGCAAGCAACTGGCATTCTCGGAAGACCTGCAGCGCGCCAGCCGCGAACACCCGGCCTTCGCCTGGGTCGCCAGCCCGGCGCTGCTCAAGCGCATGGGCGACAACCTCGACTGGCCGGCTCTGAGTGCCGTGCGCCGGGTGTTTTCCTCCGGCGGTGCGTTACCGGCAGACGCAGCACAGAGCCTGCAGCAACGCCTGCACCAGTGGCCGACGGAAATCCTCGGCAGCTCGGAAACCGGTGGCATCGCCTGGCGTCAGGGCGCCAGCCTGTGGCAGCCCTTCGCCGGGGTTGAACTGAGTCAGGACAGCGACGGCGCCCTGCTGATCGCTTCACCGTACTTGCCCGCCGGGCATGTCGAACACACCGCCGACGCCGCGCGTATCGCTGCCGACGGGCGTTTCGAACTGCTCGGGCGGCTGGACCGCATCGTCAAACTCGAAGAGAAACGCATCTCCCTGCCGATGCTGGAACAGGCGCTGATCGCCCACGACTGGGTCGCCGAAGCACGCCTGGGCGTGGTTCAGGAAAACCGCGCGGTGCTGGGTGCCTTGTTGGTGCTCAGCGACGCAGGCCTGTTTGCCTTGCGTGAACAGGGCCGTCGCAGCCTGACCGAAGCCCTGCGCAAACACCTGAGCCAGCATTGCGAAGCCTTGGCCTTGCCCCGGCGCTGGCGTCTGGTGCGGCAACTGCCGCTGAACAGCCAGGGCAAGCTGCCGCAGGCCGACATCGAAGCGCTGCTGCTGGCGCCACGGCCGAAAGCTCCGGAAGTGCTGGAACAGCTCGAAACCGACGGCGAGTGGAGCCTGCAATTGAGTGTTCCGCCGGACCTGGCCTACTTCAGCGGTCACTTCCCCAAGGCCCCGGTGCTGCCCGGCGTGGTGCAAGTCGAATGGGCTCTGAAACTCGGTCAGCAACTGCTGAACCTGCCCGGCAAATTTGCCGGCATGGAAGTGCTGAAATTCCAGCAACTGGTGCGCCCGGGCGATGAAATCCAGCTGCACCTGCGTTTCGATCCCGAACGCGGCAAGCTGTATTTCGCCTACCGCAACGACACCGCGACCTGCTCCAGCGGGCGAATCCTCCTAGGAGCCGCCGATGCATAACCTGTTGCGAGGGAGCTTGCTCCCGCTGGGCTGCGAAGCGGCCCCGAACTCGGATCACGACAAACTGCGAGCGAGTGCTGCGCACTCGAGCGGGAGCAAGCTCCCTCGCCACAGTAGGGATGTCGTCAATGCATAACCCTTGCGCCGTGATTCCGGTCTACAACCATGAAACCGCGATCGGCACCGTGGTCGACACCCTGCTCGCCCAAGACCTGCCGTGCATTCTGGTGGATGACGCCAGCACCCCGTCCTGCGCGCGAGTGCTGGATGCGCTGGCCGAACGCGACCACGTGCATCTGGTGCGCCTGACCCTCAATCAGGGCAAGGGCGGCGCGGTGATGACCGGCCTGCGCGAAGCGGCGCGGCTGGGCTTCACTCATGCCCTGCAAGTGGACGCCGATGGCCAGCACGACCTGCACGACGTCGCCCGTTTCGTCGAGGAATCCCGTGCCCACCCGGACGCGATGATCTGCGGTTATCCGCTGTTTGACGAGAGCGTGCCCAAGGGCCGTTTGTACGCGCGTTATCTGACCCACGTGATGGTCTGGATCAACACGCTGTCGCTGCAGATTCGCGATTCGATGTGCGGCTTTCGCGTCTATCCGCTGGCCCCGACGCTGGCGCTGATCGACTCGGCGCGGGTCGGCAAGCGTATGGATTTCGACTCCGACATCCTCGTGCGCCTGTCGTGGCGCAACCAGCCGATGCGCTGGTTGCAGACCAGCGTGCACTACCCGCTGGACGGCGTCTCACACTTTCGCCTGTTCCACGACAACGCGCTGATTTCCAGCATGCACACCCGGTTGTTCTTCGGCATGCTGCTGCGCCTGCCCGTCATCCTCTGGCGCCGGTGGCGAGCATGAGCGTCGAGACCGACAAGAAGCACTGGGCCGACCGCGAAGAGCGCGGCAGCTTCCTGCTGATGAAATTCACCGCGTTCGCCGCCAAAGTGCTTGGCCGGCGCCTGCTCAGTCCGCTGCTGTACGGCATCGTCCTGTACTTCTTCCTGTTCGGCCGCACCGCGCGCAACAGTGCCTGGCAATACCAGCAACGGCTGGCTGACTGGAGCAACCGCGCCGAATTGCGCCCGAGTTATTGGCGGGTGTTCCGCCAGTTCATGGCGTTCGCCGATTCGCTGCTCGACAAGCTCGACGTGTGGAACGGCAAGATCCGTATCGAGCAGATCGAAATCATCGACCCGGCACTGCTGCGCAATCAGTTGCGCGGCAGTCGCGGGCAACTGCTGGTCGGCGCGCATCTGGGTAACCTCGAAGTGTGCCGGGCGCTGGCGGAGATCGGCGAAAAGGTCACCATGAACGTGCTGGTGCACACCAAGCACGCCGAGCAGTTCAACCGCTTGCTGGGTGAAGCCGGGGCGACCAATCTGCGCCTGATTCAGGTCAGCGAACTGGACCCGGTGATCATGCTGCAACTGCACGAACGCCTGGAGCGCGGCGAATGGCTGGCGATTGCTGGCGACCGCGTGCCGTTGCACGGCGGGCGCAGCGTCAGCGTGGACTTTCTCGGCCACCCGGCAGCGTTTCCGCAAGGCCCGTGGCTGCTGGCCGGCTTGCTCAAATGCCCGGTCAATCTGTTGATGTGCCTGAAACAGCCGGACGGCCACTATCGCCTGACTCTCGAACCGTTCGCCGACAGCGTGACGTGGACGCGCCGCGAGCGCGAGCAGGTCATTCATCAGTGGGCCACCCGCTACGCGCAGCGCCTGAGTCACTATTGCCTCGAAGCCCCGCACCAATGGTTCAACTTTTACCCTTTCTGGAAGACCGATGACGACGCCAACCCATGAGCCGGTAACCTTCGGCGAACGCCCTTTGCGCATCGAAGACGTGCTGGCCCTGGCCAACCGTAAAGCGCCCGTGCAGTTGCAGAGCGACGCCGCCTACCGCGAGCGCATCGCCAAAGGCGCGCGGTTTCTCGATTCGCTGCTGGACAAGGAAGGCGTGATCTACGGCGTGACCACCGGTTACGGTGATTCCTGCGTGGTCGCGGTGCCGCTGCATCACGTCGAGGCACTGCCGCGTCATCTCTACACCTTCCACGGCTGCGGCCTCGGCAAACTGCTCGACGCGCAAGCCACCCGTGCGGTGCTGGCCGCACGGTTGCAGTCGCTGTGCCACGGCGTGTCCGGGGTGCGCATCGAACTGCTGGAGCGCCTGCACGCCTTCCTTGAACACGACATCCTGCCGCTGATCCCCGAAGAAGGCTCGGTCGGGGCCAGCGGCGATCTGACGCCGCTGTCCTACGTCGCCGCCACCCTGTCCGGCGAGCGCGAAGTGTTGTTCCGTGGCGAACGCCGCCAGGCTGCCGACGTGCATCGCGAACTGGGCTGGACGCCATTGGTGCTGCGTCCGAAAGAAGCGCTGGCCTTGATGAACGGCACCGCGGTGATGACCGGCCTCGCCTGCCTCGCCTTCGCCCGCGCCGACTATCTGCTGCAACTGGCCACGCGCATCACCGCGCTCAACGTGGTCGCGCTGCAAGGCAATCCGGAACACTTCGACGAGCGTCTGTTCGCCGCCAAGCCGCATCCGGGGCAGATGCAGGTTGCCGCGTGGCTGCGCAAGGATCTAGCGATCGACGCGCCGACCGCGCCGCTGCATCGCCTGCAGGATCGCTACTCGCTGCGCTGCGCCCCACACGTGCTCGGGGTGCTGGCCGACAGCCTGAACTGGCTGCGTGCGTTCATCGAGACCGAACTCAACAGCGCCAACGACAACCCGATCATCGACGCCGAAGCCGAGCGCGTGCTGCACGGCGGGCACTTCTACGGCGGGCACATCGCGTTCGCCATGGACAGCCTGAAAAATCTGGTGGCCAACGTTGCCGACCTGCTCGACCGGCAGCTCGCGTTGCTGGTCGACGAGCGCTACAACCATGGTTTGCCAAGCAACCTGTCCGGCGCCCCGGCGGATCGCGCCATGATCAATCACGGCTTCAAGGCCGTGCAGATCGGCACCAGTGCCTGGACCGCTGAAGCCCTGAAAAACACCATGCCGGCCAGCGTGTTCTCACGCTCCACCGAGTGCCATAACCAGGACAAGGTGAGCATGGGCACCATCGCCGCCCGCGACGCGATCCGCGTGCTGGAACTGACCGAACAGGTCGCCGCCGCCACGTTGCTCGCGGCCAATCAGGGCGTCTGGTTGCGCGGTCGCGATGAAGACGCACGCGCGCTGCCACCTTCGCTGGCCGCCATGCACGAAGAGCTGGCCAAGGACTTCCCGCCAGTCATCGAAGACCGCGCGCTGGAAGGCGAACTGCGCCTGTGCCTGCAACGCATCGCCGAACAACACTGGAGGCTGCATGCGTAGCGCCGGAGTGCTGCACGCCGACACGGAAATCCTCGTGCCGTTCTTTGACATCGACACCATGCACGTGGTCTGGCACGGGCATTACGTGAAGTACCTGGAAGTGGCGCGCTGCGCGCTGCTCGACCAGATCGGCCACAACTACACGCAGATGTCCGAGTCCGGCTACGCGTGGCCGATCATCGACCTGCAACTGCGTTATGTACGTGGCGCGGTGTTCGGCCAGCGCTTGAACGTACGCGCCAGTCTGGTGGAGTGGGAGAACCGTTTGAAGATCAATTATCTGATCACCGACCTGCAGACCGGCGAGCGCCTGACCCGTGCCAGCTCGGTGCAGGTGGCGGTCGAGATCAGCAGCCGCGAGATGCAACTGGCCTCACCCAAAGTGTTCACCGATGCGGTGGAAAGGATGCTGCGATGAACCTGTTCTGCAAATGCCTTGGCGCGATGGCGCTGCTCGCCGTGTCGACGCTGGCCAACGCCTTCGACCTGCAACAGCTCAGCGAACAACTGGCGAAACCGGAAGTGATCCACGGCCAGTTCATTCAGGAAAAACATCTGCGCGCCCTGCCTCAACCGTTGATCAGCAAGGGCAACTTCGTCCTGGCGAAAAATCACGGCCTGCTCTGGCTGCTCAAGACCCCGCTGCAACAGGATTACCGCATCACCGCCAACGGCATCGCCCGTCGTGACGGCAACGCTTGGCAGTTGCTGCCGAACAAGAGCGCCGGTGCCGAACAGAACCGCTTGTTCCTCGCCGTGCTGCAAGGTGACAGCAGCGGCCTGCAACGGGATTTCGAGCTGGCCCTGAGCGGCGATGCACAGCAGTGGAAACTCACTCTGACCCCGCGTTCGCTGCTGCTCAAGCAAGTGTTCAAGCAGATCAATATCGACGGCGGTGAGCTGGTGCAGACCATCGAACTGCTGGAAACCCAGGGCGACAGCACTGTGCTGCGCATGAAAGACAGCAGCGCCGGTCAACCGTTGAGCGACACGGAGCAACATGACTTTGCCGAGTGAACGCAGGCTGCCGTGGCTGTTCCTGATCCTGCTGTTGGCGGTCGTCGCGCTGGCCGGATGGCAGTGGCGCGACGGTGCGCCGCTGTCGGCCAACCTCATGGAACTGGTGCCCGGCACCAACCCTGATGCCCTCGAACTGCGCGCCGAACAACGTATGCAGGAACCGCTCAATCGGGAAATGCTGGTGCTGGTCGGCCACGCCGATCGCCAGCAAGCGGTGGCCATGGCGCAGACTCTGGGCGAGCAATGGCAGGCCTGCGGTCTGTTCGAAAAGGTCCAGTGGAACCTGCAGGCGGATCTGCCAGCGCTGCGCACGCAACTGCTGCTGGGGCGGCTGGCGATGCTATCGGCGGATGATCGGCAACTGTTGACCGAGCATCCCGACGCCTTCATTCAGCAACGGGTGCAGGCACTGTTCGACCCGTTCAACGGTTTCACCCTGGTGCCGAGCCAGGACGACTGGCTGGGTCTCACCGGGCGTATCCAGAACAGCCAGCCGAAGCACGGCGCGGTGCAACTGGACATCGGCAGCGGCGCACTGGTCGCCGATGCCGATGGCAAGAGCTGGGTGCTGTTGCGCGCGCGCACCACCGGCAATGCCTTCGACATGAACCTGCCGCTGAAAGTCGCCGATCTGCTGCAGCACAGTCGTGAGCAGGCGGCGAAAGCCGACGTGCAACTGTTGGCCGCCAGTGGTCTGCTGTACGCCGCCAACGGTCAGCAACAAGCCACCCGCGAAATGACCTGGGTCGGCGGCGGCGCCACCCTCGGTATTCTGCTGTTGCTGCTGCTGGTGTTTCGCCGCTGGCGAGTGCTGCTGGCGTTCGTGCCGGTGCTGGTGGGCATGCTGTTCGGCGCGGTGGCTTGCGTGGCGCTGTTCGGCCACATGCATGTGATGACCCTGGTGCTCGGTTCCAGCCTGATCGGCGTGGCGGTGGATTACCCGCTGCACTATCTGTCGAAAAGCTGGAGCCTGAAGCCGTGGCGCAGCTGGCCGGCCCTGCGCCTGACACTCTCCGGGCTGACGCTGAGCCTGATCACCAGCGCCATCGGTTATCTGGCGCTGGCCTGGACGCCCTTCCCGGCGCTGACGCAAATCGCGGTGTTCTCCGCCGCCGGTTTGCTCGGTGCGTATCTGTCGGCGGTGTGCCTGCTGCCGGCCCTGCTGAAAAATGTTGAACTGGTTCCGGCGCAATGGCCGCTGCGTCTGGCCGAGCGTCTGGTGCAACTGCGCGAAACTCTGCTCGAACACGTGCGCACCCCGGTGCTGCTGGCGCTGTTGGTCGCGTTCTGCGTTGGCGGTCTGGTGCAGCTGCAAAGCAAGAACGACATCCGCCAGTGGGTCGGTGCGCCACAACGCCTGACCGATGAAGCGCAGACCATCGCACGCATCACCGGCTATCAGCCGACCAGCCAGTTCTTCCTCGTGCGCGCCGCCAATCAGCAGCAACTGCTGGAGCGTCAGGCCGCACTGAGCGAGCGCCTGCAGCAACTGGTCAACCTCGACAAACTGCAAGGCTATCTGGCCCTCGATCAACTGCTCAGTCCGCCGAGCCAGCAACAGCAGGTTCGCGAAGCACTGAGCAAACTGCCGCAATACTGGCAGCCACTGCTCGACCTCGGCGTACCGCTCGCGGCGTTGCAAACCGAACTGCAGCAGTTGCAGAGTCTGCCGTCCGAGGACATCGACGCGGCACTCGCCGGGCCGCTGGGCGAGCCTTACCGCACGCTGTGGCTCGGGCCGACCGCTGACGGCGTGGCGGCGATGACCAGCCTGCAAGGCCTGAACAATCCATCACTGCTGCGGGTGCAGGCACTGGACTTGCCGGGGGTGACGCTGGTCGATCGTCTCGGCGAGTTGAACAACGTGTTCGCTGCCACTCAGATCAGCGCCGCCGAATTGAAACTCGCCTCCTGCGTGCTGATCGTACTGGTACTGATCGTGCCGTTCGGTTTCGGTGGCGCCTTGCGCATCGTCGCCCTGCCGCTGCTGGCAGCGCTGTGCAGCCTTGCCAGCCTCGGTTGGCTCGGTCAGCCGCTGACCCTGTTCAGTCTGTTCGGCCTGCTACTGGTGACGGCGATCAGCGTCGATTACGCAATCCTCATGCGTGAGCAGGTCGGCGGTGCGGCTGTCAGCTTGCTGGGCACCTTGCTGGCGGCGCTGACGACCTGGTTGTCGTTCGGTCTGCTGGCGGTGTCGAGCACGCCGGCGGTGAGCAATTTCGGCCTGGCGGTGAGCCTGGGGCTGGCGTTCAGTTTCATTCTGGCGCCGTGGGCCGGACGTCACGTCCACAGCGCCGGCGTCGTGGAGCCAGCAGCGTGATGGTCGTCGGTTTCTGGCTGCTGGCCATGGCGCTGTTCGCTGTGGTGACCCGTGTCGGTCGGCATTTCGGCCTGATCCCGATCGTCAGCCAGTTGCTGCTGGCCAGCTTCGGATTGCCGCTGCTGATGTACTTCTGGATCGAACCGGGCTGGCAGCTCAGCGGTGCCGAACTGATTGCGCCGGGGTGGCTGAAAGACCTCTACAGCCTGAGTTTCGCGCTGTTGCTCGGGCACATTCTCAGTGATGTGATCGACCTGCGTCTGGACCGCCAGAGCGTGAAAATCGCCGTGCCGAGTTTTGCCGTGCCGTTCGCCTGCGGTCTGGCCGCCGCCTGCTGGCTGCTGCCGGCGCAACCGTGGCTGAACTCGCTGGCGATCGGTCTGGTGTTCGCGATTACCGCGATCCCGGTGCTGTACCTGTACCTGCGCCACATCGATTACCCGCCCGCCGCCACCCGGCGTCTGGTGCAGACCGCAATCCTCATCGATCTGACCTGCTGGACGCTGTTCGGCCTCGCTCAGGGCAGTCTGCATCTGAGCAGCCTGTTGCTGCCGCTGGGTCTGGCCTGCGTGCCGCTGCTGTTGCATCTGTTGCGCGTGCGTCGACCGCTGACCTACAGCCTCGGCTTCTTTGCGCTGCTGGTGCTGGCCGAGCACTACAAACTCAACGCGCTGATTTTCGGCATCGGTTATCTGCTGTGCATGGCCTTGCTGAAGGTGCCGTTGGTGCTGCCATTGCCAGCGCGGTGGATGAGCCGTTTGCAGACGTGGATCGCGATCCCGCTGATCCTCACCTTCGGCATCGTGCAGATCGACGTGCACAGCGCCCTCGCCAGCCTCGGCGCGGTGCAATGGGCGGCGCTGCTGCTGTTGCCGATTGCCAGTAAACTGCTCGGCAACTGGCTCGGCCTGGGCTGGGCCGGTGCGTCGTTCGAAGGCGCCAGCCGCTGGCGCGAAAGCGTGCTGCTGAATATTCGCGGGCTGAGTGAAATCGTCTTTCTCAACCTGCTGCTGCAACAACAGCTCATCAGCCCGGCGCTGTACTTCGCGCTGATGCTGATGGGCCTGATCGCGACGCTGTTGCCGGCCCTGATCGGCCTGCACCGCGCGCCCCTGAAAACCACCGCCACTGCGCCCTGGAGCTCACGTGCCAATCGTTGAAATGGAATCCCGTCAGGTCGTGATCATCGGTGCCGGCCCGTCCGGGGCCATCGCCGCTGCGTTGCTCAAGCGCAAGGGCCACGATGTGCTGGTGATCGAGCGCCAGCATTTCCCGAGGTTTTCCATCGGTGAAAGCCTGCTCAGCCATTGCCTGGATTTCGTCGAAGAGGCCGGCATGCTCGACGCCGTCAACGCCGCCGGGTTCCAGCGCAAGACCGGTGCTGCCTTCGCCTGGGGCGAGCGCTACAGTGCCTTCGATTTCAGCGACACCTTCACCGCAGGCAAGCCAACCACATTCCAGGTGCAGCGCGCCGACTTCGACAAGCTGTTGGCCGATCAGGCTGAATTGCAGGGTGCCGAAATCCGCTATGGCGATGCCATCGTCCGCGTCGATTTCGACCGGGCCCGACCGCAGCTCGACGTGCTGCGCGAGGACGGCAGCGAGTACCGCGTCGAAGCGGATTTTGTGTTGGACGCCAGCGGTTACGGGCGCGTGCTGTCGCGTTTGCTCGATCTGGAAGCCCCCTCGAATTTCCCGGTGCGCCAAGCGGTGTTCACCCACGTTGAAGATCACATCGACAACCCGGCCTTCGACCGCGAGAAAATCCTCGTCACCACCCACCCTGAACACCGCGACATCTGGTTCTGGACGATCCCGTTCAGCAACGGTCGCTGTTCGGTGGGCGTGGTCGCTGCCGCCAAACATTTCCAGGGGCGCGACAGCGATCTGGATGCCTGCCTGCGCGGCTTCATCGGCGAAACCCCGAGCCTCGCCGGTGTATTGAACAACGCGGTGTGGGACACCCCGGCGCGCACCCTCGGCGGTTATGCGGCGAATGTGAAAACCCTGCACGGCCCGGGCTTCGCCCTGCTTGGCAACGCCGCAGAATTTCTCGACCCGGTGTTCTCTTCCGGCGTGACCATCGCCATGCGTTCGGCGAGCATGGCTGCGGCGGTCTTGCACCGGCAGTTGCAGGGCGAAACCGTCGACTGGCAGCGCGAGTTCGCCGAACCGCTTAAACGTGGGGTCGACACCTTCCGCTGCTACGTCGAGGGCTGGTACGCCGGCACCTTTCAGGACGTGATCTTTTACCAAGACAGTCAGGCGGAGATTCGCCGGATGATCTGCTCGATCCTCGCCGGTTACGCCTGGGATGAACGCAACCCGTTCGTCAGCGAAGCGCGCCGCCGGTTGAAGATGATTTCCGAACTCTGTGCAAAGGACGCCCCATGAATTACTTGAGCGACAGCTACGTCGAGGAAACCCGCTTCGGTTTCTGGTTCCTGCGCAGTCACACCTGGCAGCACCATGTGCTGCGCGTGGCGATCAACGATTTGCGCGGATTGTTCAGCGAGTCGCTGCCGGCCCATCCGGTGCTGCTGGATGCTGGCTGCGGTCAGGGCAAATCGTTCCGCCATCTGCGCCAGACCTTCGCCCCACAGCGTCTGATCGGCATCGACGCCGATCCGCACAGCCTGCAACTGAGCGCCGAAGAAGCGGCGCGGCAGGGCTTCGACGTGGAGCTGATCGGTAGCGATTGCGCGACGCTCAACGTCGCCGATGCCAGTGTCGACCTGCTGTTCTGCCACCAGACCTTTCATCATCTGGTCGAACAGGAAAAAGCCCTCGCCGAGTTCTACCGCGTACTGAAGCCGGGCGGTTATCTGCTGTTCGCCGAGTCCACCGAGGCTTACATTGATACTTGGGTGATCCGCTGGCTGTTCCGCCATCCGATGCATGTGCAGAAGAGCGCGGCGCAGTACCTCGAGATGATTCGCCAACAGGGTTTCGAGTTTGGCGAGCGCAATGTCTCGTACCCGTATTTGTGGTGGAGCCGTTCGAAGGATTTCGGCTTGCTGGAGCGGTTCGGATTGCGCCGGCCGAAGCCGTTTGGCGAGCGTGAGGAAACCTTGGTAAATGTCGTCGCCCGAAAACCACTGGCAGAGGCTTCCTGATGCAACACTTAACCTGTGGGAGCGGGCTTGCTCGCGAAAGCGGTGGGTCAGTTGGCATTGATGTCGGATGTGCCGACGCCTTCGCGAGCAAGCCCGCTCCCACAGGGTTTGTGGTGTGGCTGGTATTGTTGCTAACGGCCCTGCTAAGTGGATGCGCCAACCAGGCCCCGCTGCCCGCGAGCAACCCGACGCTGCAGTTACCGCTGCAACTGCACATCGAACGCCAGCAAGCCGATCAGCGTCAGGACTGGCTGTTGGTGATCCAGCGCGAAGGCCCCGGCATCCGCTGGTTGATGATGGACCCGCTGGGCATCCCCCAGGCGCGTCAGCAACTGATCGACGGTCGCTGGCAGGCCGACGGGCTGCTGCCGCCCAATCCGGAAGCCCGGGAGCTTTTCGCCGCGTTGCTGTTCGCCCTGACCCCCTCCGGCGAACTGGCGCGCAATTACCCCGCCGCGCAGCAGCAGGGCGAGCAACGCACGCTGGGGCCGCGCTGGGCGATCCGTTATGCACAACCGTTGAGCTTCGAATTGAATCTGCCCCAAGGCCCACACTATCGGGTTTCTCCCCTCGGTGAACCGACGCCATGACTGCCTACCTCAATGCCCTCGGCGTGATCTGCGCACTGGGCCGCGACAAGCACCAGGTCGCGCACAACCTGTTTGCCGGTGACTGCTCGGGCATGCGCCACGAGTCAGGCTGGGTGGCCGGACGTGAGTTGCCGGTGGCGGCGGTGCACGCTGAGCTGGCGGCGATTCCGGCCGAACTGGCCGACCAGAGCAGCCGCAACAATCAACTGCTGCTGGAAGCCGCGCTGCAGATTCGCGAGGACATCGACCGGGCGATCCAGACCTATGGCCGCGCGCGCATCGGTGTGGTGCTCGGCACCAGCACCTCGGGGATCGACGAGGCCAGCCGCGGACTGGCGCACTATCTTCGCGAGCAGCTGTTCCCTGCCGAGTACGACTATCGGCAACAGGAACTCGGCGCCCCGGCGAACTTTCTCGCCGACTGGCTGCAACTCAGCGGCCCGACCTATGTGATTTCCACCGCCTGCACGTCCAGTGCGCGGGCGTTGATGAGCGCGCAGCGTCTGCTCGATCTGGGTCTGTGCGACGCGGTGCTGTGCGGCGGGGTCGACAGCCTGTGCAAACTCACGCTCAACGGTTTCAGCGCGCTGGAAGCGGTGTCCGACGAGCGCTGCAATCCGTTCTCGGCCAACCGCAATGGCATCAACATCGGCGAAGCGGCGGTGCTGTTTCTGATGAGCAAGCAACGCGGCGACGGCGCGGGCATCGCCCTGCTCGGCAGCGGCGCCAGCTCCGACGCGCACCATATTTCCGCGCCGGAACCGAGCGGTCGCGGCGCCCTGCAAGCGATGCAGAAAGCCTTGAGCCGCGCACAGCTGCAAGCGGCGCAAATCAGCTACCTGAACCTGCATGGCACGGCGACCCAGCACAACGATGCGATGGAAAGTCTGGCCGTCGCCACGCTGTTCCCCGACGGCGTGGCCTGCTCGTCGACCAAGCCGATGACCGGCCACACCCTCGGCGCGGCCGGCGCCCTCGAAGCGGCGTTCTGCTGGCTGAGCCTGAGCGCCGACAACCCGCAGCAAGCCTTGCCGCCACACGTCTGGGATGCCCAGCCCGACCCCGACTTGCCGACGCTGAAGTGGGTGACCGCGAGCGAGCGCCTGTCGTCCATTGCACCCCGCTACCTGATGAGCAACTCGTTTGCCTTCGGCGGCAACAACGTCAGCCTGATTATCGGAGACGCCCCATGAACGACTGGCCGCTCGCCGAACTGCTGCCCCACGCTGGCGACATGATTCTGCTCGACCGCATCCTCAGCTTCGACGAGGAGCAGATCCACACCCGCCTCACGGTCAAGCCCGACGGCTTGTTCAACCTGCCCGACGGCAGCCTGCCGGCGTGGGTCGGCATCGAGTTGATGGCGCAGAGCGTCGCCGCGTTCGCCGGTTGTCATGCTCGCTTGAAGGGCAAACCGGTCGAGCTCGGCTTCCTCCTCGGCACCCGCAAGTTCGAGTGCAACGTCGAGGCGTTTCCGGCCGGCAGCGAACTGACCATCCACGGCATCCGTTCGCTGGAAGACGACAACGGCATGGGTGTTTTCGAATGCCACATCAATGCCCCCGGCATCGAGGCCAGCGCCCGCCTGAACGTGTTCCGCCCGCCGCAGCCCAGCCAATACCTTGAACAAAACAGAGAGTCGAACGATGACTGAATCCGTACTGGTCACCGGCTCCAGCCGTGGCATCGGCCGCGCCATTGCCTTGCGTCTGGCGCAGGCCGGGCACGACATCGTCCTGCATTGCCGCAGCGGCGTGGCTGAAGCCCAGGCCGTGAAAGCCGAAGTCGAAGCGCTGGGCCGCAACGCGCGCATCCTGCAATTCGACGTCGCCGACCGCGAAACCTGCAAGACTATTCTCGAAGCCGACGTCGAAACCCACGGTGCCTATTACGGCGTGGTGCTCAACGCCGGCCTGACCCGTGATGGCGCTTTTCCGGCGCTGAGCGACGATGATTGGGACGTGGTGCTGCGCACCAACCTCGACGGTTTCTACAACGTCCTGCACCCGGTGATGATGCCGATGATCCGTCGTCGCGCCGCCGGTCGGATCGTCTGCATCACCTCGGTGTCGGGATTGATCGGCAACCGAGGCCAAGTCAACTACAGCGCCTCCAAGGCCGGGGTGATCGGCGCGGCGAAAGCGTTGGCGATCGAACTGGGCAAGCGCAAAATCACCGTTAACTGCGTCGCGCCGGGCCTGATCGACACGGCGATGCTCGACGAAAACGTGCCGGTGGAAGAGCTGATGAAAATGATCCCCGCACAACGCATGGGCACCCCGCAAGAGGTGGCCGCTGCGGTTAATTTCCTGATGTCGGCGGAAGCCTCGTACATCACCCGCCAGGTCCTGGCGGTCAACGGAGGCTTGTGCTGATGAAGCGCGTCGTCGTCACCGGCATGGCCGGCATCACCTCGCTGGGCAGCGACTGGCAGACCATCGCCGGCAACTTCGCGGCCAACCGCAGCGGCATCCGCCGCATGGACGAGTGGGACCGCTTCAGCGAACTCAACACCCGTCTGGCCGGGCCGATCGATGATTTTGTCGTACCGCCGCACTGGACCCGCAAGCAACTGCGCAGCATGGGCCGTGTGTCACGGCTGGCGGTGGGCGCGGCGGAACAGGCGCTGGCCGACGCCGGCCTGCTCGGCGACGAATCGATCAAGGACGGGCGCATGGGTGTGGCCTGCGGTTCGTCCACCGGCAGCACCGACGAGATCAAGGCCTTCGGCAACATGCTGCTGAACTCGGTGGCCGAAGGCCTCAACGCCAACTCCTACGTGCGGATGATGCCGCACACCACCGCGGCCAACATCAGCATCTTCTTCGGCCTCACCGGGCGGCTGATCCCGACGTCCAGCGCTTGCACCAGCGGCAGTCAAGGCATTGGCTACGCCTACGAGGCGATCAAGTTCGGACGGCTGCCACTGATGCTCGCCGGCGGTGCCGAAGAGCTATGCCCGACCGAAGCCATGGTCTTCGACGCGCTGTACGCCACCAGCCTGAAAAACGATGCGCCACAGACCAGCCCACGTCCTTACGACAAGGGCCGCGACGGTCTGGTGATCGGCGAAGGTGGCGGCATGCTGGTGCTCGAAGAGCTGGAGCATGCCCTCGCCCGGGGTGCGCGGATCCACGCGGAAATCGTCGGTTTCGGCAGCAACGCCGACGGCCAGCACGCCACCCGCCCCGAGCAGATCACCATGCGCCGGGCAATGGAACTGGCGCTGGAAGACGCCGGACTGACGCCGGACGCCATCGGTTACGTCAACGGTCACGGTACTGCTACTGAACAGGGCGACATTGCCGAAACACTGGCGACCAGCAGTCTGTTCGGCGAACACATGCCGATCAGCTCGCAGAAGAGTTTCCTCGGCCACACGCTGGGGGCCTGCGGCGCGCTGGAGTCGTGGTTCAGCATAGAAATGCTCAATCGCGACCTGTACGTGCACACGCTCAACCTCGACGAGGTCGACCCGCACTGCGGCAAGCTCGATTACCTGCGCGGCGAATTCCGCCCGATGCACCATGAATACGTGATGAACAACAATTTCGCTTTTGGTGGCGTCAACACCTCGTTGATTTTCCGTCGCTGGCCTTAACCGAATCAATCCAGGTCAAGGAGACCTCCATGCGTTTCAACAAACTCGCCATCACCACCCTGCTGCTTTGCGCCCTGCCGGCAGTCAGCCAGGCCCGGGATACACAGGTCATGCTGCCGTTCGACAAAGCGGTTGCCGAAGCCACCCGCAGCGGCAAGATCGACGGCAGCGTAAAGTTCTACCTGGCCGGCACCACCCCGCCCGGTAAAGTCACCGTTCTGAGCAGCGGCGCCGTGACCAACAAAAAGACCAACGCCTTCAACAAGACCGATCAGGAAGCCTGCGAATGGGTCGTGCAATCGGCCATCATCAGCCTGCACCAGGCCGCCAAAAGCGCCGGCGCCAACGCCGTGACCAACATCGTCAGCTTCTACAAGAGCAACGAGCACAAAGACGCGAAGAACTACGAATGCCACGCCGGCGCGATCATGGCCGGTGTTGCGTTGAAGGGTGATCTGGCGACGGTTCAGTAATTGCCAGAAACGACAAAGGGCGCCTTTCGGCGCCCTCTTCATTTTCAGCATCTACACTCGCTCTGGCAGGTTGCCACGTCATGCCTGCCGGAACGGCGAGCCCATCGTTCGAACACTCGCGGTTCTCTTTCACCGTCAAGGAGATGACCATGCAAGTGAAAGCCCTGATCGCCGCCACGCTCCTCGGGCTATTGCCCAGCGCCAGCCACGCCACCAATTTGATGTACATGCCGTTCGAAACCGTGCTCTCGGATGCGATTCGCGCCGGGCGGCTGGATGGCAGTGTGAAGTTCTACCTGATCGGCAATGGGCCGCAGGGCACCCAGCAGTTGTTGCGCCGGGATGTGGTCAGCGATTTACGCACCAACGGCTTCAACAAGAGCGATCACGATTCCTGCGAGTGGGTGCTGCAGTCAAACCTGATCAAGTTGCAGGCCGATGCCAAGCGGGTCGGGGCGAATGCGGTGGTCAATATCGTCAGTTATTACGACCAGCATGTGCGCAAGGATTTGAATACCTATGAGTGCCGGGCCGGGGTGTTTGTGACGCGGGTGGCGTTGAAGGGGGATTTGGTGTGGTTGCCCTGAGAAATGTGTTGTTTGGGCGGGCGTCTTCGCGAGCAAGCCCGCTCCCACAGGGGAACGTATTCCAGGGTGGGAGCGGGCTTGCTCGCGAAGACGCCGGCAGGCATCACACTGATGAAGGCTCAACCTTGCGCGTCAGCAGTTCGACGAACGCCTTGGCCATCGGCGATTTCTGATCCTTGCGCTGCACCAGCCACACCGCCGACACCGCCTCCGGATCGAGCAATGGCCGGTAGACCACGCCGTCGATGCGCATCCGCTGATACGACGCCGGCAACACCGAAACCCCCAGCCCCGCTGCAACCAGACCAATGATGGTCATCGCCTCCCCGGCCTCTTGGGCGAAGTGCGGGCTGAACCCGGCATCGCGGGCCAGGCTGAGCAGTTGCGCATACAGCCCGCTGCCGTAGCTGCGTGGAAAGAACACGAACGGCTCCAGCGCCAGCGCCGAGAGGAACAGCCCTTCCTCGCTGCCCTGCGCCAGCGGATGTTTGGAACCGAGCACCGCCACCAGCGGCTCACGCATCAGCTCCACCACATTCAGCGAATCCGGCAGGCCCAGTGGACGCATGATCCCGACCTCGATCGACTCATCCACCAGCCCTTCGGCGACTTGCGTGCTGCTCATCTCCCGCAGGTTCAGGTGCACTGCCGGGAAACGCTGGCGAAAGGCGAAAATCGCCTGGGGAATGGTCGAGTTGAACGGCGCCGACGAGGTGAAGCCAATCTTCAATTCGCCGAGTTCACCGAGTTGCGCACGCCGGGCAACGTCCGCCGCTTTGTCGACCTGCGCCAGCACCAGCCGCGCCTCTTCCAGAAACAATCGGCCAGCCTCGCTCAGCTCGACCCGACGATTGGTGCGTTCGAACAACCGCGCGCCGACCTCTTGCTCCAGCGCCTGAATCTGCTGACTCAGCGGCGGCTGGGAGATCCCCAGCACCTGTGCGGCGCGGCCGAAATGCAGTTCTTCGGCGACAGCGATGAAGTAGCGCAGATGACGCAATTCCATGGAAACCCCATTAGGTCGTTAAAGCTATCAAACAGGTCGAACAATATATTGGATAGAAACATTAGCCAGCTATATGATTTTTTCATTGCCTGCCCGGCCGTGCCCTCCGAGGTCTGAAGTGAAAACAGTTGTCGCCCCCCTGGCCCATGAAGTCCCGCCTGCCGCAGCCGACGATGTGATCGCCGAGCTGCAGGAGATCTACATCGAAAAAGGCACGCCGATGTTCATGCGCACGGTGCTGGCGCTGTTCAGCGGCGGCTTCGCGACCTTCGCCCTGTTGTACTGCGTGCAGCCGATGATGCCGCTGCTGTCCCACGAATATTCGATCAATGCCGCGCAAAGCAGCCTGATTCTGTCGGTGGCGACCGGCATGCTGGCCTTCGGTCTATTGATCACCGGACCGATTTCCGACCGGATCGGGCGTAAACCGGTGATGGTCGCAGCGCTATTCGCCGCCGCGCTGTGCACCATCGCCAGCTCGATGATGCCGAGCTGGCACGGCGTGCTGATCATGCGCGCGTTGATCGGGCTGTCGCTGAGCGGTCTGGCGGCCGTGGCGATGACTTACCTCAGCGAAGAAATCCACCCGCAGCACATCGGCCTGGCGATGGGCCTGTACATCGGCGGCAACGCGATTGGCGGGATGAGCGGCCGCTTGATCACCGGGGTGCTGATCGACTTCGTCAGCTGGCACACCGCAATGCTGGTGATCGGCGGTCTGGCGCTGATTGCGGCGGCGGTGTTCTGGAAAATCCTTCCCGAGTCGCGCAACTTCCGCTCGCGCTCGCTGCACCCGCGCAGCCTGCTCGACGGCTTCACCATGCACTTTCGCGATGCCGGTCTGCCGCTGCTGTTTCTTGAAGCGTTCGTGCTGATGGGGGCGTTCGTCACCCTGTTCAACTACATCGGCTATCGCCTGCTGGCCGCGCCGTATAACCTCGATCAGGTGTTCGTCGGCTTGCTGTCGGTGGTGTATCTGTCGGGCATCTACAGTTCGGCAAAGATCGGTTCGTTGGCGGACAAACTGGGGCGGCGCAAAGTCCTGTGGGCGACGATTGCCCTGATGTTCGCCGGCCTCGCGCTGACAATGTTCACCCCACTGCTGCTGGTGATCGTGGGTATGCTGATCTTCACCTTCGGCTTCTTCGGCGCGCACTCGGTGGCGAGCAGCTGGATCGGCCGGCGGGCGCTGAAGGCCAAGGGCCAGGCGTCGTCGTTGTACCTGTTCAGTTATTACGCAGGCTCCAGCATTGCCGGGACGGCGGGCGGGGTGTTCTGGCATCTGGGCGGCTGGAACGGGATTGGGTTGTTCATTGGCGCGTTGTTGCTGGTGGCGCTGGGGGTGGCGTTGAAGCTGGCGAAGTTGCCGCCGCTCGGCGGAGTCAAAGCCTGACGCAAACCCCCCTGTAGGAGTGAGCCTGCTCGCGATAGCGGTGTGTCAGCCAACACATCTGGCGACTGACTTACCGCTATCGCGAGCAGGCTCACTCCTACAATTGATCCGCGTCCGACGTTGGATTGTGGAAACAAAAACGCCCGGCATAAGCCGGGCGTTTTCTATTGGGCGTCGATCACTCGTGATACTGCGCCGACAACTCATGCACCGCGCGCAGGAACGCGCCCGCATGTTCCGGATCGACCTCAGGGGTGATGCCGTGGCCGAGGTTGAACACGTGGCCGCTGCCCTTGCCGTAGCTGGCCAGAATGCGCCCGACTTCGGTGCGGATCGCTTCCGGTTTGGCGTAGAGCACGGTCGGGTCCATGTTGCCTTGCAGGGCTACCTTGTCGCCGACGCGGGCGCGGGCGTTGCCGATGTCGCAGGTCCAGTCCAGACCCAATGCGTCGGCGCCGGCCTCGGCGATGCTTTCCAGCCACAGGCCGCCGTTCTTGGTGAAGAGGATCACCGGCACCTTGCGACCGTCGTGCTCGCGAATCAGGCCGCTGACGATTTTCTTCATGTAGGCCAGGGAGAATTCCTGATACGCCGCGGCCGACAGGTTGCCGCCCCAGGTATCGAAGATCTGCACCGCTTGCGCGCCGGCCATGATCTGGCCGTTGAGGTACGACGTCACCGACTGCGCCAGCTTTTCCAGCAGCAGGTGCATGGCTTGCGGGTTGTCGTAGAGCATCGCCTTGGTTTTGCGGAAGTCTTTCGACGAGCCGCCTTCAACCATGTAGGTGGCGAGGGTCCACGGGCTGCCAGAGAAACCGATCAGCGGCACACGGCCATTCAGCTCGCGGCGGATGGTGCTGACCGCGTCCATCACGTAGCCGAGGTCTTTGTGTGGATCAGGGATCGGCAACGCTTCGATGTCCGCCAGGGTGCTGACGACTTTCTTGAAGCGCGGACCTTCACCGGTCTCGAAGTACAGGCCCTGGCCCATGGCATCGGGGATGGTGAGGATGTCGGAAAACAGGATCGCCGCGTCCAGTTGCGGGTAGCGGTCGAGCGGTTGCAACGTGACTTCGCAAGCGAATTCCGGATTCATGCACAGGCTCATGAAATCACCGGCCTGGGCACGGCTGGCGAGGTATTCAGGCAGGTAGCGGCCGGCCTGCCGCATCATCCACACCGGGGTGACGTCAACGGGTTGATTGAGCAAGGCGCGGAGGAAACGGTCGTTCTTCAGGGCAGTCATGTCGGCATCCGGAAAAAAAGTGCGGGCATTTTCTCAGAGCGCGACGCAAAAGGCACGGATGCAGGTCAGCCTTTTGTCTATCGGGTCAATTTATTGCGCTGTATTGAGCGCACAGAAACCAATGTGGGAGCGGGCTTGCTCGCGAAAGCGGTGTGTCAGGCAACAAATCTGTCGACTGACACTCCCTCTTCGCGAGCAAGCCCGCTCCCACATTTTTGAGCGCATTTCAGGCTGAAATGTAATCAGACGCCCAGGTAATCGAGGATCCCTTCGGCGGCATTGCGGCCTTCGAAGATCGCCGTTACCACCAGGTCGGAACCGCGCACCATGTCGCCACCGGCGAAGATTTTCGGGTTGCTGGTCTGGTGCTTGTACTGACCCTGCTCAGGCGCGACGACGCGGCCCTGGCTGTCGGTCTGGATTTCGAACTGTTCGAACCACGGTGCCGGGCTTGGACGGAAACCGAACGCGATGACCACGGCGTCGGCCGGGATGATCTCTTCGGAGCCCGGGATCGGCTCGGGGCTGCGGCGGCCACGGGCGTCCGGTTCGCCGAGACGGGTCTCGACCACTTTCACGCCTTCGACCTTGTCTTCACCGACGATCGCGATCGGCTGGCGGTTGTAGAGGAATTTCACGCCTTCTTCCTTGGCGTTCTTCACCTCTTTGCGCGAGCCGGGCATGTTCGCTTCGTCACGACGATAGGCGCAGGTCACCGACTTGGCGCCCTGACGGATCGAGGTGCGGTTGCAGTCCATCGCCGTGTCGCCACCACCGAGTACCACGACCTTCTTGCCTTTCATGTCGACGAAATCTTCCGGCGACTTTTCAAAGCCCAGGTTGCGGTTGACGTTGGCAATCAGGAAGTCCAGCGCGTCGTAGACGCCCGGCAGGTCCTCACCGGCAAAGCCGCCCTTCATGTAGGTGTAGGTGCCCATGCCCATGAATACCGCATCGTATTCGGCGAGCAGTTGTTCCATGGTCACGTCCTTGCCGACCTCGGTGTTGAGGCGGAACTCGATGCCCATGCCGGTGAAGACTTCGCGACGATTGCTCAGCACGCTCTTCTCAAGCTTGAACTCAGGGATACCGAAGGTCAGCAGACCGCCGATTTCCGGGTTTTTGTCGAACACCACCGGGGTCACGCCGCCACGCACCAGCACGTCGGCACAGCCCAGGCCCGCCGGGCCGGCACCGATGATCGCGACACGCTTGCCGGTCGGTTTGACCTTGGACATGTCCGGGCGCCAGCCCATG
>Ga0153931_100127_pt1 | contig 28934 bp, 29 predicted proteins | sample TSNJ015MetaG_FD_104730 | JGI IMG/M metagenome (GOLD analysis project Ga0153931, IMG submission 104730) | Attine ant fungus gardens microbial communities from New Jersey, USA - TSNJ015 MetaG | ecosystem: Host-associated > Fungi > Mycelium > Unclassified | place: USA: New Jersey, Wharton State... | reverse complement strand
GCTTGCTCGCGAATGGCCGCACCGCCGATTCAGAGTTTTTCCAGCGCCATGTTCAGCTCCAGCACATTCACCACCGGTGGCCCCACCAGCGGCTGTTCGATGTGCGCATCGAGCAGTTGCTGCAAGGTCGACACCGGGAGATTGCGCGCTTGCGCGACACGCGCCAGTTGATAGGCAATTGCCGCCGGTGGCAAGTGCGGATCGAGGCCGCTGCCGGAGGTGGTCAGCAGCGCCAATGGCACCGGCCCCTGGCCGGGCACCTGCAACTTGTTGGCGTCATCGATCACCCGTGTGGCGAGTGCCGGATTGCTCGGCGCCAGGTTGCTGGCGCTGCTGGAAACGGTCGCGAAGGCGCCCGCCGAAGGACGTGGATGGAACCACGCATCACCGACGAAATCCTGAGCGATCAGGGACGAGCCGCGCACCTTGCCATCGGCATCGTGCACCAGGCTGCCGTTGGCCTGTTCAGGGAAAGCGACCTGCGCAACGCCGGTCACCACCAGTGGATAAGCCACACCGGTGATCAGGGTCATCAGCACCAGCAGGCTCAGGGCCGGACGTATCATTGTGGACATTGCAAAATCCTCGAATTCGTTGGGCAAACTTTTGCGGGGTGCCAGGGAGATCTTTTTCCCCCTCACCCCAGCCCTCTCCCCCAAGGGGGCGAGGGGAAAGGGAGCCGATCTCTGCGCTTTTCCAGACCTGAGTTCGGCTCGCTATCCCAGGTCGGTACGCCTCTTACAAACACCTCGATCAGTCCCCTCTCCCTCCGGGAGAGGGTTAGGGTGAGGGGCTCTTCCAACCTCAAACCAAATGCAAAGCCGTCAGCAGCATGTCGATCGCCTTGATCCCCACGAACGGCACCAGAATCCCGCCCAGTCCGTAGATCAGCAGATTGCGCCGCAGCAGTGCCGCGGCACTCGCTGCCTGTACGCGTACGCCACGCAATGCCAGTGGAATCAGCACCACGATGATCAGGGCGTTGAAGACGATGGCCGAAAGGATCGCGCTCTGCGGACTGGTCAGGTGCATGATGTTCAGCACGCCCAGTTGCGGATAGATCGCGGCGAACAGCGCCGGCAGAATCGCGAAGTACTTGGCTACGTCGTTGGCGATGGAGAAAGTCGTCAGCGCGCCACGGGTCACCAGCAATTCCTTGCCGATCTGCACCACGTCCAGCAGCTTGGTCGGGTCGCTGTCGAGGTCGACCATGTTTGCGGCTTCGCGTGCGGCTTGCGTGCCGTCGTTCATCGCCATGCCGACGTCAGCCTGGGCCAGTGCCGGAGCATCGTTGGCGCCGTCGCCACACATCGCCACCAGACGACCGTCGTTCTGCTCATGACGGATGCGTGCGAGTTTCTTCTCCGGGGTGGCTTCGGCGAGTACGTCATCGACGCCCGCTTCTGCCGCAATGGCCGCCGCGGTCAACGGGTTGTCACCGGTGACCATCACCGTGCGAATCCCCAGTTTGCGCAGCTCGGCGAAACGCTCACGAATGCCTGGCTTGACCACGTCCTTGAGGTGGATCGCACCCAGCAGCTTGCCGTCGGCGCAGACCAGCAACGGCGTACCGCCGCTCTGCGCGATCTTGTCGATTTCCCGCGACAGCGCCGGGGCCAGATCGGAGCGTTGTTGACCGAGGAACGCCAGCAGCGAATCGACTGCGCCCTTGCGGTACACGCGGCCCTGATAGTCGATACCGGACAAGCGGGTTTCCGCGCTGAACGGCACCGCTGTCAGGCTATCCAGCGCCGGCTCGGTTTGCGGGTGCAGACCGCGCAGGTACTCGACGATGGATTTGCCTTCGGCGGTTTCGTCCGCCAGCGAGGCGAACAACGCGCCTTCGGCCAACTCGCGACCACTCACGCCCGGCGCGGCATACACCGCGCTGCAACGGCGGTTACCGAAGGTGATGGTGCCAGTCTTGTCCAGCAGCAGCACGTGCACGTCACCGGCCGCTTCCACTGCACGCCCGGATTTGGCAATCACGTTCAGCCGTACCAGTCGATCCATCCCGGCGATACCGATCGCCGACAACAGGCCACCGATGGTGGTCGGAATCAGCGTGACCAACAGCGCCACCAGGAACACCAGCGGCAGGCTGCCGTTGGCGAAGTGGGCGAACGGTTGCAGGGTCACGACCACCAGCAGGAAGATCAGGGTCAGGCCGATCAGCAGGATATCCAGCGCGATTTCGTTGGGGGTCTTCTGGCGTTTGGCGCCTTCGACCAGTGCGATCATACGATCAAGGGTCGATTCACCGGGGTTGGCGGTGATCTTCACCAGCAGCCAATCGGACACCAGGCGCGTGTTGCCGGTGACCGCCGAGCGGTCGCCGCCGGACTCGCGAATCACCGGCGCCGATTCACCGGTGATCGCCGCCTCGTTGACCGCGGCGATGCCTTCGATGACTTCGCCGTCACCGGGGATCATCTCCCCCGCTTCGACGCGCACCACATCGCCTTTGCGCAGGTTGGCGGCGGGCACCACCTGGAAGCTGCCATTGGCCATCTTGCGTCGTGCGCTGAGGCCTTCGCTGCCAGCCTTGAGGCTGTCGGCGCGGGCCTTGCCGCGACCTTCGGCCAAGGCTTCGGCGAAGTTGGCGAACAGCACGGTGAACCACAGCCACAGGGCAATCTGCGCGGCGACGAACGTCGGCACGACGTTGTCCGGGATGAAGCACAGCACGGTGGTGAAGATCGCCGTCAGTTCGACCACCAACATCACCGGCGAACGCACCAACTGGCGCGGGTCAAGCTTGACGAAGGCTTGCAGCAGCGCCGGACGCCACAGGGCCGAGATCGCGGTTTTCGCTTGTTCCGGTGCCTTGACGGCAGCGGGTTTGATTGCAGGCATATTCATGATCTATTCCTTAGAAACCCATGCTCAGGTGTTCAGCAATCGGACCCAGCGCCAGAGTCGGCAAGAACGTCAGGCCGCCCACCAGCAAAATGGTCACGGTCAACAGAGTCACGAACAGCGGGCCATGGGTCGGGAAGCTGTTCTGGCCGATCGGTGCGGTTTTCTTCATCGCCAGGCTGCCGGCCAAAGCCAGTACCGGAAGGATGTAACCGAAGCGACCGATCAACATGCCCAGACCGAGCATCAGGTTGTGGAACGGCGTGTTGGCGCTCAGGCCACCGAAGGCCGAACCGTTGTTCGCACTGGCCGAGGTGTAGGCATAGAGCAACTGGCTGAAACCGTGCGGGCCGGGGTTACTGATGGTCGCCGCCGGGCCAGGCAGAGTGGCGGCAATCGCACCGAGCACCAGCACGCCGACCGGCATCACCAGCAGGGTGACGACCAGCAATTGCACTTCCCGCGCCTGCAGTTTCTTGCCGAGGTATTCCGGGGTGCGGCCAATCATCAGGCCGGCGAGGAACACCGCGATGAGCACGTTGAGCAACATGCCGTAGAGCCCGGCACCGACGCCGCCGAAGATCACTTCGCCGACCATCATGTTGACCAGCGCGACCATGCCGCTGAGTGGATTGAGGCTGTCGTGCATGCCGTTGACCGAACCGTTCGACGCCGCGGTGGTGGTCACCGACCACAGCACGGTGGCGGTGGTGCCGAAGCGCGCTTCCTTGCCTTCCAGCGGCGCGGTCTGCTCGACGGCAACGTTGTTCAGCGCAGGGTTAGGCTGATATTCGGCCCACAGCGAAGTCGCGCCGCCGATCAGGAACAGTGCGAGCATGCAGGCGATGATCGCGCGGCTCTGACGCAGGTCCTTGACGTAGTGGCCGAAGGTGAACACCAGGGCCACCGGGATCAGGATGATCGAAGTGACTTCGAACAGGTTGCTCCACGCGGTCGGGTTCTCGAACGGGTGCGCCGAGTTGACACCGAAGAAGCCACCGCCGTTGGTGCCCAATTGCTTGATCGCAATCTGACTGGCCGCCGGGCCGAGCGGGATCACTTGATCAACGCCCTGCATGGTCACCGCGTTCACATATTGCGCGAAAGTCTGCGGTACGCCCTGCCACACCAGGTACAGCGCCAGCAGCAGGCACAGCGGCAGCAGGCCGTAGAGGGTGGCGCGGGTCATGTCGACCCAGAAGTTGCCCAGGGTCTTCGCCGACTTGCGACCGATGCCTCGGCACAGTGCAACCAACACGGCGAGGCCAGTGGCGGCGCTGACGAAGTTCTGCACGGTAAGGCCGACCATCTGGCTCAGGTAGCTGAGGGTCGCTTCACCGCTGTAGGACTGCCAGTTGGTGTTGGTCATGAAACTGACCGCGGTGTTGAACGCCTGAGTCCATTCCTGGCCCGGCAGGTTTTGCGGGTTCAGCGGCAGGTGATCCTGGAACAACAGGATCGCAAACAGCAGCAGGAAACCGGCGAGGTTGAACGCCAGCAAGGCCAGCGTGTACTTCTGCCAGCTCTGTTCAGCCTGCGGATCAACCCCGGAAATGCGATAACAGCCACGTTCGACCGGGCCCAGAATCGGCGTCAGCCAGGTGCGCTGACCTTCCATCACCTTGTAGTAAAAGCGCCCGAGGAACGGCGCCGGCAACAACACCACCGCAAAAAACGCGAGGATCAGCCAATAGTCATAACTGTGCATAGCCGCTCCTAGCCCCGATCCGCGCGCAATAGCGCAACCAACAGATAAATGAACAGCCCGGCTGCCAACAGCAGGGACACCCCGTCCAGAACGCTCATGGAAGATCTCCGTGTTACGGCGTATTGCCGCTTGTCGGGGCATTGTCGGAAAGGAGGCTGTAAAGGCGCGAGACCGAGGGGGTTGGCTGGGCATAAAGAAAGCGTAAAGAGTGGGTTTATGCGTTCGTTACAGGTGGGTTTTGCGTCGTGTTGGCGGGCCCCTTCGCGAGCAAGCCCGGCTCCCACAGTTTTTTGCGTGGTCCGCAGAGTTTGATTCCAACGCCAAACCTGTGGGAGCGGGCTTGCCCGCGAAGACGGCAGCACTAACGACGTCGCACCCAACTGGCGCACGAAAATGTGCCCATCCGGTAATGAACATCTTGGATAACGACAGCTTTCAGCCTATTGCGACCTGATTCACAGGACTGGCACGCCCACTGCACACGCCCTCCCCCGAGCTTTCCAAACCGTTCAGGGAGCATGCGCATGAACACACAACTCAAACCCACACTGGGCACCTTGCACCTGTGGGGCATCGCCGTCGGGCTGGTGATTTCCGGCGAGTATTTCGGCTGGAGTTACGGCTGGGGCGTGGCCGGTACACTGGGCTTTCTGGTGACCTCGTTCATGGTCGCGACCATGTACACCTGCTTCATTTTCAGCTTCACCGAACTGACCACTGCGATTCCCCATGCGGGTGGGCCGTTCGCCTACAGTCGCCGAGCCTTCGGTGAAAAAGGCGGGCTGATTGCCGGGCTGGCCACGCTGATCGAATTCGTCTTCGCGCCGCCGGCCATCGCCCTGGCGATTGGCGCTTATCTGAATGTGCAGTTTCCGGCGCTCGATCCGAAACACGCAGCGGTCGGCGCCTATATCGTCTTTATGGGTTTGAACATTCTTGGTGTGAAACTGGCGGCGACGTTCGAGCTGATCGTCTGCGTGCTGGCGGTGATCGAATTGCTGGTGTTCATGGGCGTGGTCGCACCGGCGTTCAGCTTCAGCAGCTTTGCCCTGAATGGCTGGGCCGGTTCCGATGTGTTCGGTGTGCCGGCGATTGCCGGGATGTTCGCCGCGATTCCGTTTGCGATCTGGTTTTTCCTCGCCATCGAAGGCGCAGCAATGGCCGCCGAAGAGGCCAAGGATCCCAAGCGCACGATTCCCAAGGCCTACATCAGCGGGATCCTGACCCTGGTGTTGCTGGCGATGGGCGTGATGTTCTTCGCGGGCGGCGTCGGTGACTGGCGCACCCTGGCGAACATCAACGATCCGTTGCCGCAGGCGATGAAGACTGTGGTCGGCGACAACTCCGGCTGGCTGCACATGTTGGTGTGGATCGGCCTGTTCGGCCTGGTGGCGAGTTTCCACGGGATCATCCTCGGCTACTCGCGGCAGTTCTTCGCCCTCGCCCGCGCCGGTTACCTGCCGGCGTCGCTGGCGAAACTCTCGCGCTTCCAGACCCCGCATAGAGCGATCATCGTCGGCGGCATCATTGGCATCGCGGCCATCTACAGTGACGGCCTGATCAACCTCGGCGGCATGACCCTCACTGCGGCGATGATCACCATGGCCGTGTTCGGCGCGATCGTGATGTACATCATGAGCATGCTCAGCCTGTTCAAACTGCGCAAATCCGAACCCAATCTCGAGCGTACTTTCCGTGCGCCGTGCTACCCGCTGATTCCGCTGATCGCACTGGTGCTGGCGGTGGTGTGCCTGATCGCCATGGCCTGGTTCAACGCGCTGATCGGGCTGATTTTCCTCGGCTTCATGGCAGTCGGCTTCGGCTACTTCCTGCTCACCGGGCAGTTGCGCGCCGACGCTCCGGCCGATGCGATGCTCACGGGACGATAACCCATGCCTCCTGTAGGAGCTGTCGAGTGAAACGAGGCTGCGATCCTTTGATGTTTAAAGATCAAAAGATCGCAGCCTCGTTTCACTCGACAGCTCCTACAGGGATTTAAGGTGCACCGGGGATATCGGACCTAGAATGGAACCACTGCGAACTCACTTCGCTCAAAAGTGGTATGCAGCGTCGCACGGCGAAATCCTCGCCCGTCGAACTGCCCTTAAGGAGAGCCGTTATGCCCTGGTATGCCTGGTTGATTCTGGTCGTTGCAATCGGCTCGATCGTTGGCGGATTGATGATGTTGCGCGATACCGCCAACAAGGTTGAACTGACCGATGAAGAACGCAAACGCGTTGCGCAGCGCAACGCCGAAGCGGACATCAAGGACGCGCAGGATCGCTGAACGAAGAACCCCGCCTGAATCGGCGGGGTTTGTTTTTTATGGCTTTGGACTTATCCGCACGCTTTTTAGAAGTAGAAGTACAGTCACCATTTAATTTTCCGTGGTTAAGATGGTGGCCTTGTCGCGGAGAGTCGAAATGCGTTACTCGCAGGATCACAAAGCCCAGACCCATCAGCGCATCATCAAGGAAGCCTCGGCACGCTTTCGCCAGGACGGTATCGGCGCCACCGGTTTGCAACCATTGATGAAAGCGCTCGGGCTGACCCATGGCGGGTTCTATTCACATTTCAAGTCTAAGGACGAATTGGTGGAAAAAGCCTTGCAGGAGGCTGGCGCGCAGCTGGACGCGCATTGCGCCATGCTGTTCTCCGAGGAACGCCCGCTGGAGGCGTTCATCGACAGTTACCTCTCCGAATGGCACTACAGCTCTGCGCACGAAGGCTGCCCTTTGCCGACCATGTCCTCGGAAATGGGTCTGCGCGGTCAGCCCAGCCCGACCACCGACGCGGTGCTCAACAGTCGACTGGAACAAGTGCAAAACACGCTGGAAGGCCCATCCGCCGCTGACCGCAGCATTGTCATCATGGCCACACTGGTTGGTGCACTGGTGCTCGCACGCAGCGTCGAAAATCCGCAGTTGGCCCAACGGATTCTCGACGTCACACGTGAAGCCCTGAAGAAAGATCAGGACTAGCCTTCCCAGCGCTTGAACAGCACGCTGGCATTCACCCCGCCAAAACCGAAGCCGTTGGACAACGCATACTCAATCGGCATCGACCGCGCCTGGCCGTGAACGATGTCCACGCCCTCGCTCGCCGGATCGGGATTGTCGAAGTTGAGCGTCGGCGGCACCACCTGATCGCGGATGGCCAGTAACGTGAAGATCGCCTCCAGCCCGCCGGCCGCGCCGAGCAAATGTCCGGTAGCGGACTTGGTGGAAGTGACGGCGATTTTGTTCTGCTCGCCAAACACACTTTTGATCGCCGCCAACTCTCCCAGATCGCCGACCGGGGTGGAGGTGGCATGTGCGTTAAGATGTTGCACCTGATCCGGCGCGATACCAGCCTGAGCCAGCGCCAACTGCATCGCCCGTCGTGCACCACTGCCGTCCTCCGGACCGGCGGTCAGATGATAGGCGTCGGCACTGGTGCCATAACCCACCAACTCGGCCAATGGCTGTGCACCACGTGCCAGCGCATGCTCAAGCGACTCGATCACCAGCAAACCCGCGCCCTCCCCCATCACAAAGCCATCGCGACCGCTATCAAAGGGCCGCGAAGCGCGCTCGGGAGTGTCGTTATAGCCGCTGGACAACGCTCGCGCGGCGGCAAAACCGGCCAGGCTGACCCGATCGATGCAGGCTTCCGCTCCACCGCAAACCGCGATATCCGCTTCACCGGCACGAATCATCCGTGCAGCATCGCCGATCGCCTGGACCCCGGCAGCACAAGCAGTTACCGGTGCACCCAACGGGCCTTTTAAAGCATGCTGGATCGACACATGCCCGGCCGCCAGATTGACCAGAAACGATGGGATGGTGAACGGCGACAGACGACGCGGGCCACGACTGTCGGTGGTGCGCACGGCGTCGGCTATTGCCCCGAACCCGCCAACACCGGAGCCGATGATCGTTGCGGTGCGCTCCTGATCCCTGGCCTCGGACGGCTGCCATTCGGCCTGCGCCAACGCCTGGCGCGCCGCTTCCATGGCGAACAGGATGAAGCGATCCATCTTCTTCTGCTCTTTGGGTGGCGTGGCGAGGTCCGGATCGAAACCGGCCTCGACGTCCTCTGCCGCCGTTGGCACCATCCCGGCGACCCGGGTCGGCAGATCTGCACTCACCGCGTCCGGCAAATTGCGCAAGCCGGAGCGCCCGTCCAGCAAGCGCTGCCAGACAACCTCGACGTCACTGCCCAAAGGAGAAACCAGGCCCATACCGGTGACAACAATTCGACGCTGACTCATACCGCAGTTACCTCTGATCAATTTTTGTAGCGTTGCGCCGCCGAACTGCGCGACAGATTCGGTGCCATGACATGCCGCGCACGCACGAATGCCTGCCATTCACCTTCGTCAGGCAGCGACGGGATGGTGATCAACTCACCCTGATCCAGACCGGCCAGCGCCGCATCCACCATCTCACCGGCCTCCATCACCATCTCCGGCGGAATACCACTGGCGTCGATGCCCGAGCGTTCCCAGATTTCAGTACGGGTAACCCCAGGCAACACCGCTTGCACCTTCACGCCAGTACCTTCGAGCTCGGCGTTGAGCGATTGAGTCAGGCTCAACACATAGGCTTTGCTGGCGCTATAGGTCGCGTTGAAGCGCTCCGGAAACAGCGCCACCACCGAGGCGATGTTGATGATCGTGCCGCGTCCGGCCTTGGCGAAACTGGCGGCTGCTGCTGATGCCAGCAACGTAACGGCGGTGACGTTCAACTGGATCAGACGCTCCAGTTGCTCGGCGTCGGAATTGGCCAGCAAGCCATCGGCTGCAACCCCGGCGTTATTCACCAACAGGCTGATGCTCGAATCACTGCGCAGGCGTTGCTGGAGTTTCAGCACATCGTCCTTTTGTGTCAGATCGGCTTTAAGCACTTCGACCTGAACACCATGGGCCTCGCGCAACTGGCTCGCAGCGTTTTCCAGACGCTGCTGATCGCGGGCGACCAACAGCAAATCAAAACCACGTGCTGCCAGCCGCTGCGCGTAGATGGCACCGATACCTGATGATGCCCCGGTGACGACGGCCGTACCTTGAGACTGGACTGAACTCATGAGAGCGCTCCTGAAATACTTTGGGATTGGCCCTCAGCGTTGTTTGCATGAAGGCGGCGGAAATTATTATAGGCATAATCTCACAGCTATATGATACCCATAATTTTCAGCCCACCGACAAACGCAACGCAGCTCCCTTTGGCGAATCTCTGACATCAGAAAACAGAAAGGCCGGTCAATGACCGGCCCCTTGGCGTTGAATTATCAGCTTAGTTCACTTCCAGCTTGTCGCGATTGCGATCCAGGATCGCCTTGCCGATGCCCTTCACTTCCAGCAGCTCATCCACCGAGGCGAATGGCCCATTAGTATCACGATACGCAACAATCGCTTTGGCTTTCGCCTCGCCTACTCCGGACAACTGTTTTTGCAGAGTTGTTGCGTCGGCGCCGTTGAGATCGACTTTTTCACCTTGCGACATCATCGTTGCCGCACTGGTTACGCTTGCAGGCTCTGAAGGTGTCACGGGCGCCGCAATTGAAGCAATCGACGCACTGGTGAGCAGGGTGAAAATCAGAGAATAAAAGTAGCCGTTACGCATAAGTGACGCTCCATCATCGTTTAAGAATACAGCTTTCCGCAGCTGCTCCCTAAACTTAGGCCACGGTGGGTAGCTGTCAAAAATGCATTCTTTGCAGAATATGTAATAGTCTTAATCTGCGAGTATTCGTCGGAAGGCAGAGCTACTACACAAACGTCTGAGCGAAGGAATCTGAAACACATTAATCTTGACGACTTTCCTCATAGGAAGGAAATAGCCGCAACCCGACGTGCTTTCTCAAAAGACGTAGAGGACGGTATAATTACGACACTTTCATCCCATACATCAAGGATACTCAAATGGGCATGCTCAGCTTGGAACAGATTGAAAAAATGGGTTTTTTACATGTAGGTAAAAATCCACGCCTGTCTGATAAAGCCTCTTATTACAACTGTGGAAACATTTCACTGGGGGATAATGTGCGCATCGATGACTTTTCGGTTATCTCGGCCGGAGAAGGCGGAATCAGAATAGGTAATTACGTACATATTGCTGTGTATAGTTTGCTGCAAGGCGCTGCCAAAATTACGCTTGAAGATTACAGCGGGCTATCTTCCCGAGTTTCAGTGTATAGCAGCAGTGATGATTACAGTGGTTCGAGCATGACCAACCCAACTGTACCTGCGGAATTTACAAACGTAAAAACCAAAGAAATCATTATTGGCCGCCATGTCATCATTGGTTGCGGAAGTATCATTCTTCCAGGCGTAAATCTAGAGGAAGGTGTCGCAGTCGGTGCACTCAGTATGGTTACGAAACACTGCCACGCCTTTGGAATATACTCAGGAACACCAGCTAAAAGAATTTCAGAGCGAAGCAAAAAACTCTTGGAGATTGAAGAGAAACTCATCGAGAGTTTGAAAGCCTGAAAAAAATAAAAAATGGCAAGAGCTCAAGAGCATCTTGCCACTTTAAATAGCAACTCTTAATTTTACTTCAAACGTGATGAAATTTTGCTCCACATGCTTAGGATTTTGGATTTTTGCTGACTCATCACGGCAACTACTTTAGGGCGCAATACATCGATATTGCCCAACTCATTCTGAAACCAACGATCAGTCAAGCCAAATTCATTAACCATGATATCATGATGTAAAGGACTGTTCAGACATTTATTCAGCTTCAAGAGCCCTATCATCTGGTAAGGTTTTCCAAGCCATTGATTGTATTTCATAAACAACAATGCCTTTTCAATGTCCAGATGTTCAGGACTTTGGATGCTTCGCCCTTCGAGCAAATCACCAAATCCGTCAGCTACTTGCTCCGCAGTCACCCCATCAAAAAAAGTATCTGCAATCAGGTAATGTTCATTAATTGTGCGAATCGAGTTAGTGACTGTCTGACTGCTCGCATTTTCACCGGGCATAATTCGAAAGTTTATAAGCTCTCGATCAAAAATATGAATCGGATACTTTTTAACCAATCGAATCCACATATCCAAATCAGGCAACTGACGCAACCGGTTATTGTACATGCCCAGCTCATCAAAGCACGCCTTCCGAATCAGCATCGAAGGGTGACAAATGCAATTACCCAATTCAAAAAAGCGCCTCAACCAAGCACCTTGAGAACGGTTCTCTTGGTTGAACACACTACCAAAAGGCAACGCTGACTTTTCGATGGGTGTGCCATCCTTGTCCACAAATCGTGCCTGGCCGAAACACGCACCCACTTCCGGGTTTTCACGCATAAATTCGAGCTGATACGCCAGCTTATCGGCATCACACCAGTAATCGTCCGAATTGATAAGTGCGATAAACTCTCCGGACGCGCGCTCAATCAACTCGTTTGTTACTACGCAAGCGCCACGATTGACTTCATTAGGATAGAACTTGATTCGCTCATCATGTATAGCAGCTACTACGTCTCTGGTCTCATCAGAAGAACCGTCATCTGTGATGAGAAACTCGAAATCCACACCAAGCTGCCCCAGCACACTTTCTATTGCTTGCGCCACAAATCCCGCATGGTTGTAAGTCGCCATAATGACGGAAATCGTTGGCTTACTCATGCCCGACTCCTCTTTATAATCTTGACAAGAAAATTCTTTACAGCGACAGGAATGACGGCACGCAAGATGCTCATGATAAAGGGTGGCGTACAGCTGATAATAAAGGGTATAACCCTCAATACTGGCTGACTGAGGTTTTCAGTAACATTGCCAATTTGCGAAGCGGTTATCACGTGACGCAAACGACTGGCCAGATGTTCAAAATCATCATGGAACAGATAATCTGTCAATTCGTCATACGCAGGAAGAATTTCGAGTTGTGACTTCAATTTTTCAATATGTGGAGTCTGCGTCCAGACACCGGCATCATGAAGTCGATATACAGACATTGGCTCATCTAAATAGCCAATCAAACTTTCACGGGCCAAGTAAATATTTGTGATCCAGTCATACGACTTGATTTCGAAAAGTTCAGACGGCAACGTATTGAGAGCACTCCGCCGATACATGCAGGTGGAAAAGTTTCCGACAATATTATCAGCGATCAAATCACGCGCACCAAAAAAGCGATGCCCTGTACCGATAGGTGTGCGTGGAGTAAACTGAGACCGAGTCTCTTCAAACACAAAATAGTTTACCGAGCAGAGATTACACTCCCAGTGATTCTCCAGAAACTCGACTTGACGCTTCAGCTTGAAAGGGTTTACCCAATAGTCATCACCCTCCAATACCGCTACGTATTTACCACTGCACGCTGCAAAACCACGTTGATAATTCTTAGTAATCCCAAGATTTACAGTTGAATCCAAATACTTGAACAAAAAACGCTCATTCAGACTTTCGTATTCTTTAATAATAGCGCGAGTACTGTCTGTAGAAGCATCATCTGCAACAACAACTTCGACCGTGCCCGGCAACTCCTGCCCCAACAACGCATCTAGCGCTCGTCGAATATGTTTCTCATGATTATAGGTAACCAGAAGAACCGACACACCGACCATATCGTTTAGCACTTAAATATTCCTCTGATCGGCCAATCCAATCTAAGACTGAACCGAAAAACTTACATTTCGTAAAAACTCAATTGTGCTGCTTACCCTTTCATAAACTGGCAAACGGCATCGACAGCCATCATACAAACAGTCAAAAAAAGACTTAGTACCTTATTATTCTTTTTATTACACGACATATCATGTCTATCTCCTCGAAGGAGAGAGTGTGATAAAGCGGCAAACAAATGATTCGCCGCGAGATATCTTCAGAAACAGGAGAACTCTGCTCATGAACATAAGGCAACTCGGAAAGCGAAGGGTAAAAGTACCGACGCGGATAAACACTGCTCAGATTTAGAGCCTCAATAATTCGCAACAGCACTTCTTCACTTTCAACCACTATTGGAAAGTAGGAGTTATTGTACTCCGCGCCATCAGCGATCTTCTGGAATTTTAATGGCAACCCATTCAGAGACAATTTGTAGTGGTCGCACAACTCCTTCCTGACACGCAGAATCTCATCAACATACTTGAGATTGGTAAGCCCCATCGCCGCATGAACCTCTGAGTTCTTGGCGTTTACACCAACGCCACCAAACTCAGTCAACGAGGAGTGCCCAAAATTTCGCATCATCGCCATACTTTTCAGAATCGCGGGATTGGAAGTCGCTACGGCGCCACCCTCGATTGTGTGAAAAAGCTTAGTAGCATGGAAACTACAGGTGGCAATGTCTCCATATGCCAGCAAGGAGCGACCTTTGTATTTCGTGCCGAAAGCGTGTGCGGCATCGTAGATGACTTTAAGGCCGTGCTTTTTTGCGATGCCCTCAATAGCTTCGACATCACAAGGGTTACCGAAAACGTGGGTGGCCAGAATTGCCGAAGTCTCCGTAGTGATCGCCTTTTCTATTTTTTCAGGATCGATATTTAATGTATCCGGGCAAATATCCACCATCACCGGAATACAACGCTCCCAGACGATACTGGACGTTGTTGCTACGTAGCTGAAGGGTGTAGTGATGATTTCGCCTTGCAGATCAAGCGCACGAATTGCAATTTGAAGCGCTATGGTGCCATTGCTCAGAAACAGCAAATGGTCAACCTCGAGCTTCTCCTTGAGCTTTAACTCAAGTTCGTTCACCAATGGCCCGTTATTGGTGAACCATTCACGCTCCCAAACCCCCTGAAGGTATTTTTGATACTCAGCAAAAGGAGGTATAAACGGCTTCGTAACAGTAATATTCATGTGCGCCCCGAAAGCGAAACTATTATGCAGTTCTGTTAAAAAAAGACTTTAGTCTTCCGTACCAGGAAGATTGAAAAACCTTGAGCTGGGCGTCGGCATTATCAAATTGAGACCGCAGCGCGTCATTCGCTTGCATTTGCGTAGCGAGCGATTCGTTCGCTTTGGCGATCTCCGCTGCTTGTGCCGCGAAACACTCCAACTGATGCTGAATTGCTTTGTCCTTTTGAGCTAACGCGGCTTCCAGCTCCCGTATATGGTTGGACTGGTGCTCAATATATTCAGCTCGTGCCGCAGACTCCGCGGCAACTGCTGCCTGCTCGCTAACGCCACTTTGCTCTGCCCATGCAGCTTCATTATCGTTAACGGCGTGAAAATCGATAGTGACTTCGACAGCCGACGACTTACGTGCTTCAACAATCAATTCATTATGAAATGGGCGGGACTCAAGCCCGGATAAATCCTTGTCATCGCTCTGACGATACGTCTGGAAGATAATTGATTTGAACCCAGCCTCAGTGATCACTCTTGCAAGCTCTTCAGCGTCGTATACGAACTGATGGCCCCAAGAACGCATTCCTTCGTTCATCATTTGACACCTTGAGTTGGGTTGCCAAAGATCACCCCACTCGTTGATGCTGTCTGAAAAATAGCAATGGGTCAAAAAACGCAGATTGGGTGTGGTAATTCGTATCGCGCCTTCCGGCGTTAACACCCGAAAACACTCTTTCAGGAACGAGACTGCTTGCTCACGAGTAATATGCTCAATGAAATGCTCATTGAACATGTGGCTGACGGATGACTCGGCGAAAGGCAGAGGCTCAGTGAGATCCAGTAATAGGTCAGCCTCTGGCGAATCAAGATCAATATTGACCCAGCCTGGAAATGTGACAGAACCACATCCGAGGTGAAGCTTCTTATCCGTATCAGTCATTTTGAATTTCTCGCACGCTGATCTTATTGTTCCAGTACGCAGCTGCATAGATTTGCGGGTGCCCTGCACTGGATAGGGTGAACTTCGTCGAAATAGGGACAAAATCCACAACCACGACATCGCCAATATTTAAGTTGACTGGTTCAGCGAGCATCGAAGAAATGACATAACTGCCTTCCCGCAAATAAGCGGTAAATGCCCATTCAACCACGTACACGCTACCGGCGCGGACATCGATCAAATGTTTATTGCCTTCAATACCGGTGTCTGAATAGATAATATCCTGGCCGTTTTTATCTCTAATGTGATATGCCAGACCAAGAATTGGGAGATCTTTATGGGCTTGCACTATCTGACGCAGCACTACCGTCTGCCCGAAATCGGCAGAATCAATTAATTGGCCGTTTTCGTTTACTAGTCCCACATTGACGAATTCGGCAGCACCATTCTGAATTCGCTGAAAACTGGCCATGGATTGAAATGATTCCACACCGTCAGTAAATTCGGAAGACACAAGCTTTACTTGGGGCGTGAACTCTTCAGCACCACGATCAGTACGCTGACTTTCGATCAGGGCAGAATAATATTTCTCTACAGCAGTATTCACATCACCTAGATATCTGCTACGTCCAGACTCAAGTAAAAGTGCGCGACTGCAGAGAGACTTTACCGAAGCAGTGTCATGGCTGACAAATAGCACCGTCGACCCTTTGGCAATGATCCCCTGAATCATTTTTGCGCACTTGGCCTGAAAGTAGGCATCACCAACCGACAGCGCCTCATCGACGATCAGGATGTCCGGCTCGACATGAATTGCCACCGAAAACGCCAAGCGCACCATCATCCCGCTGGAATAGGTTTTAACCGGCTGCCCGATGAAGTTACCGATGTCTGCGAACTCGACGATCTTGTCGTAGCGGGCATCGGTCTCATCGATGCTCAGCCCCAATACAGCGGCGTTCATATAAATGTTTTCACGGCCCGTAAACTCGGGATTGAACCCAGAACCGAGTTCCAGAAGCGCGGCGATTCGACCATTCGTCTGCACACTGCCACTGGTCGGATTGAGCGTGCCGCAGATCATCTGCAACAGCGTGGACTTGCCACTGCCATTACGCCCGATAATTCCAACCGTTTCGCCCTTCTTGATTTCAAAAGAGACGTCGTTGAGCGCCCAGAACTCTCGATAGAATTTACGGCCCTTCACCAGAAACTGTTTCAGACGATCATGGGGCTGATCGTAAATCTGATAACACTTGCTGAGGTTCTCAACCTTGATTGCGATATCAGAATTAGATGACATCGGCAAACCCCTTACGTGTTTTCTGGAACCAGGCGAAGCCTAACCACATGACCAACAGTCCTATAAGGAAATAGATTCCAATAATCGAAAAGTCCGGAGCACGACCGAAAAACAGCACATCCCTAGCTTGCTCGATGACAGGGGTGAGCGGGTTCAGCATCAGTACCGGCCTGTACGCCTCAGGCAATGCGCTCGCCGGATAGAAAATCGGCGACAGAAACATTAGTACGGATGTGAGGATACCGATGAATTGGGCGATATCTCGCAAATAGACCCCCAGAGACGCCAATCCCCAGGAGAGCCCCATCATCACTAATACCAAAGGCATGACCACCAAGGGCAGATACAAGACAGTGAGGTGCGGCATCCCAAAGAAAATCAGGTAGGCCAGGATCCATACACCCAGGCTGATCAACGCATGAAACATGGCTGCACCGAGGCTGACCCAGGGAAGAATTTCCAGGGGATAAACTACCTTTTTGACGTAGTTAGCATTGGAGACGATAAGACCGGGCGCCCGATTGATACACTCCGCGAAGAGACTGAACACCATCAGACCAGCGAACAGAATCAGGGCAAACTCAGTTTTAGAATCACTGCCACCGCTCCACCGCGCTTTGAACACAACGCTGAAGACAAATGTGTAAACTGCGAGCATGAAGACCGGATTGAAGAACGACCAGAGCACCCCAAGAACCGAACCTCGGTACCGTCCCAATACTTCCCGCTTGATCGACGCTTTTATCAATGTTCGATTACGAACAAGACTGGCAAACATTTCTCGCGGCAATGTAGAAAAATCTTGCATCAGGCAATGGCCTCTGAGTTGATACCGAACTTACGCTGGACCGCACTGCCTGTCATACCGCGCTTCTTCCATTCTTTGTATATAAATTCGAACAACAAAAACATAACAACAGCGCCCCTCCTATTGGAGCCCCTGAGCGAGAAAAAGTAATTATTGTTCGCGGCTCGAAAGTTTTTCGGAACATAAAAAACCCATGCCACCGATATTACAGAAAAGCTTGAGTTTTTTGAATCTGAACATCCGCGCTACCCTTTGAGAATATAAAAATCGGCGTTCCGACCACGGTCAGAATGACCATCGAGGATACCGTAAAACGCCTCCGCAGAACACCGGATAACGGACTTGACTCCGCTCTCCAGACAATGACCCAAGGTACGCTTGCAAGCTTGCAGGCATCCCTTTGCGGCAAGTGCGGGTCAGGGATCGAGACGACGCTGCTGGTGGATCCAGTCGACAATCTCACCATCAGGCGAATAACCACTGACCGTGTCCCGAAGAATCTGCCGAACTCGCGAGTAGTCGTCCTCTTCGACCGCAGCCAGCAATTCCGCCAGGCGAATCTTGAGCACATCCCAGGAAATGAGATCTTCATTGGCGCTCATGATCATCGGATGTTCTGTGGCCGAAACATTGTCGCCAATCAGAAGCTCTTCGTAGAGTTTTTCCCCAGGCCGCAATCCGGTGAATTCGATGGCAATATCACCATGCACATTCTTTTCGGAGCGAACACTGAGACCAGACAGGTGAATCATCTTTTCCGCAAGCTCGACGATTTTGACTGGGTCTCCCATATCCAATACAAAAACATCCCCGCCCTGCCCCATGGAACCGGCCTGAATCACCAACTGCGCAGCTTCCGGAATTGTCATGAAGTAGCGAGTGATCTTGGGATGAGTGACCGTCAGAGGGCCACCGGACTTGATCTGACTATGAAACAGCGGGATCACCGACCCCGAAGAACCCAGCACATTTCCGAACCGCACCATGGTAAAACGCGTCTTGTTGACACGAGACACGTTGGCCTTGTCACCAAATAACACCGGAGCCATCTCGCGACTCAGAGCCTGCAAGGTCAATTCAGCAAGTCGTTTGGTACTCCCCATAACATTGGTGGGACGGACAGCCTTGTCGGTGGAAATCAGTACAAAGTTGGAAACACCAGCCTGTAATGCAGCCTGTGCGGTATTCAAGGTACCAATCACATTATTAAGCACGCCTTCGGCAATATTGTGTTCGACCATCGGCACATGCTTGTAGGCGGCAGCGTGATAAACCGTATCCACACGCCACGTTTTCATCACATCCAGTAACTTGTGGGGGTGCCGGATGGACCCCAGTATCGGCAGCAGACGAATGGAAACGGATTCGCGCGCGATACGCCGCTCCAGCTCGGACAAAATACTGTAAAGATTGAATTCACTATGGTCGAACAGCAGAAGTGTGATCGGGCCCAGCAGAAAAATCTGCCGGCAGAGCTCAGAGCCGATCGACCCCCCCGCCCCCGTCACCAGTACCACTTTGCCGGCTATGCAGTGAGCCAGCAGGTCCGATTGAGCAGGGACGGAATCGCGCCCCAGCAGATCCGCGATGTCCACTTCCTGAATGTCGTCGACCTTTACCCGCCCGCTAGCCAAGTCGGTAAAGTTAGGCACGCTGCGGATATGCAGCGGAAAACCTTCCAGAAAATTGAGAATTTCTCGGCGACGGGCTCGGGTGGAGGAAGGCAAGGCCAAGAGAATTTCCTGCGCCCCGGTCACATCGATCATTTGCTGAATATGCTTGGGCTTATAGACTTGCAGACCTGATATGGACCGATCAGCGATACTCGCATCATCGTCGATGAAGGCTACCGGCCGCATCGCCCGTCCCATTCGCAGAGCAGCAACTAACTGATTGCCAGCGACACCTGCCCCATAGATGGCCACTTTGGTCAGACCGTCGTCACGACTGGTGAACGGTACGTGCCGGGCTGCGGTAAACCAGTCACCCATGAAATACTGACGCATGCACAAGCGCAATCCGCCAATGATCACCAGACTCAGCCACCAATAGTTGAAAATTATGGATCTGGGGACAACGCTTTCATGGTTGCTATACCAATAGACAACTACTGCAAGTATCAGCGAAGAAAGGCTGACCGCTTTGATGATGGCGATAAGTGCGTCGTTACCAAAGTAACGCATGACCGCGCGGTACATGCCAAAACGAATAAACAGGGGGATGGCAACAAGCGGGGCACATGCGAAGAGCCAGGCATGAACCTTGATGGGGTTGTACATGTCATCGATTCCGAGGCGAACGATGAACGCCAGCCACAGCGCCCCCCAGACGAGAACGACGTCGGTAGCCACCTGCAGCAGTCGTTTTTGACGACGCGGCAATCCCAGCAAATACACTCGCACTTTATCCATTGACTCGCCCGATCACCGTCCCACTCCATGAACTCAAACCTGGTCGCATTGTAGCCCTCTTCAGTCCGAGAATACGACTGCCAAGTGACCAGTAGATACTCTCAGCCACACCTTCTGCGCCCTAACCGCTCGTCAGCGCCCAAGCGCGTCTGTTAAGCTGGTGCCCTTCGCGGGCATTCGACGCACGCAGCTCCGCGCACCGCTAAACTTCAAAGTTTGCCAATACCGCCTTTTTCGCCCTGCAATGTTTTCATGACAAACCGCTGCATGATCAGGGAGCCAGAGATTAAGATCATGGATAAGCCGAACAAAGAATTCAGCCCCGAAATGCAGCACACCTCAACCACCAACAAGCCAGACAAAAACAACAAAAAAATTGCAATATTGATCTGCACCTATAACGGCGCTCGCTTTCTGAAAGAGCAACTCGATTCTTTTATTGAGCAATCCCATCAAAACTGGGTGATTTATGTTTCGGATGACGGCTCGACTGACGAAACTCTCGATATATTAAAAAGCTACCAACTTCGGCTCAACCCTGAACGATTGGTAATTTTGCACGGCCCCCGACAGGGTTTTGCCAAAAACTTTCTGTCCCTTGTAAAAAACCCAACAGTAGCCGCGGACTACTTCTGCTTCAGCGATCAAGACGATATATGGTTTAAAGACAAACTGACCCGAAGTCTCGACTTATTACTCGAACTTGGAAATACTCCGGCGCTCTATTGCTCCCGAACAGCGCTGGTAAATTCGGACCTGAAACCTATCGGATATTCGCCGCTGTTTTTGCGAACGCCTTGTTTCGAGAATGCACTGGTTCAGAGCATTGCCGGAGCCAACACAATGCTGATCAATACTGCAGCTCGCGCACTCATACTGCAAGTAGCTGACGACGCCCCGGTCGTCGCGCATGACTGGTTGGCCTATTTATTAGTGACCGGTTGCGGCGGACAGGTGATTTACGATCCGAGACCATCCCTTCATTACCGCCAGCATGAAGGGAATCTGATTGGTGCCAATGCCAACCTGAAAAACCAGATACTGAGACTGCGCAAAATGCTGACCGGTCGTTTCAGCCAGTGGAGCACCCAGAACCTGAGCATTCTGAATGCCGTCCGCGACCAGCTTACAGATAGAAACAGGCATATACTCAAGCTTTTCGAAACAGCCCGGCACGGCAACCTGTTTTCACGAATTTATTGGATGCGCAAAAGTGGTGTTCATCGCCAGACGCTGAGGGGCAACATCAGCCTGATCGTTGCTACGCTAATGAACAAGATTTGACCGACCGCGCCGCGCCCGCCGGCGCCCTGATTTACGCAGCTATACCCGCTTTGAACTTCCAGGCGATGAATGCCAAGGGCACGTAGGCTATCAAACAACCCAGAACACCCGGTATGAGGCCGATTCCTACCAGCAACGCCCACGGTAGTAGCCAGACTACATTTATCAACACTACAGTTGAAGTCACGACCAGATGGCTGGAAGTTCGCCGAGTAGCATGTTGGTAGGCATGACTGCGGTGAGCCTGATACACCTTGTCACCTCTGAGCAATCGCCGCAACAGCGTCCAAGTAGCGTCGACAATGAACACTCCCAGCAGAATCAACCAACTCCACAGCAACTCCGGTTTTTCCCAAGCCGCCTGAAGCGCCACGGCTCCCAGCACCACCCCGAGAAATCCGCTGCCAGCATCCCCCATGAAGATCCGTGCGGGAGGGAAATTCCAGCAAAGAAAACCCGCGACGGCTGCCGCCAGAACCAAGACACTCCACATCAAGTCGGAATGTCCGCACCCTGCGTAAACCAGGCAGGCCGCCACACCAACACTGATCGCTTCAGCGCTGGCCAAGCCATCAATGCCATCCATGAAGTTATAGAGATTGAGCATCCAGACCAGATAGATCAAGGCGAGCAGGTCACCCAGCCATCTCAGGTCGACCAGCTCCCCAAACAGCGGTACAGGCGCCAAGCCTTTGATCCAGAACAACACCCAGCCTGCACCAACAAAGTGCCCGAGCAGCCGCCATCGGGCAGCGATATGCCCATGATCATCAGCAAAACCAATTACGGCGACCAGCCCTCCCCCCCCCAGAATACCGATCATCGCAGCCTGATCCATAAGACCTATAGAGGCAAGCACCGGTAAGGCCAAAGTAAATGCCGCCACTATGGCTACACCGCCCCCCCTGGGTGTTGGAACAGAATGAGAACTGCGCTCATTGGGTACGTCCATCATACTTCTGGCCAACGCATAACGTCGCAACAACAGTGTCAGCCACCAAGACAGGAAAAAAACGACCAGCAAAATGCTCCAGAAAATCATCTGTTCTTATTATCCAGGTAATGGTCGGCAGTCTGACGGAGGATCCTTTCCATCGCGAAAGGTGGCGCCCAGCCCAAAATCTTTCGCGTATGACTGATATCGACTTGCAAAGAGCCGCAGAGTCTCTGAGCCAATGCTTTTCTTCCGAGCAACGTCGCAGGCCATATCAGCATTGCCGCAGGCAGCGGTATCAGCGAGGCTTTTCTGCCGAGTGCATGCGCCATGCTTTTCAGGAGTGCGGTTATTGAAAGGTCCTCACCGTCACTGACCAGAAACACCTGTCCACCTGCCCTTGAATGATCGATACAGATCACCACGAGATCAACAAGATTGGCCAGAGAAACCATACTACGGAGATTGCCAATCGCACCAAGCGGTAACGGGACGCCTTTATCCAGCCAACGCATCATGCTGAGAAAATTGGCTCTGACTCCCGGCCCATACACCAGAGGCGGTCGGATAATGACCACCTCCATCCCGGTGTCTTGAGCGATTTCCTGCAAGGCAATCTCGGCCTCGAACTTGGACAAACCATACGAATCTTGAGGTGCTGGCTGATCCAGCGCTGTAAACGGTCTGCCAACTTCCGTCTGCTCGCCATTAACCTTGATGCTGCTGATAAAAATGAACCGCTTCACTCCACTCGCCGCCGCCTTTAGGGCCAGTTGGACAGTGCCCTCGACATTGATCCGCCGATATTCGGCGAGTGGATCCGAAGAAGATTCGTCCATGACGTGAACCCGCGCAGCTGCATGAATAATGACATCAATCCCTTTCAAATCAGGCAGCGCATTACGCCCCGCCAGATCCAGCAACACGATCGAGCACAAACCTTTGAGGCGCGTCTCGCCTCTGGTGGCGGCCACCGGAATAAATCGCCGATCAAGCAGCAATCTGAAAACCACTGCCTCACCGACAAACCCTCGAGCGCCGGTCACCAACACCCGCGGTGCGTTCATTGAGCCTTGTTCCCAAACAGTGCGGTAAGCCAGCACACAATGAAAAAAAACAGTTTATCCCTGCCTCTGCGCCGACACTTGTTGGCACTCAACGACAGCTTCAGCAACTGATGACGGCGAAGATCCTGCCACCCACGAACAAAAGGATCCTGCTCCCTCCCGATCAACACGGCAATCAGTCGAGCCTGGGAAAACCACCAGCCATTGTGGATGGTTTTGTATCGGGCAATCTTTGAACCAAATCCGGTATTGGCTCCCACCTGATTGCGCTCATGCTGTCGATAATGCAAGGTCGGTTCACGATCAATCAGCCATGTGTACCGATGACTACGGGCAAACGCATAACAATACCAGTCATGCAAACTGACCCCCTGCAATAACTGCCAGTTGGCGACCATCGAGGCCTTGATCGCACTTGCTAATGACTGAGTAAAAACATAAGTGCAGCCCGGGCCGGCAGCTTCAAAAAGATAATCCCACTCAACTTGAGCCTGCGCCTTGTCCAGCAAGCGAGTGTGACCATCCGGCCAAAAAGCCAGGACGTTACTTGAATAGGCATCCGTACCCACCTGTTGCAATAGACGACAGGCACGCCCCAACTTATCGATATGCCAAATATCGTCCTGATCGGCAAAAGCGACATAGTCATAGATACTCAGGTCAACATCACGCATCAAGCGAAAAAAGTTGCGCGATGCCCCTCCGAAAGGTCCTGCGGATGGCAGCAGCACAACATTCGAATACACGGCAGCAAAAGATGCACACCATGATTCGGTGCCATCATTAGAGGGGCCGACGCTGATGTGAATGCTCACATCAACGTCTTCTTGTGAAAGGATCGAGCAGAGCTGCTCTTCGATCCATTGCATGCCATTGTAGGCCGCCAGCAAAACGGCAACTTTAGTAGGTTTTACTGGCATGCCTATTCTGCTTACCGGTTAAACGTAGCGTTGAAAAAAAGACGACTTTCTAATCAGCGAGCTGGTGAATCCAGCAATTTCTGCAGATACTGCCCGTATCCAGTTTTTTTCAGAGCGTCGGCTTGAGCGGACAGCTGCTCGGCCGTGATCCAACCATTGTGGTAGGCAATCTCTTCAAGGCACGCGACTTTCAGACCTTGGCGCTGCTCGATTGTGTGGACGAAATGACTGGCCTCAAGCAACGAGTCATGTGTACCAGTATCGAGCCAGGCAAAACCACGACCCAACATTTCGACCTTGAGCGTTTTCTGCTCGAGATAGGCACGATTGACGTCAGTGATTTCCAGCTCACCGCGCTCAGACGGCTTGATGCTTTTGGCGATCTTAACCACATCATTGTCGTAGAAATACAGGCCGGTCACAGCATAATTGGACTTCGGCTTCAGAGGCTTCTCTTCAATGCTCAGCGCCTGGCCCGTTTCGTCGAACTCGACGACACCAAAACGCTCCGGATCGGAAACGTGATAGCCAAACACGGTTGCACCCGAGGCCTGGACGCTGGCAGAACGCAGGTTATCCGAGAAGTGCTGACCATAAAAAATGTTGTCGCCCAGAATCAAACAGCAGGGATCCTTGCCGATGAATTCTTCGCCAATGATGAATGCCTGTGCCAGACCATCCGGAGACGGCTGTTCGGCATAGCTCAACTTGATACCATAAAGGCTGCCATCACCAAGCAACTTTTTAAAGCACGGCAGGTCTTCCGGCGTAGAGATAATCAGGATTTCGCGCATGCCGGCGAGCATCAATACCGACAACGGATAGAAGATCATCGGCTTGTCGTAAATCGGCAGCATCTGCTTGGAAACACCAAGGGTCAGCGGATGCAAGCGCGTGCCCGAACCGCCAGCGAGGATGATACCTTTACGATTTGTCGTGGTCATTTGTTCAGAACTTCCCTTAACATTCGATTTACGCCACTTTGCCAATCCGGCAAGTGTAGAGAAAAATTGTCGCGCAACTTCTGAGTATTCAGCCGAGAATTCAGAGGGCGGCGCGCAGGTGTTGGGTAAGCAGTTGTATCAATCGGATTGACCGCAGTAACAGCAAGCTCTTCATTATAGGTTCTCGCCAGATCGATCACGTAGCACGCATACCCGTGCCATGACACTTCGCCAGCGGCCGCCAGATTATAGACCCCCGTCAACTCAGGGGATCGCAAGACCTGCTGAACTGCCAATGCCGTCACGTCGGCAATAAGATCAGCACCGGTCGGCGCACCAATCTGATCGGCAATGACATTGAGAGTTTCGCGATCCTTTGCCAGACGCAACATTGTCTTGGCGAAATTATTGCCACGGGCAGCATAGACCCAGCTAGTCCGGAAAATAAGGTATTTACAACCGGAGGCAATGATTTCCTGCTCGCCAGCCTGTTTGCTGGCACCGTAGTAATTGACCGGATTGACGGGATCCATCTCCTGCCACGGCTCCAGACCTTCACCGCTGAAGACGTAATCCGTTGAGTAATGGACCAGCCATGCCCCCAGCAACGCGGCCTCTTTTGCCAAGACACCAGGTGCATGAGCGTTCACACGCTCAGCCAAGTCGGTTTCTGACTCAGCTTTATCGACCGCCGTATAGGCCGCTGCGTTAACAATCAAGTCGGGTTTTACCTGACGAATCGTTGCACGCAAAGCCTCCAGATCAGACAAATCACCAGTCAACCCATCGACAACGGAACGATCCAAAGCGACCAATTCACCAAGTGGGGCAAGGGAGCGTTGCAGCTCCCAGCCTACCTGACCATTCTTACCCAGCAGAAGGATTTTCATGCCTTGCTCGAGCGATCCGCGTAGTTCTCGTCGATCCACTGCTGATAACTTCCGCTCTTTACATGGGCTACCCACTCGGCATTGTTCAGGTACCACTCGACGGTCTTGCGAATACCGGTTTCAAACGTCTCTTGCGGCGTCCAACCCAGCTCACGCTGAATCTTGCTCGCATCGATCGCATAGCGCTGGTCATGCCCCGGGCGATCTTGCACGTATGTGATCAGGCTGGCGTGCGGGCGATGCGCAGAGTCAGGACGTAATTCGTCCAGCAGTACACAGAGAGTGTGAACCACTTCTATGTTCTGTTTTTCGTTGTGTCCACCGATGTTGTACGTCTCACCGATGACACCCTCGGTAACAACTTTGTACAACGCACGCGCATGATCTTCTACGTATAACCAGTCACGTACTTGATTACCTTTGCCATAAACCGGCAATGGTTTTCCTTCAAGCGCATTGAGAATGATCAGCGGGATCAACTTCTCAGGGAAATGGCAAGGACCGTAGTTGTTCGAGCAGTTCGTGACCAATGTCGGCAAGCCATACGTACGGGCCCAAGCGCGAACGAGGTGGTCAGAACTGGCCTTGCTCGCCGAGTACGGTGAGCTTGGCTGATATGGCGTCGTTTCCGTGAAGAGGTCCTCCGGACCTTCAAGATCTCCGTAAACTTCATCAGTAGAAATGTGATGGAAGCGGAAGCTGGCCTTGCGCACATCATCCAGCGCCATCCAATATTGGCGTGCAGCTTCCAACAGTGTGTAGGTGCCAATGATATTGGTTTGGATAAACTCGGATGGACCAGTAATCGAACGATCTACGTGGGACTCAGCAGCCAGGTGCATTATCGCATCCGGCTGATGTTCACGCAGAACACGGTCGATCTGATCACGATCGCAGATATCAACGCGCTCAAATGCATAACGCGGATCCTGGCTAACTTCTGCCAAGGACTCCAGGTTACCGGCATAAGTCAACTTATCGACGTTGACCACAGAGTCGGTAGTGTTGGAAATGATGTGACGGATGACTGCCGAGCCGATGAACCCGGCGCCGCCGGTAACTAGAATTTTCACGCGAAACCATACCCTTGAGCTGCGGACAGTGACACCAACGAGCACCGTCTAATCCATGAATGCAGAAGCCATCAAACCTGAGACTTCCGTCAGAGTCAGTCTAAATCGATGTGGGAATATGCCACTATCGAACAAGGGTAACATTTTACAGCTTAATGAATCTTTTACTAATGGATATGGACAGGCGACGAACCAAATTTGAATGATAGCCAGTGGCCGTCGACCTCAGACCAGACGCTTGCGCGCCGCTCTGGACGAACGTCCCAGAAACCACCCCAGAATCGGACCAATCAGCATGCCAACGAGCAGTGCGATGACCACCACCAATGACACTGGAAGCTGCGGCCCGGTCAATCCCAGAAACATCAACGAAATTGACTGCTGATTCTCAAGCACAAACGCCAGAACCACCAATACAAGCAAAATACTGAAAGCGCCAAGAAGTATGCGCTTGATGTTACGCATGACTAACTCCCTTCAGGCTAGCGACTGTCAAACCCCCTCCTCCTCTTCCTCATTCACCCGGTCACGCAATTCCTTGCCCGGCTTGAAATGCGGAACGAACTTGCCGTCCAGACTGACCGACTGACCAGTCTTCGGATTGCGACCTACGCGCGGCGCACGATAGTGCAGAGAAAAGCTGCCAAACCCACGGATCTCGATGCGATCACCGGTAGCCAGGCACTGGGACATTTGTTCAAGCATGGTCTTGATGGCCAGCTCCACATCCTTGGATGAGAGTAGCCCTTGATGGGTGACAATTCGTTCGATCAACTCCGACTTCGTCATATTTTTCCCTTCTTTTTCAAGCAGCTAGATCAGCGCTTGAAAGGTTTTAGCACGCCCGGAAGAATTTGAACAGCCCAGGGATTGACATATCTTCCCTGGCGCCGAAACGCCCGTTTTCAGCGCACAAAAGCACAAGCCGAAGCCGCGCACATTCAACGGCACATGACCAGCATGGTTCGAGTGACGTAGCCTGCGGGATTGAAGCCAAACGGATATTCATCTTCATCCTTCGCCTGATCAGATCGGGTGATCACCCTGTAACCCGCCCCCTTGCACTCCTTCGCCGCGCGCCTTTGACATTTTTCCCACCCTGACCCCAGACCAGAGCAGTCAATTTCTATACCGCTGACACCTCGCACAGCATGAGTCTTGGCACTCGTGGTACAGCCAGCCAATACCAACAACGCCATCAAGACAATAAATCTGTTCATCCACTTCCTTATGCCAGGCAATGCCCGACTACTGCACGACTAATACCCAGCTTAGTCGCGAATAGGCGATTGATCCGATTAAAGAAACAGACAACCAGGCAGGAGGATTGGTTTCACGACAAACCCGATGCAGCCCAAGCACCCTTCTCCACCAAATCGCAGGCACAAAAAAGGGCGACCGAAGTCGCCCTTTTTCATGATCAAGCAGAACTTAGTTCTGTTTGGCCATTGCTTGACGCAGCAGTGCAGCCATAGTGGTGTCTGCTTCGCCTTCAGCTGCCGGAGCCGATTTCAGGCTCTGGATAGCTTCTTTCTCTTCAGCATCGTCTTTCGACTTGATCGAGAGCTGGATTACGCGGCTCTTGCGATCAACGCTGATGATCTTGGCTTCAACTTCCTGGCCTTCTTTCAGAACGTTGCGCGCGTCTTCAACGCGGTCACGGCTGATTTCGGAGGCTTTCAGGGTCGCTTCGATGTCGTCAGCCAGAACGATGATGGCGCCTTTGGCGTCAACTTCTTTCACGGTGCCAGTAACGATAGCGCCTTTGTCGTTAACCGAGACGTACTCGGAGAACGGATCGCTTTCCAGTTGCTTGATGCCCAGGGAGATGCGCTCGCGCTCTGGGTCAACCGACAGGATGACGGTGTCCAGCTCGTCGCCCTTCTTGAAACGACGTACGGCTTCTTCGCCCACTTCGTTCCAGGAGATGTCGGACAGGTGAAAGACCGTCGATGCCGCCGTCCAGACCAATGAAGATACCGAAATCGGTGATCGACTTGATGGTGC
>Ga0153931_100126_pt1 | contig 28967 bp, 26 predicted proteins | sample TSNJ015MetaG_FD_104730 | JGI IMG/M metagenome (GOLD analysis project Ga0153931, IMG submission 104730) | Attine ant fungus gardens microbial communities from New Jersey, USA - TSNJ015 MetaG | ecosystem: Host-associated > Fungi > Mycelium > Unclassified | place: USA: New Jersey, Wharton State... | reverse complement strand
TGCTGGATGCACACCGCGAGCAGGCCTTCGGCGATCAGTTCGTAAGGCTGGCCGTCGCGGTCCAGCGCCTTGATCTTGACCTTCTGCGGGCGGTCGACGTTTTCGTAGAAACCCGGCACCGAGAGGCAGCCTTCCTGGTACTGATCCATCTCGTCGGCCAGCGATTCGAACTCGGGGTTGATGAACACCAGGGGTTCGGTGCGGTCTTCGGAAAGGTCCATCACGACGATACGTTTGTGCACGTTGACCTGGGTCGCGGCGAGGCCGATGCCCGGCGCTTCATACATTGTTTCAAACATGTCATCGACCAACTGACGCACTTCGTCGTCCACTACAGCCACAGGCTTGGCGATAGTACGCAGACGCGGGTCCGGGAATTCGAGGATGTTTAAAATGGCCATAGGCTGATTGCTGCACGTATTGAGTAAAGTCGGGTCGATGGCCTGGCAGGTCCGAAGATGCAGGCTACCGTTGTGAAGCGTAGCTAATGCAATTTGCAGTAGCGAGCCACGGGGGCTCCGACGGTTCACGCGAACGCACATGATAAAGGGATTCGCTGCATGAGGAAAACACTACTCGCCCTGCTGCTTCTGGTCTCGGCCGGCGTGGCGCAAGGGCAAGTGCAACTCAGGGATGGTTTTCCACAGCAATACACGGTGGTTTCGGGAGACACACTCTGGGACATTTCCGGCAAATACCTGCGCGAGCCCTGGCAATGGCCACAGCTGTGGCGGGCCAACCCGCAAATTGAAAACCCCAACCTGATCTATCCCGGCGACACGCTGACGCTGAGTTATGTCGACGGCCAGCCTCGACTGACCGTCAATCGCGGCGAGTCGCGCGGCACCATCAAACTGTCGCCACGCATCCGCACCAGCCCGGTGGCCGAGGCGATCCCGAGCATTCCGCTGAAATCGATCAACGCCTTTCTGCTGAGCAACCGCATCGTCGACAAGGTCGAGGACTTCGACAAGGCGCCGTACATTGTCGCCGGCGATGCGGAGCGGGTGCTTTCCGGCACCGGTGACCGGATTTATGCCCGTGGCCATTTCGACCCCAGTCAGCCGGTGTACGGCATCTTCCGCCAGGGCAAGGTCTACACCGACCCGCAGACCAAGGAGTTCCTGGGGATCAATGCCGATGACGTTGGCGGCGGCGAAATCGTTGCCACCGAAGGCGATGTCGCCACCCTCGCCCTGCAACGCACCACGCAGGAAGTGCGCCTCGGCGACCGTTTGTTCAGCGGCGAAGAGCGCTCGATCAATTCGACCTTCATGCCCAGCGCCCCGAGCACCAACATCAACGGTGTGATCATCGACGTGCCGCGCGGCGTCACGCAGATCGGCGTGATGGACGTGGTCACCCTGAACAAGGGCCAGCGCGACGGCCTGGTCGAAGGCAACGTTCTGGCAGTGATGAAAACCGGGGAAACCGTACGTGACCGGGTAACCGGCCAGCCGTTGAAAATCCCCGACGAACGCGCCGGTTTGCTGATGGTGTTCCGCACCTACGAAAAAATCAGTTATGGCCTGGTACTCAACGCATCGCGCTCGCTGGCGGTGCTCGACAAGGTACGAAATCCTTAGCTGGCTTCACAAGTTACCAACAGAGTTATCCACAGCTTGTTCCGAATGGTTCGGGACTTATAACGATCAAGGATGATCCACGATGCTGTCTGCCTGTACGCCGGTTTCCCCTGCGGAACTGGAAGCGCGTTTGCGCCTGCACCGCTTGCCGGAAATCGGTCCGAAACGTTTTGCCAAACTGCTTGAAGCCTTCGGCTCGGCTTCAAAAGCCCTGAGCGCGCCGGGCAGTGCCTGGTGTGCGCTGGGATTGCCGGCGGCGTCGGCCGAGGCCCGGCGCAGCCCCGAAGTGCGCGACGGCGCCAGCCATGCATTGCGCTGGCTAGAGCGGCCCGGCCAGCATCTATTGATGTTGGACCAGGCGGATTATCCGGCGCTGCTGGCGCAGATCCCTGACCCGCCACCGCTGTTGTTTGTTGCGGGCGACCCGCTGATTCTGGAAAAACCGCAACTGGCGATGGTCGGCAGTCGCAGTGCTTCACGCCCGGGAATGGACACCGCTGCAGCATTTTCCCGCAGCCTCGCCGGGGCCGGTTTTGTCATCACCAGTGGCTTGGCGCTGGGCATCGATGCAGCTGCCCATCAAGCGGCGCTGGACGTCGGCGGGCAAACCGTCGGCGTGCTCGGCACCGGCCTGGAAAAGTTTTATCCACAGCGCAATCGCCGACTGGCCGACGCGATGATTGCCTCGGGCAGCGCGGTGCTTTCGGAGTTTCCACTGGACGCTGGTCCGACGGCGAGCAACTTCCCCAGACGCAACCGGATCATCAGCGGTTTGTCCCTCGGTGTGCTGGTGGTCGAAGCGAGTGTTGCCAGCGGTTCGCTGATCACTGCCAGGCTGGCGGCAGAGCAGGGCCGCGAGGTTTACGCGATTCCGGGCTCGATCCATCACCCTGGCGCACGCGGCTGTCACCAGTTGATCCGCGACGGTGCGGTGCTGGTCGAAACCATCGAACACATCCTCGAAGCCCTGCGCGGCTGGCAGCATGTGCCGTTATCCACAGACACGCCGGATGCCGGGCACCCCTTGCTGCGCCTGCTGCACGCGGCGCCGCACACCAGCGAAGCCTTGGTCGACAGCAGCGGCTGGGCGTTGCCCAAAGTTCTCGCGGCACTCACCGAGCTGGAAATGGAAGGCCGGGCAGTGTGTGAAAACGGTCGCTGGCAGGCCAGGACACGCTAGGTTTTACAGGGAAGATCGGTAAACTGCGCAAAACCTGTTTGCGGAGAGTTTTTTCATGGTCAACAGTTGGCGTGTGCAGCAAGCCGCACGAGAGATTCGCGCCGGGGCGGTGATTGCCTATCCAACCGAAGCCGTCTGGGGGCTGGGTTGCGACCCGTGGAACGAAGAAGCAGTGGATCGTCTGCTGGCGATCAAGAACCGTTCGGTGGACAAGGGCCTGATCCTGGTCGCCGACAACATTCGCCAGTTCGACTTCCTGTTCGAAGACTTCCCGCAAGAGTGGCTCGACCGCATGGCCAGTACCTGGCCGGGGCCGAACACCTGGCTGGTGCCGCATCAAAACCTGCTGCCGGAGTGGGTGACGGGCGTGCATGACACGGTGGCGCTGCGAGTCAGCGATCATCCGCAGGTGCGGGATCTGTGCTCGATGGTCGGGCCGCTGATCTCCACCTCGGCGAACCCGCAAGGACGGCCGGCGGCGCGCACGCGGTTGCGCGTCGAGCAGTATTTCCGTGGGCAGATCGACCTGATCCTCGGCGGGCAACTGGGTGGGCGCAAGAACCCCAGCGTGATCCGTGATCTGGCGACCGGCAAGGTCATTCGTCCCGACTGATCCTGGCTCGAAAACCTTTACGTGAGTCCTCTTCGCCTTGATGGCGAGGAGGACTACGCGTACCTGCGATTTGTCCTGCAATGACGCCCGTTTCTGTGTCGGAAAAGTCGCCAAGTACCCGGATTCATTGAGTTTTCCCACCGGATTATCAGACTTTCTGGCGTGGCGGAATCGCCAAAAGCAACCATCCTTTCCCTGCACTCGAAACACTTCGATAAGTTAAGGTCTGCGGAGAAAGAATGGACACTACGAATTTGCAACTCACGGATTATCTGCAGGGACTTCAGGTGACGTTAAAGAGTCACCATGAGGGTTGCCGTATCGTGATGCTTGAAGCGGGGGCGGATACTCAGGAGTTCGACCGGTTTGTCGATCGGCAATTTCGACTCCGGCTGCAGCATTACATGCTGACTTCACGGGCGCGGATGCTCGAAACCAGACTGGCGATAAAGTCGCGAAGTACCCACTTTCTGCTGTATCGGCACGATCAACTGTTGGCAGTATTGAGGGCGACTCCGGCGCCGTTCGAATGGGTATCGCTGGCGCAGCAACACGTTTCGCCCACGGTGGCGCTGTCGCGCCATGTCGAATTCAGTCGCTTGATTTCGTACACGCCCAATCAACTGCCCATTGCGATCAACGGTCTGTTGGCGGCCGCTACCGAGTGGGCGATAAAACGCGGCTATCAGGGGGTGACCGCGTTGTGCAGATCGCAACAACTGCGCTTTTATCAGCGTTTCGGCCTGATGCCGATCGCCTCCAATGCGCTGCACATCGACCAGCGCGCACGCGGCGATTACTGGGTGTTGTCAGCCGAGTGGCGACAAATCCTCGCGGCGGTTCAACAGCCCGATCACGCGACGGTTGGCCACCTGGTGCAAAAACCGTTGGAGTGTCCTCTGCCGAGGTGCTGAACGCGCTCGAACTATCTTGCCAGCCATGGGGTTGCAACCCTGGCTGGCAAGATGCCGAAGGTTGATCAGGGCAGCAGGATGGTCGAGCCGGTGGTGCGCCGCGCCGACAGTTCGGTCTGCGCCTTTGCCGCGTCAGCCAGTGGATAACGCTGGCTGATGTCCACCTTGATCTTGCCGCTGATGATCATCTCGAACAACTCGTCGGCCATGCGCTGCAGGTTTTCGGCGTTGTTGGCGTAGGTCGCCAGGGTCGGGCGGGTCACGTACAGCGAGCCCTTGGCCGAAAGAATCCCCAGGTTCACCCCGTCCACCGCACCGGAGGCATTGCCGAAACTCACCACCAGCCCGCGCGGCGAGACGCTGTCGAGCGAGGTCAGCCAGGTGTCCTTGCCGACGCCGTCGTACACCACCGGGACTTTCTTGCCGTCGGTCAGCTCCAGCACCCGCTGTGCCACGTTTTCGTGGCTGTAATCGATGGTTGCCCAGGCGCCGTTGGCTTTGGCCAGTTCGGCTTTTTCCTTCGAGCTGACGGTGCCGATCAGTTTCACGCCCAGGGCCTTGGCCCATTGGCAGGCCAGCGAACCGACACCCCCCGCAGCAGCGTGGAACAGAATGGTTTCGCCACCCTTGAGTTCATAGGTCTGGCGCAGCAGGTACTGCACGGTCAGGCCCTTGAGCATGACCCCGGCGGCGGTTTCGAAGCTGATCTCGTCCGGCAGTTTCACCAGGTTGGCCTCGGGCAGCACGTGCAACTCGCTGTAGGCACCCAATGGGCCGCTGCCATACGCCACGCGATCACCGACCTTGAACCGGGTGACTTCACTGCCCACCGCATCGACGATACCCGCGCCTTCAGCGCCCAGACCCGATGGCAGCGCCGGTGGCGCATAGAGACCGCTGCGGAAATAGGTGTCGATGAAGTTCAGGCCAATGGCTTTGTTGGCCACTCGCACCTGTTGCGGGCCGGGGGCGGCGGGCTGGTAATCGACATACTCGAGTACTTCGGGTCCGCCGTGGGCGCGGAACTGGATACGCTTTGCCATCTGCCTACTCCTTGGGTCGTTTTGCGAGGCCCCTATCCAACTCCCCTGCTTGATCTTCGTCAACTGCGGCGCTCGGGTCTGCGGTGTTATGCTACGCGCCCATTTGCGCCGCCCCCTGCCTGCGGGGCGCCCGCGTAGTGATGCCCCTGATTCAAGGTGAAGCCATGACGACCCGCACCGACGCCGTAAAGGCCTATCTGCTCGACCTGCAAGACCGCATCTGCGCCGCGCTGGAAACCGAAGACGGCGGCACGCGCTTCGTCGAAGACGCCTGGACCCGGCCTGCCGGCGGTGGCGGTCGTACTCGTGTGATCGAGAACGGTACGGTGATCGAAAAGGGCGGCGTCAACTTTTCCCACGTGTTCGGCAGCGGCCTGCCACCGTCGGCCAGCGCCCACCGTCCGGAACTGGCCGGTCGCGGTTTCGAAGCCCTCGGCGTGTCGCTGGTGATCCATCCGCACAACCCGCATGTACCGACGTCCCACGCCAACGTGCGCTTTTTCATCGCCGAGAAGGAAGGTGAAGAGCCGGTCTGGTGGTTCGGCGGTGGCTTCGACCTGACTCCGTATTACGGCAACGAAGAAGACTGCATCCACTGGCACCGCGTCGCCGAACAGGCCTGCGCGCCGTTTGGTGCGGACGTCTACCCGCGCTACAAGGCGTGGTGCGACACCTACTTCCATATCAAGCATCGCCACGAACCGCGCGGCATCGGCGGGCTGTTTTTCGATGACCTGAACGAGTGGGACTTCGACACCAGTTTCGCCTTCATGCGCGCTATCGGTGACGCCTACATCGATGCGTACCTGCCCATCGTGCAGCGCCGCAAGAACGATGCGTTCACCGCGAAACAGCGTGAATTCCAGGAATTCCGCCGTGGCCGCTACGTCGAGTTCAACCTGGTCTACGACCGTGGCACGCTGTTCGGCCTGCAATCGGGCGGGCGTACCGAGTCGATCCTCATGTCGCTGCCGCCGCAAGTGCGCTGGGCCTATGACTTCAAGGCCGAGCCCGGCAGTGAAGAAGCGCGCCTGACCGACTACTTCCTGCAAGACCGCGACTGGCTGGCCGAGGCCTGAGGACTGCTGATGGATCGTTACGTCGTTTTCGGTAACCCGATCGGCCACAGCAAGTCGCCGATGATTCACAAACTGTTCGCCGAGCAGACCGGCCAGCGCCTTGACTACAGCACCCTGCTGGCGCCACTCGACGACTTTACTGGCTGCGCCATGGCGTTTTTCCAGGACGGTCGCGGCGCCAACGTCACTGTGCCGTTCAAGGAAGAAGCCTTTCGCCTGGCGAACAGCCTGACCGCCCGTGCGCAACGCGCTGGTGCGGTGAACACCCTGAGCAAACTGGCCGACGGCTCGTTGCTCGGTGACAACACCGACGGCGCCGGACTGGTGCGCGACCTGACGGTGAATGCCGGTTTCAGCCTGACCGGCAAACGCATCTTGCTGCTCGGCGCTGGCGGCGCGGTGCGTGGTGCGCTGGAGCCGTTGCTGGCCGAGAAGCCGGCATCGGTGATCATCGCCAATCGCACGGTGGACAAGGCCGAGCTGCTGGCGGAGTTGTTCGGTGATCTGGGTCCGGTGTCGGCCAGTGGTTTCGACTGGTTGCAGGAGCCGGTGGACGTGATCATCAACGCCACCTCCGCCAGTCTGACCGGCGATGTACCGCCGATTGCGCCGAGCCTGATCGAACCGGGCCAGACCCTGTGCTACGACATGATGTACGGCAAGGAACCGACCGCGTTCTGCCGTTGGGCCAGCGAGCATGGCGCAGCGGTGTCGATGGATGGTCTGGGGATGCTGGCTGAACAGGCTGCCGAGGCATTTTTCCTGTGGCGCGGGGTGCGTCCGGATACGGCGCCGGTGCTCGCCGAACTACGCCGCCAGTTGGCCCTTTAAAAGCTTCGCGAGCAAGCCCGCTCCCACATTGGAATGCGATCAAATGTGGGAGCGGGCTTGCTCGCGAATGGCCGCACCGCCGATTCTGGATCAATCCTCAAACCGGATCGGGCATTTCTCCGGCCCTTCCAGCTTTCTCAACTCCTCCACCACCTGCGGCCGCGCCCGGCGCAGGGTCAGGCTGCGATCCTGACGCAGCAGGCGCCGCGCCTCCTGATGCAGCATTTCCACCCCCGAATAATCGATGAAGTTGATCTGCTGCGCCTCGATCACCACCCGCGTGCCGTGCAGCCGTTGCAGGCGCACTTGCAGGTAATGGCTGGCGCCGAAGAAGATCGAGCCGCCAACCCGCAACACATCCTCCTCACCCTCGCGCCAGTGCTGTACCCGTGGTTGCGAGGTGCGCTTGAGGTAGAAGAACAGCGACGCCAGCACCCCGGCGTAGATTGCCGTCTGCAATTCCAGCAATAGCGTGGCGAGGCAGGTCAGGGCCATGACCACGAACTCGGCGCGGCTGACCCGCAGCAGCGAACGAATCCCGCGATGATCCACCAGCCCCCAGGCGATCAGCAGAATGCTTCCGGCCATCGCCGGAATGGGAATGTGTGAAATCAGCCCGGCGCCGAAAATCGCGAACAGCGCGACCCAGATCGCCGAAAACACCCCGGCCAGCGGCGAACAGGCACCGGCCTCGTAACTCAGGCCTGAGCGGGTGAACGAGCCGGCGGACAACGAGCCGGAAAAGAACGCCCCGACGATGTTCGACAAACCCTGCGCACGGACTTCCTGATTGGCATCGAGCAACTGCTGGGAGCGCGCGGCAATCGAACGGGCAATCGACAGACTCGTCACCAGCCCGAGCATGCCCACCGCCACGGCGCTCGGCAGCAAACGCAGCACCAGATCCAGATCCAGCGGCAGCGCGCTGAACGGCGGCAAGCGCCCGACAAAGGCGCTGACCAGATGCACGTGGCCGAACATCGTCGGCCACAGCCACACCAGCAGGCTGCCGAGCACCAGCGTTATCAACAGGGTCGGCCAGCGCGGCAGCAATTGTCTGAGCACGAAACCGACCACCACCGTGGCCACGCCCAATACCAATGAAGGTTTATCCACAGCCTGCAGGTGCTGCAGCAGATCCATCAGGCTGTCCAGGGCCGTGGCTTTGGCCGGCAGATCCAGCCCCAGCAGATTCGGCAACTGGCCGATGGCAATCACCACCGCCGCGCCGAGGGTGAAGCCGAGCACCACCGAATGCGAGACGAAATTCACCAGCGCGCCGAAGCGCAGCAGGCCGAGCAGCCACTGAAAAATCCCCGCCAGAAAGCTCAGCAGCAGAATCAGAGTGATGTAGTCCTGGGACGCCGGCACAGCCAAGGGACTGACGCTGGCATACAGCACAATCGAAATCGCTGCGGTCGGGCCGCAGATCAGGTGCCACGAGGAACCCCACAGGCAGGCGATCAGCACCGGGATGATCGCGGCATAGAGGCCGTATTCCGGCGGCAGGCCGGCGATCAGCGCGTAGGCGATCGACTGCGGCAGCGCAAGAATGGCACCGCTCAGGCCAACGACCAGATCCCGGCCGACGCTGGCGCGGGTTTGCCGGGGCAGCCAGGTCAGGAAGGGGAAAAGTGAATGGCGACTGGGCAGGGCCATGGGTCCTCGCGGGCGGGTTTTGTTCAAGGTTATCAGGGTGCCAGGGTAAAGGCCCTCACCCTAACCCTCTCCCGGAGGGAGAGGGGACTGATCGAGGTGAAAGAGGGAAGTACGCCGACCTGAGATATCCAGTCGAACTCAGGTTCTGAACAACATAAAGATCGGCTCCCTTCCCCCTCGCCCCCTCTGGGGGAGAGGGCTGGGGTGAGGGGGCAAAAATCTCAAGCCGGGCAAAATTCAAAGCCACCCCACGGTCAAAGCTTTGCCTTTACAGCCGCCAAAGCATCCTTGCCATCCACGGTCTTCACCCCATCCAGCCACTTGTCCAGCACCGCCGGATTGGCTTTGATCCATGCCTTCACCGCATCGGCATTGCTGACTTTCTTGTTAACCACCTCAGCCATGATGCTGTTCTCCATGTCCTGGGTGAACGCCAGGTTGGTCAGCAACTTGCCCACATTCGGACAGGCCTCGGCATAACCCTTGCGCGTGAGGGTATAGACGCTGCCGGTGTCGCCGAAATACTTCTCGCCGCCCTTGAGGTAATGCATCTTCAACTGCACGTTCATCGGGTGCGGGGTCCAGCCGAGGAAGGTGACGAATTTCTGTTTCTTCACCGCCCGCGAGACTTCGGCGAGCATCGCCTGTTCGCTGGATTCGATCAGCTTCCACTGGCCGAGGTCGAAGTCGTTCTTCTTGATGATTTCCTGCAGCGAAATGTTCGCGGGCGCCCCGGAACCGATGCCGTAGATCTTCTTGTCGAACTTGTCGGCGTATTTGTTCAGGTCGGCAAAGTCATGCACACCGGCGTCCCACACGTAATCCGGGACGGCGAGGGTGAACTCGGTGCCGTCGAGGTTCTTCGCCAGTTGCGTGACGTCACCGGTGGCGACGAACTTGTCGTAGAAGCCCTGCTGCGCCGGCATCCAGTTGCCGAGGAATACATCCACCTGACCGTCCTTCAAACCACCGAAGGTGATCGGCACCGCGAGGGTGTCGACCTTGGCCTTGTAGCCCATGCCGTCCAGCAGAAACCCGGCGATGGCGTTGGTCGCGGCGATGTCGCTCCAGCCCGGGTCGGCCATTTTCACCGTTTCGCAGCTTTGCTCGGCGAATGCCGAAGCACTGCCAAGAGCCAGCAGGCCAATCGTCAGTGCTGTGGATAACTTGCGCATGGACTTCCCCTTACATTATTGATTTTGGCAGGGTTGTGGATAACGGGCCTTGCGCTCCAGATCGTCGAGGTCGATGTGGTTGCGCATGTACTGCTGACTGGCGTCCACCAGCGGCTGGTGATCCCAGCTCTTCAGCTTGCCGATGGTCAGGGCATCGGCGACAAAACGCCGGCGGCGCTGGCTGGCGAGCACCTCGCGGTGAATTGCCGGGATGTCCCACTTGGCCCGCGCTTCGGCGAGAAATTCGTCGAACAGCTGGCGATGTTGCGGCGACTGGCTGAGTTCTTCGAGTTCACGCGGATCGTTGTGCACATCGAAGAGTAGGCACGGGTCGCTTTCACTGTAGATAAATTTGTAGGCGCCGCGACGGATCATCATCAGCGGGCTGACCGTGCCCTCCGCCATGTACTCGCCGAACACCTCGTCATGCCCGCCCTGCCCTTGCAGGTGCGTCAGCAGCGAGCGGCCGTCCAGCGGCAAGTTCGGCTCCAGGCTGCCGCCGGCCAGTTCGACGAAGGTCGGCAACAGATCAGCGGTGGACACCGCAGCGCTGACCCGGCCGGCAGCGAACTGCCCAGGAGCGCTGATCAACAGCGGCACCCGCGCGGCCATCTCGAACCAGTGCATTTTGTACCAGAGGCCTTTCTCGCCAAGCATGTCGCCGTGGTCGCCGGAGAAGACGATGATGGTGTCGTCGATCAGCCCGGTATCTTCGAGGGTTTGCAGGAGTTTGCCGACGTTGGCGTCGATATAGCTGCACGCGCCGAAATAGGCACGGCGCGCGTCGCGAATTTTATCCACAGGCAATGGCTTGTCCCACAGGTCGTAGACCTTGAGCAGGCGCTGCGAGTGTGGATCGAGGGAATGTTGATCCGGGGTGGTCGGCAGCGGGATGTCACCGTCGTCGTACAAATCCCAGAACGCCTTGGGAATCGTGTACGGGTCGTGTGGGTGAGTCATCGACACGGTCAGGCAGAACGGCTGATCGCCGTCCTCGCGAATGTGATCGAACAGGTATTGCTGGGCCTTGAACACCACCTCTTCGTCGAAGTCGAGCTGGTTGGTGCGTACGCACGGCCCGGCCTGCAGCACCGACGACATGTTGTGATACCAGCTCGGGCGCACGTCCGGCTCGTCCCAGTTCACCGCCCAGCCGTAATCGGCCGGGTAGATGTCGCTGGTCAGGCGCTCTTCGTAGCCGTGCAATTGATCCGGGCCGCAGAAATGCATCTTGCCCGACAGCGCGGTGCGGTAGCCGAGGCGGCGCAGGTAATGGGCGTAGGTCGGAATGTCGGCGGGGAAATCGGCGGCGTTGTCGTAGGCGCCGATTTTGCTCGGCAGTTGGCCACTGACCAGGGTGAAGCGCGACGGCGCGCACAGCGGACTGTTGCAATAAGCGGCGTCGAACACCACGCCCTGAGCGGCGAGGCGCGAAAGATTCGGCAGTTTGATTGGCGACGGGCCGTAGATCGGCAACATTGGCGCGGCCATTTGATCGGCCATGATGAAGAGAATGTTCTTGCGCTTCATGTGATCGCGGCATTCCATAGTAAATATTTATGCGACATTGCTGCGATCGAGCATGGAGTCCATGCCCTGTCCGGTAAAGCCCGCGCCGGACAATGACTAGGATAAGCACAGCTTATGTATGAAGCCCTCGGCAATCTGTCCCTCGACCTGTTGCGCGCCTTCGAGGCGGCGGCCCGTCACCGCAGCTTTACCGCGGCGGCGGTGGAGCTGGGCACCACGCAGCCAGCGATCAGCCAGCAGATCAAGCGTCTGGAAGAACAGCTGGGCGCACGACTGTTTGACCGGATCTACCGCGGCATCGAACTGACCGAGGGCGGGACGATCCTGTTCGAGCAGGTTCAGCTCGGTTTGCAGAACATCGATGCAGGGTTGAGCGCGATCAGCGCGCAACAGCAACATGAGGTGTTGCAGGTCGCCACCGACTTCGCCTTCGCCGCGTACTGGCTGATGCCGCGCCTGCATCGCTTCCACGAAGCCAATCCGAATGTCGACGTCAGCCTGGTCACCAGCGAGCGCAACCACAACATGCTGCGCACCGACATTGATGTTGCGGTGCTGTTTGGAGACGGGCGCTTCAAGCAGGGCGAAAGCCATTGGCTGTTCAGCGAAGAAGTGTTTCCCGTATGCAGTCCGCAATTGCTCAAGGAGCGTGCCCTGCCCTTGCCTGCTCAGGCATTGCTGGAATTGCCGCTGCTGCACCTGCGCGGGGAGAACAGCAGCAACTGGTTTGACTGGAGCGGGCTGTTTCGCGAACTGGGCATCAGCACGCCACCCGCGCCGGGCCAATTGCGTTTCGACAATTACACCCTGTTGATTCAAGCGGCGATTGGCGGTCAGGGCGTGGCCATCGGCTGGCGCCACCTTGTGGATAACTTGTTGAGCCAAGGCTTGCTCTGTCGGCCAATCGCCGAGACCACGTTGTCGCGTCTGGGGTATTACGTGGTGCTGCCGCAACGCAAACGCCGGGGCGCGTTGATTCAGCAGTTTGTCGATTGGTTGATGGCGGAACAGGCCAGCAGCGCCGAATCTCTCGCCGGGTTAGCGTTACCGTCGATTGCGGTTTGAACGCTCAGCCAGTTGCGGCGACAAAATTCACATGTTGCCCCACATGCAGGTTCAATCGCAGCTCATCGGCAATCCCCACCGCGACCCGGTTCAGCCGTTCCAGCGGCTCCGCCAGTCCCGGCTCCAGATTACCGCCCACCTGACTGAAATGCTCAATGGTCAGCCCCGCTACCCCGTGCGGCGCATTAACCAGTGTCCACTGCAGCGGGCTGCTTTGCAGGGCTTCGCGGATTTCTTCGGCGGCGTGGCGTTGCAGCCCGTCGTCCAGCTCCGGCTCGTCGAGCACGGCAAAATTGCCGACCAGAAACAGCCGTGAAATGTTGGCCGCCTGCAGGCCGTCGACCAACGCATCGACCGCCAAAACCTGTTCCACCGGCCCCAGCACTACGGATCTTTCTACATGGTCGCTGTTGAACGGCAGGCCCGGCGCATCGAGCAGACAGATCACCGCCGAGCTGCCCGCTACGCTCTGCTTTACCCGCTCGGCGTCAAACAGATCGCCGCTTTTGGTGCGCAGGCCGGGACGTGGCGCGAGTACGTTCAAATCGTCGAGAATCGCGATGACTTCGTGCTGCCGTCGCAGCAATTCAGCCATCAACGCACCGCCGAGGCTGGCCATGGCACCATAGAGCACCACTTTCACCGTCGGGGTTTCGGCATTTTTCATGGCTGAGCTCCTGTTCCTGTCATATGGCGTGTGACCTACAGGAAACGGCGAGGGTTCGAATTCGATTCAGAGGCTTTCAAATGCACACGATCAAGGGCTACCACGCCCATATTTATTACGACGCCAGCACGATTGCTCAGGCCCGGGCCTTGTGCGAACAGGCCGCGCAGTTGTTTCCAGTGCAGATGGGCCGGATGCACGAACGTCCGGTCGGCCCACACCCGGACTGGAGCTGCCAGTTGGCTTTCGGCCCGCAGCTGATCGGCGATCTGTTGCCGTGGCTGGCGCTCAATCGCAATGGGCTGGTGGTGTTTTTGCACCCGGATACCGGCGATGACTTGCTCGATCACACTGAGCATGCGATCTGGATGGGAGCGATGCGTCCGCTGGATCTTTCTATTTTCTGATCAAAGCGTTTCTTCAGGCTCGCCCGGCAGATGCTCGTCCAGATGCAGCCAGGGCAATTGGCTGTCCGTCCAGATGTGCCGCTCGGCCGGCGCCCGCTCCGGGTGATCCAGCGTGGCGATGGTCACATCGATGCTCTCGGGACTGAGCAATGTCACCAGCGCCAGCTGCGCGCCACAACGCGGACAGAAATACCGCGCGCAACTGCCCGACGAGTCATAGCGCGAAGGCGTCCCCGCCAGCCAATGAAAGCTGGCTGCCGGAACCGTGATCCAGGTGGTGACGATTCCACCGCTGACCTTGCGGCAGATCGAGCAGTGGCAGTGCGCGATGTCCTGCAATGGCCCGCTGAACCGATAGCGGATATGTCCGCAATGGCAGCCGCCGCTGTGCGATAAAGTCATCGCCTGCCCTCTTAGTTAACTTATCAGATTCCTGGCCCGTGCCATTTCGTCATTAATGACGACGACTGAGCCCGGTTTTAGCCCGAGAGTCTTCGCTAAAGAGCTCATTGCCTTATTCAGCGCGTCACGTAGTCCGATCATCCATTCCTTTGGAAATTGGTTTATGACCAGAATGCATTTTATGGCGCAGTTTGAGAGATCAAGATTCAAGAAACCTGCTGGAAGGTGTTCATCACTGTGAGGGTGCCGCCTAAGGCAGGCCGCAAGCGTCAATTGCACTGAGTTGGTGAATTTTTGCCTGATCTCTTCTACGAATACTTCGGTCTGCCGAGGAGCACTTGATTTTGCCTCTACAAACCAGACTTCCTGAGGTTTGTCCTGAAGATCGCGAAGTAGAACAAACTCAGTGACCTTGATGCCGTTTCCTATTTTTTTGGACAGTGGACTGTTTTCGATCGGAAAAAGCTGATCCTCTGAAAACGGCCCGAAAATCATCCCTGATTCTTCGATTGAAATAGTCATCCCAGAGCCAGCTCCACTTCCTCTTCATAAAGACGAATGGACTCATCGACGATGGGGTTGTCCGGCATACCTTTGAGAAGATCATCACCGAGCCATTCGCCGTCAATTGACGAGAGAACAGGGATAGACATGTTCTGTTTTTGCGCCGCGAGATACAGCGCTTTAATGACGAAATACGAGTGGCTGGCAATGAAAAACTGAATCCCGCTTGCGGCCAGAGACACAATGATATCGACGAGCCTGGTGATGGCTACCGGATGCAAGGCCGACTCGGGTTCGTCGATGAATACCATGGAATCTTTGGTCAGGAATCGATTGCCCAGCAAGGTGTCGAGAATGGCAATTTTCTTGATGCCCTCAGCAGTAGAGCCAATCTGGAACTTCTGATTGCCTTTTTTGAATTGCCAGCGATTTGTACTGCTGTCGAATTCCACCTTGCCGCCGAACATCTCCTCCAGATTCTCCCTGGCCTTTGCGAAATGAGCGTGATTTTTTCCTTTCGTCGGTAGGAGGCGGAGTGCTTTCGCCAGATCGTAATAGGTGTCGTCGAAACCGAAGTCTTTATCGATGTCACGGCTTTTCAGAATAATGTGTTGCAGGGAAAGTACTTCCTTGGGAGGAAGAAATATTGAGTTGCTGCCTCGTGGAGGGACGTGATTTTCTAACGTGGCAATGTTCTTTGTCGTGTCTTTGCCGAATCCGTACCGAAACGCTCGAGAGTCAACGTTGACCTTGCACATCAACGGACCGTCTGCGCTTTTTGTTACCAGGTCGCCAATCTTGTCTGCCTGAAACGTCCAGTAAAGTTTGTCTGCCAGTATCTCCGCGGCGGAACGTTGTTCATTTCCACGCTGGTACTCTTCGAGCGTGCGCATCGTGCAGTAAAGCGCTTTGAGCAAAAACGTCTTGCCGCTGCTGTTTGCTCCGATAATCAGATTCAAGTTTGAGAGCTTGCCCCAGCGGATTTTTTGTAGCGGGCCGAAATTATCTAATTCAACGCTATTAAGCATTGGTTGGAGCTCCTCTCAAACATTGCAGTGGCGCAAGCCTAGCATTGCGTTTCCCTTCCATACAGCGGGTGAAGACGCTCCCTCAGAAACTACAGAAAGGTCTTACGACGTTCATCGTTGTATCTCCTTCAGGTTGCATGAAAGTGGCCGCGCCTCTCGTCAGACCTTTCATCCGCGAAAGGTAGCTGAAAGGTTGCCCGATTAGGATCGCCGCCACTACCGGCAACAGACCGGTTGGCCAGCGCGTGTGATCGCTCGCACGTCAGGCCCAATTAACAACAACAATGGTGATCTGATGTCCTCTGTAACCCGCCTCTTCGCTGTCACTCCGCCCGTACGTCTCGTGCTTCCCGTTCTGCGCTGATCCCTTTCCGATCCGCTCACTTCACTCGCCGCGCTACGCCTGGAGTATTCCCATGCTGACTTTCCTTGGCTTTGCCATGGTCATCACGTTCATGTTCCTGATCATGACCAAGCGCCTGTCTGCGCTGATCGCCCTGATCATCATCCCGATCCTGTTCGCCCTGTTCGGTGGTTTCGCGCCGAAGATCGGCCCGATGATGCTCGAAGGTATTACCAAGCTTGCGCCACTGGCGTGATGCTGATGTTCGCCATTCTGTACTTCGCCCTGATGATCGACTCCGGCCTGTTCGACCCGGCCGTGCGCAAGATCCTCAAACTGGTCGAGGGCGACCCGCTGAAAGTTTCGGTCGGTACCGCCGTGCTGGCGCTCGTCGTTTCCCTTGATGGAGACGGCGCGACCACTTACATGATCTGCGTGGCCGCCATGCTGCCGCTGTACAGCCGCATCGGCATGAGTCCGCGGATCATGGCCGGTCTGATCATCCTCGCCGGTGGCGTGATGAACATGACTCCGTGGGGCGGTCCGACCGCGCGTGCCGCCAGTGCGCTGCATGTGGACCCGTCGGACATCTTCGTGCCGATGATCCCGGCCATGGCCGCCGGTGTGGTGGCGATCCTGATCATTGCCTACTTCTACGGCAAACGTGAGCGTGCGCGTCTGGGCGAGTTGCACCTGATCGGCGACGAAATCGATCACAGTGAAATCAGCGTGTCGCAATTCCCCGATGCCCGCCGTCCGAAGCTGATCTGGTTCAACGGCCTGCTGACCCTGGCGCTGATGTGCACCCTGATCGCCGGCCTGCTGCCGCTGCCGGTGCTGTTCATGGTGGCGTTCAGCATCGCGATGATCGTCAACTACCCGTGCCTGCAAATGCAGAAGGACCGCGTTGCGGCCCACGCCGGCAGCGTACTGTCGGTGGTCAGTCTGATTTTCGCTGCGGGTATCTTCACCGGTATCCTGTCCGGAACCGGCATGGTCGACGCCATGTCGAAAAGTCTGCTGGCAGTGATTCCGGACTTCCTCGGCCCGTACCTGGCGGTGATCACGGCGCTGGTGAGCATGCCGTTCACATTCTTCATGTCGAACGACGCGTTCTACTACGGCGTATTGCCGGTGCTCTCCGAAGCGGCCAGCCATTACGGCATCACCGCAGTGGAAATGGCCCGAGCCTCGATCGTCGGACAGCCCGTCCACTTGCTCAGCCCGCTGGTACCGTCGACCTACCTGCTGGTGGCGCTGGCCGGCATCGAGTTCGGTGATCACCAACGTTTCACCCTGAAGTGGGCAGTGCTGGTCTGCCTGTGCATACTGGTGGCCGCCTTGCTGCTGGGGACTTTCCCGCTGTTCAGCACGTTATAACGGCATTCACTCACCATGACGCCAGCTGCTTGCTGGCGTCATGGTTTAACACTCGCTCAAAGGAATACACATGGATTGGCTGACCAACCCCGAAATCTGGGTTGCCTTCTTTACCCTGACCGCCCTGGAAATCGTTCTGGGCATCGATAACATCATCATGATTTCGATCCTGGTCAGCCGCATGCCCAAGCACATGCAGCAGCGCACGCGCATCTTCGGCCTGGGCCTGGCGATGATCACGCGGATCCTGTTGCTGCTGTCGATCACCTGGGTCATGCGCCTCACCGCCGACCTGTTCGTGGTGTTCGGCCAAGGCATTTCCGGGCGTGACCTGATCCTGTTCTTCGGTGGCCTGTTCCTGCTGTGGAAGAGCTCGCAAGAGATGTACCACGCGCTGGAAGGCGAAGACGAAAGCGGCGACGAGCCTTCGGGCAAGGGCGGCAACTTCCTCTACACGATCATCCAGATCGCGATCATCGACATCGTGTTCTCGCTGGACTCGGTGATCACCGCTGTCGGCATGGTTTCCCATGTGCCGGTGATGGTCGCGGCAATCGTCGTCGCCGTGCTGGTGATGATGGCGGCCTCGGGCAAGATCAGCGAGTTCATCGACAAGCACCCGTCGCTGAAGATGCTGGCGCTGTCGTTCCTGCTGGTGGTCGGTACCGTGCTGATCGCCGAATCGTTCGACGTGCACGTACCGAAAGGCTACGTCTACTTCGCCATGGCGTTCTCGCTGGCGGTGGAAGCGATCAACATCAAACTGCGCGGCGCGATGGCCAGGAAGAAACAGCAGCAAGATCCGGTGAAACTGCGCAAGGACGTTCCGGGGCAATAACCCGGTAGCCCTGAATCACGCAACACCCCTGTGGGAGCGAGCCTGCTCGCGAAGACGGAGTGTCAGTCGACAACAATGTTGGCTGAACCACCGCTTTCGCGAGCAGGCTCGCTCCCACAGTTGTTCAGGGGTACTGAAGAATCCGGGGCGGCCGTAATACCTGTATGAGTGAGCCTGCTCGCGATCGCCGGTCGTTCAGTAAACAACGATGTTGAAGTTGATGGCCCTATCGCGAGCAGGCTCACTCCTACAGGGGAACCGCGTTGATTTCAGATGAGGTGAATAAACCCGTTTTCATGACACTTTTGTTTCAATCCGCACTTTAGCTGTGCAATGCTGGCGCCCAGTCCGTTAGCCAACTACAGCTTAAGTATCAAAAACGTAGAAACCGCGCGGTACCGTCAACTTGCCCCTCTGGGGCGCTGCCATTACAGGGGGTCTGCATGCTCACCCTGCTCAATTTGCTTTCTGCCGTGGCCCTGCTGATCTGGGGCACGCATATCGTCCGAACCGGCATCCTGCGGGTGTACGGCACCAATCTGCGCCATGTGATTGGCCAGAACATGTCCAAACGCTGGCTCGCGTTCGTCGCCGGCATCGTCGTGACCGCGATGGTGCAGAGCAGCAACGCCACCGCCATGCTCGTGACCTCCTTCGTCGGCCAGGGCCTGATGGCGCTGACCCCGGCGCTGGCGACCATGCTCGGCGCCGACGTCGGTACCGCGCTGATGGCGCGGGTGCTGACGTTCGATCTGTCGTGGCTGTCGCCGCTGCTGATTTTCCTCGGGGTGATTTTCTTTCTGTCGCGCAAACAGACGCGGCTCGGGCAGATGGGCCGGGTGGCGATTGGCCTGGGGCTGATCATTCTCGCGCTGCAATTGATCGTCGAGGCCGCCGCGCCGATTACCCACGCCCAAGGGGTGAAGGTGATTTTTGCCTCGCTGACCGGCGACATTCTGCTCGACGCCCTGGTCGGCGCGTTGTTCGCGATGATTTCCTATTCCAGCCTCGCCGCCGTGCTGCTGACCGCAACGCTCGCTGGCGCCAGCGTGATCAGCCTGCCGGTGGCGATTGGTCTGGTGATCGGCGCCAACATCGGCAGCGGCGTGCTGGCGTTCATGAGCACCAGCATGCAGAACTCGGCGGGCCGGCAAGTGGCGCTGGGCAGTCTGTTGTACAAGCTGATCGGCCTGTTGTTGATCATCCCGGTGCTCGATCCGCTGGTGCACTGGATGGACGGCCTGGATTTCAGCCCGCAGGAAATGGTCATCGGCTTCCACCTGCTCTACAACACCGCACGCTGCCTGATCCTGCTGCCCAGCGTGGCGCCGATGGCACGCCTGTGTGCCTGGCTGCTGCCGGAGCGTGCGGAGGTCAACGGCACCGCCAAGCCGCGCCATCTCGATGCAACGGCGCTGGTCACCCCGAGCCTGGCGCTGGCCAATGCCGCCCGCGAGACCCTGCGCATGGGCGACCTGATCGACAACATGCTCGACGCGATGCTCGATGTGCTGCGCGGCAAGCAGACCGCCATCACCCAGGAAATGCGCCGTCTGACCGATGACGTCGAAGCGCTGTACAGCGCGATCAAGCTGTATCTGGCGCAAATGCCCCGCGAGGACCTCGGCGAGCAGGACAGCCGGCGCTGGGCGGAGACCATCGAGCTGGCGATCAATCTGAAACTGGCCAGCGACCTGATCGAACGCATGCTGCGCAAGGTGCAGCAGCAGAAGACTTCGCAGCGTCGCTCGTTCTCCGAGGACGGTCTGGAAGAGCTGGCCGGGTTGCATCAGCAACTGATCGCCAACCTGCGCCTGGGCCTGTCGGTGTTCCTCAGCGGCGACAAGGAAAGTGCTCGGCAACTGCTACGCGAGAAACGTCGTTTCCGCGCACAGGAACGGCGTTTGGCCCATGCGCATGTCAGCCGTTTGCAACGCAAGATCGTGCAGAGTCTGGAAACCAGCTCCCTGCATCTTGAGTTGATTGCGGATATGAAACGCTTGAATTCGCTGTTTTGCAGCAGTGCTTATGTGGTGCTGGAAACCTCGGACACCGGGGCGCTGGAGTCGGACGATATGGTAGACATTACGCATTCGCCTTGAACGTCTGGGGCTCGGGCCAGTCAGTAACATTGATTCAGCCTTCAGGGCGCTATCGCGAGCAGGCTCACTCCTACAGGGGGAACGCGTTTCAAATGTAGGAGTGAGCCTGCTCGCGATGAGGGCCTGACTGACGACACGGATCTCCAAATCAGCCGTATGGAAGCCTGTTATGCGTTGCCTGTTGTTCGCCTGTCTGTTGCTCGGTTCACTGCCCGCCTTCGCTGTTGATCGATTTCAGGTCGAAGGCTATGCGCTGCCCAACGGTTTGCAGCTGTTGCTCAAGCCCGGCACCGAACGCGGGCATGTGGCGATTCGTCTGGTGGTGGGCGTTGGTCTCGACGATTTCGATTGCGATGAAAAAGAGCTGCCGCATCTGCTTGAGCATCTGCTGTTCAGCGGCGTCGATGCCACGGGCGAAGGCGGCCTCGAGGAGCGCATGCAGGCGCTGGGCGGTGAGTGGAACGCGTTCACCAGCAACGCCGACACCACATTCGTCATCGAGGCCCCGGCAAAGAATCAGCGCAAGGTGCTCGATCTGCTGCTCGACCTTTTGACCCAGACCCGCATCGACGACAACGCGATCAACGCCGCCAAACGGGTGGTCGAGCGTGAGGACGGCGGCCATTACACGCGCCTGCAGCGCTTCCTCGACCGCCAGGATCTGGGCCATACCGCGAGCAATCAACTGGCAGTGGAGCTGGGCCTGAAGTGCCCGCAACGCGCCGAAGTCGGCCATCTGACCCAGAAGCAACTGGAGCAGGTGCGCAAGACCTGGTACGCGCCGAACAACATGACCCTGATCGTCGTCGGCGAGCTCGACAAACTGCTGCCAGCCTATCTGGAACGCACCTGGGGCGCGCTCGAAGCGGTGGACCCGGCGGAGCACCGTGAGCTGCCGGACATCCGCACCAGCGCTGCCCATGAACGCACCCTCACCCGCGGCTTCATCGGCGACGGCGCCAAGTTGCACTGGCTGGTGCCGGAGCCGATGCTCGACGATCAATACGACGAGACCTTCGACATCCTCAAGGACTACCTCGACTGGGCGCTGTACCGGCAGATCCGCCTGAACCATGGCTTGTCCTACGGGCCGTGGGCCGAGCGTGAAGTGTTTGGCGGGGTCGGGTTCATGAGCCTCAACGCCGATGTGGATCGCGATGACCTCGCCGAAGCCCAACAGGTGCTGGAAGACCTCAAGGCCGATCTGCTGAAAAACGGTCTCGACCCGGACACCTTCGCCCGGATCAAACAGGCCGCCATCGCCCATCAGGCCTGGGCGGTCCAGGGCAACAGCGCGATGGCCGATTACTACTGGAGCGCGCTGGGCGACTACGAAGACGGCCGCTTCGCCAACCCCGCCCGCGAGCTGCAAGGCGTGACCCTGGAAACGGCAAACAAGGCCATGCGCGAGTTGCTGTTGCAACCGGGATATCTGCGGATCGAAAAGCCGTTGCTCAGTGATGATGAGGTGTTGTGGCTGGTGGCGGGTGGATTGGGCGTCGTGCTGCTCATTCTGGTGGGTTGGCGCTTGCACCGCCGTAAGCCAGCCGACCACTGAACCTGTGGGAGCGAGCTTGCTCGCGAAGGGGCCGTGTCAGTCGACATCATTGCTGAATGACACACCGCCTTCGCGAGCAAGCCCGCTCCCACAGGGATCTGTGGTGATTTTACTGACCGGGAGCCTCGCCACGTCGCCCGGCGGACGGTACTCTGTCGAGGTTTTTTCCTATCCAGTCGTGAACCGCCCACATGCCGAAAATCCCCCTCCTGATCCAGCGTATTCTCGAGCTGATGAAGCGCTATCCCGGGGTGATTGCGCTTGGCGGTTTCATCTCCGGGGTCGGCAGTTTCATTCTGGTCGACCGCCAGCAGGGGCTGGCGAGCTGGATCACCATCATCATGCTGCTCAGCTGGATCTGGCTGATGCTGGAAAACACCCTGACCGGCCTGTTCACGCGCATCTTCAAGCGGGAAATCCCCCAGCCGCTGCTGCGTTACGCAACGCAGATGATCCATCAGGAAAGCCTGTTTTTCGTCCTGCCGTTCTTCTTCATCACCACCACCTGGAACAGCGGCCAACTGATCTTCACCGGGCTGTTGTGCATCGCCGCGTTGATCTCGATTGTCGATCCGCTCTATTACAAATGGCTGGCGCCACGGCGCTGGGCGTTTCTCGCGCTGCACACCCTGACCCTGTTCGCCGCCCTGCTCACCGCGTTGCCGGTGATCATGCACCTGACCACCGCGCAGAGTTTCAAATGGGCGCTGGGTACGGCGGTGGTGCTGTCATTCCCGAGCCTGGCGTCGATCTTCCCGATCCGCACGGTGCGCAACGCGCTGGCCATTCTGTGCATTACCGTCGGCATCGGCGCGGTCGGCTGGACGCTGCGCTCGTGGGTGCCGCCGGCAACGCTGTGGATGACCGACGTAGCGATCAGCACCCAGCTCCAGGATCGCACCCCGGGCGACAGCCTCGAACAGGTCAGCGCCGAGCAGATCCGCAACGGCGGCCTCTACGCCTACACCGCGATCAATGCGCCGCGCGGGCTGGATGAGCGGATCTACCATGTGTGGCAGTTCAATGGTCAGGAAGTCGACCGCATCGCCCTCGACATCCACGGCGGGCGCAAGGAAGGCTACCGGGCGTGGACGCACAAGCAGAACTTTCCCGGCAACCCGGCGGGCAAGTGGCAGGTGCGGGTGCTGACCGAGGACGGTCAGGTGATCGGCGTGCTGCGTTTCGAAGTGACCGACAGCACAGCGATCAAAGAAAAGTAATCCGGTTCGTGCTATTACGTATGCCAGCGTATTTAGCCGAACAAGCACGGAGCTTATGATCAGCAGCTCAATGAGCGGTAATGCCCAGCTGGACACCTCGATCAGCCCTGCCCGTCTGCGGGTTTCCGGGGACTGGACGCTTGCCCATTACGCCGACCTCAAGCACCTGACCGAAAAACTCCGCGGCCAGTACGACGCCAATACCGTGGTCGACCTCAACAGCCTCGGCGCCCTCGACACCGCTGGCGCATCCCTGCTGGTAGAACTGCTCGGTTCCGAACGCCTCGGCAGATCCGCCGAACACCCTGACTGCACGATTTCCCAGGCTGACCGCGCACTGCTGCAAACGGTGTATCGCTCGCTGACCGATTTCTGCGTGCCGATCAAGGAGCCGGAAGTCAGCGTCAGCGTGCAACTGCTGACCCGCATCGGGCGCGCGGTGGAAACGGTCTGGCAGGACACCCTGCAAGTGCTGGGCTTCATCGGCCTGATCCTCGAAACCATCGCCCGCAATCTGCTACGCCCCAAGCGTTGGCGCATCACCCCCGTCGTCGCCCACATCGAACAGACCGGTCTCGACGCCGCGCCGATCGTGGCGCTGCTGACCTTTCTGGTCGGTGCGGTGGTGGCGTTTCTCGGCGCCACGGTGCTCGCCAGTTTCGGCGCGACGATATTCACCGTGGATCTGGTGGGCTTCTCCTTCCTGCGCGAGTTCGGTGTGCTGCTCACGGCGATCCTGATGGCCGGCCGCACCGCCAGTGCGTTCACCGCGCAGATCGGTTCGATGAAGGCCAATGAAGAGATCGACGCGATCCGCACCCTCGGCCTCGATCCGATGGAGCTGCTGGTGGTGCCGCGGGTATTGGCGATGCTGGTGGCGCTGCCGATGTTGACGTTTCTGGCGATGCTCTGCGGGATCATCGGCGGTGGCGTGGTGTGCGCGGTGTCGCTGGGAATTTCGCCGGCGATGTTCCTCTCGCTGCTGCAAAGCGACATCGGTATTCAGCACTTTCTGGTCGGCTTGGTGAAAGCGCCGATTTTTGCTTTCCTGATCGCCACGATCGGTTGCCTGGAAGGCTTCAAGGTCAGCGGCAGCGCCGAATCGGTCGGCGCGCACACCACGTCTGCCGTGGTGCAGTCGATTTTCGTGGTGATCGTGCTCGATGCGGTGGCTGCGCTGTTCTTCATGGAGATGGGCTGGTGAGTCGTCTACCCCGCGCGCCCTCGGAGGCGGTGATCGAAGTCCGTGGCCTGTGCAATCGCTTTGGCAGCCAGAGCGTGCACGAGAACCTCGATCTGGATTTGTACAAAGGCGAAATCCTCGCCGTGGTTGGCGGTTCCGGCAGCGGTAAATCGGTGCTGCTGCGCAGCATTGTCGGTTTGCGCCGGCCCAGTGAAGGCAACGTGAAAGTGTTCGGCCAGAACCTGCCGAGCCTGTCCGAGCATGAGCGTTCGCTGGTTGAGCGACGTTTCGGCGTGCTGTTCCAGAAAGGCGCGCTGTTCTCCTCGCTGACCGTCACCGAAAACGTCGCCCTGCCGCTGATCGAACACGCCGGCCTGAGCCGCAACGACGCCGAGCATCTGGCGGCGGTGAAGCTGGCGCTGGCCGGGCTGCCGTTGTCGGCGGCGGACAAATACCCGGCCTCGCTGTCCGGCGGGATGATCAAGCGCGCCGCACTGGCGCGAGCGCTGGCACTGGATCCGGACATCCTGTTTCTCGACGAACCCACCGCCGGCCTCGACCCGATTGGCGCGGCAGCGTTCGATCAACTGATCCTGACCCTGCGTGATGCGCTGGGTCTGAGCGTGTTTCTGGTGACCCACGACCTCGACACGCTCTACACCATCACCGACCGCGTGGCAGTCCTGGCGCAGAAGAAAGTGCTGGTGGCCGGCCCGATCGATGTGGTCTCGGAAACCAACGACGCGTGGATTCACGAATACTTCCACGGCCCGCGCGGCCGCTCGGCGCTGGACGCCGCCAAATTGCTCAACGAGGTCTGACATGGAAACCCGAGCCCATCATGTGTTGATCGGCCTGTTCTCAGTGATTGTCGTGGCAGGCGCCCTGCTCTTCGGCCTGTGGCTGGCCAAGTCCAGCGTCGACAGCGAGTTCAAGGATTACGAAGTGGTCTTCAACGAGGCGGTCAGCGGCCTGTCCAAGGGCAGCCCGGTGCAGTACAGCGGGATCAAGGTCGGTGACGTGGTCAGCCTGCGTCTCGACCCGAAAGACCCCCGCCGGGTGCTGGCGCGGATTCGTCTGGGCGGTGACACCCCGGTCAAGGAAGACACCCAGGCCAAACTAGCGCTGGCCGGGATCACCGGCACTTCGATCATCCAGCTCAGCGGCGGCACCCCGGAGAGCCCGAAACTGCGCGGGCATGACGGCGAATTGCCGACCATCGTCGCGGCGCCCTCGCCCATTTCCCGGCTGCTCAACGACAGCAACGACCTGATGACCGGCATCACCGCCCTGCTGAACAATGCCAACCAGATGTTTTCCCCGGAGAACGTCGAGCGCGTCAGCAACACCCTGGCGCACCTGGAGCAAACCACCGGTTCGATCAACGATCAGCGTGGCGACCTGCGCCAGGCCATGCAGCAACTGGCGAGCGTCGGCAAGCAGGCCGGCAGCATGCTCGAGCAAACCTCGGCGTTGATGCGCAACGCCAACGGCCTGCTCAATGATCAGGGCAAGCAGGCGCTGGGCAGTGCCGAGCAGGCGATGAAGTCGCTGGAGCAAAGCAGCGCCACCATCAACGGCTTGCTCAGCAAGAACCAGAACTCCCTCGACAACGGCTTGCAGGGCCTCAATGGCCTGGCCCCGGCGATCCGCGAACTGCGCGAAACCCTGACTTCGCTGCGCGGCATTTCCCAACGCCTTGAGGCCAACCCCAGCGGCTACCTGCTGGGCAGTGACAAGAACAAGGAATTCACCCCATGAAGCTGACTCACTTCGCTCTCCTCGCCAGTTTCTCGCTGCTCTCGGCATGCTCGATCCTGCCCAAGGCCGAGCCCTCTGACGTCTATCGCCTGCCCGCCGCGCAAGCGCCCGCCTCGGCCAGCTCAGCGGCGACCCAGCACTGGTCGCTGCGCCTGAACAAGTTGCAGGCCAGCGAAGCGCTGAACCGGCCGAACATCGCGGTGATTCCGCAGGGTGACGTGATCAGCAGCTACAAGGCTTCGCGCTGGAGCGATCCGGCGCCGGTGCTGGTGCGTAATCGGCTGCTGGATGGCTTTGCCCGGGATGGTCGGGTGACGCTGCTCAGTACCGATGACAGCAACTTCGCCGCGGATCTGGAACTGGGCGGCAATTTGCAGGCGTTTCAGACCGAGTATCAGGGCAATCAGGCCAGCGTCGTGGTGCGCGTCGATGCGTTGCTGGTGCGCGGCTATGACCAGAAGATCCTCGCCAGCCGCCGCTTCGAAGAGCGTCAGCCGTTGAACGATGTGCAGGTGCCGGCGGTGGTGGCGGGGTTTGGGCAGGCCAGTGATCGGCTGACGGCTAAGGTTGTCGCGTGGGCTGTTCAGCAAGGCCAGCAATTCACCCAACAACCCAGACCTTAAACCTTGTGCATAACCCCTGTGGGAGCGGGCTTGCTCGCGAAGGCGGTGTGTCAGGCATGCATCCATCGACTGACACGCCCTTTTCGCGAGCAAGCCCGCTCCCACAATGGGGATTTCTGGTTAACCGAAGAACCAGTAGCAGACGCCAATCGCGCCGATTACGCCAGCCAGTTCCGCCAGCAGCGCGCAACCTACCGCATGCCGCGCCCGCTGAATCCCCACCGCACCGAAATACACCGCCAGCACATAGAACGTGGTCTCGGTACTGCCCTGAATCGTCGCCGCGACCAGTGCCGGGAAGCTGTCGACGCCGGAGGTTTTCATGGTCTCGATCAGCATCGCCCGTGCGGCGCTGCCGGAAAATGGTTTGACCATCGCGGTCGGCAACGCATCGACGAATCGTGTGTCCCAACCGGCCCACTGCACCAGATGCCGAATGCCGTCGAGGCCGAAGTCCAGCGCTCCGGAAGCACGCAGCACGCCGATCGCGCAGAGCATCGCCACCAGATACGGCAGCAGGTTCTTGGCGACGTCGAAGCCCTCCTTCGCGCCCTCGACGAACGCCTCGTAAACCTTGACCTTGCGTAACGCGCCGATCAGCAGGAACAGCATGATCAGGCCGAACAGCGTCAGGTTGCCAAGGATCGACGACAGCCCGGCCAGCGCTGTGGCCGACATCGTCGCCAGCAGCGCCATGAAGCCGCCGAGGATCAGTGCGCCCGGAATCAGATAGGCCAGCACCACCGGGTCCCAGATACGCAGGCGCTGCATGAACGCCACCGAGAGGAAGCCGACGATGGTCGAGCAACTGGTCGCCAGCAGGATCGGCAGAAACACCAGGGTCGGGTCCGGCGCGCCTTGCTGGGCGCGGTACATGAAGATCGTCACCGGCAGCAGGGTCAGCGACGAGGCGTTGAGCACCAGGAACAGGATCTGCGCGTTGCTGGCGATGGTCGTGCTGGGGTTGAGCTCTTGCAGCGCTTTCATCGCCTTGAGGCCGATCGGCGTGGCGGCGTTGTCCAGGCCCAAGCCATTGGCGGCGAAGTTCAGGGTGATCAGACCGAGGGCCGGGTGACCGGCCGGGACTTCCGGCATCAGCCGCAGAAACAGCGGGCCGAGCACCTTGGCCAGCCATTCGACGATCCCGGCCTTTTCGGCGATGCGCAGAAAGCCCAGCCACAGGGTCAGCGTGCCGAACAGCAGCACCATGACCTCGACCGAGAGTTTGGCCATGGCGAAAATGCTTTCCACCATCGCCGCGAAAATCCCGGCGTTGCCACCGACCAGCCACTGCACCAGCGCAGATATTGCCGCCACGACGAAGAAGCCAAGCCACAGGCCATTAAGCATCAGTCAAATCCCCCGGAAGATGCGGCGAATGATAGCGGGGTCGCCAGAAACGACAAACCCCGGATTGCTCCGGGGTTTGTCGGTAAGGCTTGCATCAGTCACTGTGGGAGCGAGCTTGCTCGCGAAGGCGGTGTGTCAATCAACATAATTGTTGGATGTGCCGGCCTCTTCGCGAGCAAGCTCGCTCCCACAGGGGTTTGCATTACGGCTTGGAGATCTCGCCAGCCGGCAGTTTTTCCTTGCTGCGCCAGTGCGGCAGGGAGTTCCAGTAGCGCTCGCCCTTGGCGTCGTCGTACATGCCTTCCCAACGCGCGATAACCAGGACTGCCAGGGCGTTGCCGATCACGTTCAGTGCGGTACGCGCCATGTCCATGATGCGGTCGACACCGGCGATGAACGCCAGGCCTTCCAGTGGGATACCCACACTACCCAGAGTCGCCAGCAGCACCACGAAGGACACGCCCGGTACGCCGGCGATGCCTTTGGAGGTCACCATCAGGGTCAGCACCAGCAGCAGTTGCTGGCTGATCGACAGGTCGATGCCGTACAGCTGGGCAATGAAGATCGCGGCGATCGACTGGTACAGCGTCGAACCGTCGAGGTTGAACGAGTAGCCGGTCGGTACCACGAAGGAGCAGATGGCTTTTGGTGCGCCGTAGGCTTCCATCTTCTCGATGACGCGTGGCAGCACGGTTTCCGAGGAGGCGGTGGAGTAAGCCAGGACCAGCTCATCCTTGAAGATGCGCATCAGCTTGATCACCGAGAAGCCGAACAGCTTGGCGATCAGGCCCAGCACCACGAAGGCGAAGAAGGCGATGGCGACGTAAACCAGGATCACCAGTTTGGCCAGCGGCAGCAGCGAGGCGAAGCCGAAGTTGGCCACGGTCACCGCGATCAGGGCGAACACGCCGATCGGGGCGTAGTTT
>Ga0153931_100125_pt1 | contig 29086 bp, 24 predicted proteins | sample TSNJ015MetaG_FD_104730 | JGI IMG/M metagenome (GOLD analysis project Ga0153931, IMG submission 104730) | Attine ant fungus gardens microbial communities from New Jersey, USA - TSNJ015 MetaG | ecosystem: Host-associated > Fungi > Mycelium > Unclassified | place: USA: New Jersey, Wharton State... | reverse complement strand
CCGGTACTGGCGACCTACGGCATGGACCTGGCGGGAGCGACCCCGGCCCTGATCGGGCTGGCGATTGGCGCTTACGGCCTGACCCAGGCGATTTTCCAGATTCCCTTCGGGATCATTTCCGACCGTATCGGCCGGCGTCCGGTGATTTTCCTCGGGCTGGTGATCTTCGCCCTCGGCAGTGTGCTGGCGGCCCAGGCTGATTCGATCTGGGGCGTGATTGCCGGACGTATCCTGCAAGGTGCCGGGGCGATTTCTGCCGCGGTGATGGCCCTGCTCTCCGACCTGACCCGTGAACAACACCGCACCAAAGCCATGGCGATGATCGGCATGACCATCGGCCTGTCGTTCGCCGTGGCCATGGTGGTCGGGCCGCTGCTGACCCGCGCATTCGGCCTGTCCGGGCTGTTCCTCGCGACGGGCGGCATGGCCCTGTTCGGGATCGTCATCGTGATGTTCATGGTGCCGAAATCCACCGGGCCGCTGAGCCATCGTGAGTCCGGCGTGGCGCGTCAGGCCTTGATGCCGACGCTCAAACATCCGGATCTGCTGCGCCTGGATCTGGGCATTTTTGTGTTGCACGCGATGTTGATGTCGAGCTTCGTCGCCCTGCCGCTGGCACTGGTGGAAAAGGCCGGGTTGCCCAAGGAGCAGCACTGGTGGGTTTATCTGACTGCGCTACTGATCTCTTTCTTCGCCATGATCCCGTTCATCATCTACGGCGAGAAAAAACGCAAAATGAAACGAATTTTGCTCGGCGCCGTCCTGACGTTGATGCTCACTGAGCTATTCTTCTGGCAGTTCGGTGACAGCTTGCGGGCGCTGGTGATCGGCACGGTGGTGTTCTTCACCGCGTTCAATCTGCTGGAAGCTTCGTTGCCGTCGCTGATCAGCAAGGTTTCACCGGCAGGCGGGAAGGGCACGGCCATGGGCGTGTATTCCACCAGCCAGTTCCTCGGTTCGGCACTCGGCGGGATACTCGGCGGCTGGCTGTTTCAGCATGGCGGTCTGTCGGTTGTGTTCCTTGGATGTGCCGGTCTGGCTGCCATCTGGCTGGCCTTTGCTGTTACCATGCGCGAACCTCCCTACGTGACGAGCCTGCGCTTGCCGTTGTCGCCCGAGGCGATCCGCGAAGCGGGTCTGGTCGAGCGCCTCAAGGCCCTCGTAGGGGTAACAGATGCAGTGATAGTTGCTGATGAAGCGGCTGTTTACATCAAACTGGACAAAGAATTAGTGGATCGCGACACCCTCGAACGCCTGGTGAACAACCCGGCCGAGGCTGCTTGCGAAGCCTAGGAGAACGTTATGGCCCGTGGGGTTAACAAAGTCATATTGGTCGGCACTTGCGGCCAGGATCCCGAAGTTCGCTACCTGCCTAACGGTAACGCCGTGACCAACCTGAGTCTGGCAACCAGCGAACAATGGACCGACAAGCAAACCGGTCAGAAGGTCGAAAAGACCGAGTGGCACCGTGTTTCGATGTTCGGCAAGGTTGCCGAAATCGCCGGCGAATACCTGCGTAAAGGTTCGCAGGTGTACATCGAAGGCAAGCTGCAGACCCGCGAGTGGGAAAAAGACGGTATCAAGCGTTACACCACCGAAATCGTGGTCGACATGCAAGGCACCATGCAACTGCTCGGCGGCCGTCCTCAACAGGGCGATCAACAAGGCGGTGGCAACAACTACCAGCAGCAGGCGCCACGTCAACAGGCTCCACGCCCGCAGCAGTCAGCTCCGCAACAGCGTTCAGCCCCGGCTCCACAGCAGGCTGCACCGCAACCGGCTCCGGATTTCGACAGCTTCGATGACGACATTCCGTTCTGATTCGATGCTGCATCCGCGCTGAATAAAAAGGCCCGTCGTTCAACACGACGGGCCTTTTTTGTGGCGCAAGGTCCGCGATTAGCGCTGATCTACTGTGGGAGCGGGCTTGCTCGCGAAGGCGTCGGGTCGGTCAAAGCATTTGTTGAATGGCAGTCCGCTTTCGCGAGCAAGCCCGCTCCCACCGGTGCGGATGTATGTCTCAGTCGAGGATCAGGTGCGGCAGAAACCGGCTCGAATCCTTGGTGATCAGACTGTTGTCTTCGCGCACGCCAATCCCAGCCGCCTGATCACCAATCACCCACGAGCCGATCAGGGTGTAGCTGTCATCGAACTTCGGTAATGGCGCAAATTCCTGCAGGATGAACGGCGCATCGGTGTAGGGCCCGTCCTCTTTGACGATCAGACCTTCCGCCGTTTGCAGTTCGATGTTGGCGCCTTCGCGGGAGAAGTACGGTTTGCGTACCCAGCCCTTGGGCACCGCACTGGTCGGATTCGGATCAAGGTGCGCCGCGAGCAGATTCGGATGCCCCTTGTGCAGCTCCCACAGCAAAGGCAGTGCGCCTTTGTTCGACAGGATCGATTTCCACGCCGGCTCAAAGAACTGCGTATCGCTGTCGGCAATTGCAGCACCGAACGGCTCGTGGAAGATGAATTCCCAGGCGTGCAGTTTGAACAGGTGCGGGATCCAGCGATCTTGCAGATCGACGAAGCGACCCTCGGCGGTCAGGCCGATGTCTTCGATGTCGATATGCCGGGATTCGATGCCGACTTTTTCCGCGATCAGGCGCAGGTAATCGGTGGTGCCTTTGTCCTCGACCGAATCTTTCATCGAGGCAAAGTAGAACGGCCGCTTGAGCTGCAATTCGGCAAAGGCCTGATGCAACTTGGTGTCGATGCTGTTGAACTGGTCGGCGTGACGCGGCAGCATCCCGCGCTCGATGCACTGTTCCAGCCAGCCCCACTGAAACGCCGCCGCCTCATAGAGGCTGGTCGGCGTGTCGTAGTTGAGCTCCAGCAGCTTCGCCGGGCCGTTGCCGCTGTATGAAAAGTCCATGCGCCCGTACAGATGCGGATGACCTTCCAGCCAGGACGTGCGGATCATGTCGTAGTACGGCGCCGGGATGCTCAGGCGATCCAGCAACTCTTCGCTATGCACCACGCGATCGACCAGGTCCATGCACATCTCGTGCAGTTCGGTGGTCGGATCCTCCAGATCGTTTTCAATCTGCGCGAGCGTGAACTGGTAGTAGGCGCTTTCGTCCCAGTACGGTTCGTCATCGATGGTGTGGAACAGAAAGCCGAGGCTTTCGGCCGTCTGTTTCCAGTCGGGGCGCTCGGCGCAGTGGATCTTCTTCATGGTCAGCTGCTCGAACTGCCCCAGCCGCCCCAACCGCTGCGGGCGGAAGACTGGCTGCCGAAACCACCGCGGGACGTCGAGGAAGCGACGTTGACCGGTTTGCTTCGGGAGTTGTCGTAGCGAGTGTCGGTGCGAGTTGCCGGCGCCGATTCGATTTTGCGGTACTGCGCCGAGGTGTTGTAGGTCTGGCGGGTATCGCGGTCGCGATAGACCGTGCGGTTGGCGTTGTTGCTCATCGCATTGCCGATCAACCAGCCTGTGAGCCAGCCGTTACCTGCGCCACCGGAACCGGAAGAGTGGGAAGTGCTTTGCGCATTCTGCGCAGCGGCGGCTTCACCGGCAGGCATCTGCGCATTGGCAATCGCATTCAGGTCCTGCGGCGCCTCACCGCTCTGTGGCACCTTGAAACCGCCGAGCTTCGGCACGAAGCGACCGTCGGAGTTTTTCTGGCACCAGTCGGCGGCAAAGTCTGCGTCGCACTTGGCCTTGTCATCGTAGGCCGGTGCAATGCGTCGGTGCTCGGTCAATGCCGCGACATAGGCGTTCGAGCAGACATCGGCGGCCACTTCGGCGCCGACGCACTCCTCGACAGTTTGAAAGCGTTGCTGATCCTGCGCGGCAACCTCGCCGGAAATCGCCAGCGCCACCGAAGCGGCGAGAGACAGTTGAACGTACTTGCTGCGTTTCATCGAAGGCTTCCTGCCGATCAGTTGGACGGGGTCATGCACGCGGCGTTGAGCATGCCGACGCTGATGGCCACCGCGGCCACGTAGATACCGGAAGCGATTTCACCGTTGGCGATGCGCTGGGACGTGCCTTTGAGCACCAGCCCTGTGGCGAGGAAGGCCAGCAGTTGCACCACGGCCGCAATAACTGCCCACAGCACGAAATCGAGGACGTTGACCGAAAACGCGATCACATTGCTGGCCGGAATCGCGAAACCGATGATCGCCCCCGCGAGGGCAATGGCGGCGGCGATGTTGCCGGAGCGAATCAGCTCGAACTCTTTGTGTGGCGTGATGCGGGTGTAGACGAACTGAAACAGCATGAACAACAGCACGGCGCCGAGCAGGTAGACGACGAAACCGACCAGCGCGGTCTTGTTCAGGGAAACGGCCAGCACTTCCAGCATGAAAAACTTCCTTTTTTAAATGGTGCTCAAATCAGTCGTGTACAGCGAAATGCCCAGTGAGGTGCTCAGGCTGACGGTGCCTTCCTCGTCCTGTTCGACGGAGAACAGCAGCAGCTCGCGGCGATCGGTCAGGCCGGTCTCGCGGGCGTAGAGCATCGAGTGGTGCTCGATGGTGTAGGACTCGTCCGGGTTGATCACGTGTTCGGTCAGCGGCACCAGTTCGGTCTGGCCCTGCTCGGTGCCCCATTCGCGGCTGTACTGGACGCCGTCGTGGGTGTAAGTCGGCAGGCCGATCGGGCTGGCGGGGCCGGCCAGGCGCTGCAGTTCGGCGTCACTGTTGACGGTCACGTAACTGAGGTAGTTGAACAGGGTGACCGACTCGATCTGGTCGTCACCGGTGACGTGGATCTGTAGCCAGAAATCCTCGTCATTCATGTAATAGCGGTGCAGTTTGTTGGATTGGCCGAGGTCGACCCAGCCGGCGCTCCAGATTGCCTGATCGAATGGCACTCGCACTGACGTCGAGCCGTCGAGCAGCAGGGCGAGGGTCGAATCGAATCTGACAGCCTTGCCTTGCGCCATCCCGAGTGGGCCACTGGCAACGGTTGGCGTTGGCGCAGCGGACTGCCAGTTGCTGGTGCCCAGCAAATCTTTGAACCATCCCATGGGTACATTCCTTGAGGCGGGTGGAGGTGTTCGTCGTAAAAAGCGCCGCTAGTGTACCGGGCCGGGCGGTAAACAAGCAGAAGCAATTGCATGGCGTAAACCATGTAGGAGTGAGCCTGCTCGCGATGGCGGCGGTGCAGACAACACTGAGGTTGAATGTTCCGGCCTCATCGCGAGCAGGCTCACTCCTACAAAGGTATTGCGATGCTGCTTACTGCGCTGATTTTTGCTTCAGACGCTCAAGAATCGCATTGGCGCTGCCTTCGTTCGGCGTGATGCCGGCGTCGCGCAGTTTGCGTTCCAGGTCGTTGCCGGTCGAAGCGTCAGCCAGCTCATCGGCGGCGCTCAGCTCGGCGGCGCGTTGCTGTTGCTTGGCCTGCAGACGGTTCAGGGTGCCGACCGCGGTTTCCAGTTTGCCGTTGGCGCCACCGCTGGCGATGGATGCGCTGACCTGCGCCTTCTGCACGCTTTCACGGGCCTTGGCCATGTCCACCTGCTGGCGCAGGCTCTTGATTCGCGACTCGGCCTTGCTGATGTCCTTGCGCATGTTTTCGGCGTAGGTGCCGAACTCGTCGCTCTGGGCTTTCTCGGCGGTCAGGTCGTTGGTCAGGGTCGAAATCGCTTCGGCCACTTCCATCGCCAGGTCTTCGCGGCCGGCGTTCAGCGCGGAAACAGCCTTGGCTTCCAGATCCTTGATCTTCGCGTCGTACTCGCTCACGCGGTCGGCGGCCAGCTTGTGCTTGGCCATGATGGTGACCAGCTCGCGGCGGGCGTTGGACAGCGCCGTGTCGGCGTCGCGGATTTCCTGGTCGAGGATGCGCAGAGCCTGTTGGTCGACGATCGCTTCGCCGACTTCATTGGCGCCGCCGCGCAGTGCGGTGAACAACTTGCTCCAGATGGACTGAGTCATTGGATATTCCCTGTTGATTACTTGAAGAAGTGTTCGAAGGCTTCACTCGCGCGCTGCACGTTGTCGACCAGGGTTTTCACCTCGGTGACGACGTTGGTCAGGCTCGAGTCGGCGCTGAGGGCGCCAAACATGTTGTAAACGGTCTGGCCGTTAGGCATCGACTCGATGCCGATCGACGACAGCGGGAACATTTCCCGGCTGCGCAACACGGCGTCGTTGAAGGCGCGTACGTCAGTGATCGAATCGATATCCACCAGCACGGTGTCAACGATGATCTGTGCACCGGCCACGGCGATGTGAATCGGCAGACCGCCGAATTCGTTCATTTCCAGCTTGATGCTGGGTTCGGAGCTCTGGATCAGAGACAGCGTGATCTCGTGCGAAGCCACCTCGTCCAGTGCCTTGAGGGCGTTGAAGAGGCTATCGATGTTCCAGTTGTTGCCTGCGCTCATGTAATTCTCCGACATGAATGAGCCAGCCAGAATCGGTTGGCGTAGCTGTTGCTCCATCTGCTTGAGCAAGCTTCGGTTTTCCGGAAGTACCCAAGTTTCGTGTTTCACATAACCGGCGGCAGCCAGGCCCGCGCGCATCTGCTTCATGTAGAAGCTCGACGGCTTTTTCGCGGACGGTTTCGAGCGCTCTCCCTGTGGGCTCTCTGATGCAACGGTGGGGGAGCGACTTTTCATGGCAATGACTCCGTTATGAACATCTCACGCGTGAGCCACACTACAACCAATTCAAAATGCCATCAATGGCTCACGCGTGAGATTTTCATGACAGACGAAAAAACGCCCGCAGCGTGGCGGGCGCAAGTTTTTACCGGGTGTGTCTGATCACTCAGTGGCTGAGGAACTCGTCGGCTGACACCACGCTGGCGTAAGCAAAATCCAGCGCCGACATGAAGGCCGCGTGGACATGGGCGGCAGCCACCGTGACGCCGTTGAACTCCAGGTCGCGGCTGGCGCAGGCGTCATGAATCACCGTGACGCCGTAGCCCAGATCCGCCGCCGCACGGGTGATGCCGTCAATGCACATGTGGCTCATGCTGCCGACGATCACCAGATCCTTGATGTCCTGTTGATTGAGGATAGATTGCAACTCGGTTTCGCGGAACGAATTGACGAAATGCTTGAGCACCACGGGTTCGTCGCCGCTGTTGAGCACTTTCGGATGCAGCTTGGCGCCGTCCGAACCCGGGACGAAGAAAGGGGCGTCCGCCGAGGTGAATTCATGGAGGATATGCACCACCGCATCACCGGCTTCGCGGAACGCGGCGATCATCCGGGCGGCGTTGTCGGCGGCGGCGTCGGCGCCCACCAGCGGCCACTTGCCTTGGGGGAAGTAGTCGTTCTGGATATCGACTACGATGAGCGCTTGTCTGGTCATGAGTGTGTCCTCGATAGCTGGGCTGGAAGTGGCTTCAGTATTGGCGCTGGCCGGCGTTTGGAGGATTGGCCGGACCGACAATAAGCAGGGGAAAACTGACATGGGCGCAGAAACAGCCGCCGTGGAGTTGGGCGTACTGATTTACCCCGGGGCGCAACTGGCTGCGGTGCACGGTTTGACCGACCTGTTCGCGGTCGCCAGCCGAATCGCTGCCGAGCATCAAAGCGCGCAGTTGCCGATGCTGCGGGTCAGTCATTGGCAATGCGATGCCGAGCAGATGCCTCAGCGGATCTACGACAGTCACCCGGACGGCGACAGTGGTTTGCTGGCGGTGCTGATTCCGCCGTCCATCGGTGGGTTTTCGGCGTCCCGTGTGCCTGCCGCGCTGCTGCAGTGGTTGCGCGATCAGCATGCCGGCGGCGCGACCCTTGGCGGTGTCTGCGTCGGGTCGTTGCTGCTGGCCGAAAGCGGCCTGCTCGACGGTCGCAGCGCCACCACGCACTGGACTTCGGCCAAGACGTTTGCCGAACGTTATCCGAACATCCGGCTCAAGGCGGACACGCCGATTGTCGATGACGGCGACCTGATCACCGCCGCCGGGCTGATGGCCTGGTCGGAGCTGGGTTTGCGTCTGGTCGATCGTCTGCTCGGGCCGAGCATCGCCAGCGCCACCGCGCGGTTCCTGGTGATGGAACACAGCGACAGCGCCAGTGCCTGCGGCAGCAATTTTGCGCCGATCCTCAGTCATGGCGATGCGTCGATTCTCAAGGTGCAACATTGGCTGCAAAGCACCGGTGCCACCGATGTGTCGCTCAGCGCGATGGCCGAACGCGCGGGGCTGGAGGAGCGTACGTTTTTGCGCCGATTCCGCGCCGCGGCCGGATTGAAACCAACCGAGTATTGCCAGCATCTGCGGGTAGGCAAAGCGCGCGAGTTGCTCGAGTTCACCAACGGTACCATCGACCACATTGCGTGGACCGTGGGCTATCAGGATCCGGGAGCGTTTCGCGCGCTCTTCAAGAAAATCACCGGGCTGACGCCGAGTGATTATCGCGAGCTGTTTGGGTGTGTACGCCCGAATGCGGTCTGAAAGTAAAAAACTAAGCATTCTTGATAGAGTGCTTAGTTTGGCGATTATATTTTTAGCATGTCGTTGACAAGTTGGACTTTTAGGGCGCTGGAGGCTTGGTCTAAAAATTCATTACTGTTATAAAGTGCCTTTAGTAATGCGCAGCGCCAATGGTTCACTCCATAGCGCGAAACTCTTTTTTGGTAGTTGGTGATAAGGTCTGATTTTATTTTTGAAGGTTCATCGTCTTTTGAGAACGACAATATCGAGTCTAACGTGCTGGTTATTTCATCGTTTGAGCCGTCTTTGTATCTTTCCAAAAGATCGAGTCTGTCGTAATGGCACTCTATTAAGTTAAAAGATTCTGCTGATATACCATGAGCTTGTGAAAGATTGTATCGAGCGACAGGTATTGCGTCTTCATATTTAAGGTCGCATGTTAAGAATTCTTGCTCGGGTATGTCGTCAAGGTAAAAATTTATAATTGTTCTGGCGTTGTTTACTTTCCAGTATGTACCCTTTTTGTTGTTGCACTCCAAGCAGCAAGGTACTAAGTTTATTGCAAGTACGGCATACTCTGAGTAGTCTTCTTTTGGTAGGTAGTGGTCGGTCGAGTTTAATGATAGTATTCCGCAGTAAGGGCAGGTGTTTTGCCAATCTTGATGCTGCAGTTTTTTTATTGATGACTTTAGTTTGTCCAGCTCTTTTCCATTCCCTGTGTACGCATCCAGGAGGCTTAGTTTTTTTATATCAATATATCCTGTGCTGTTGATTAAGTGTAATTTGCCTTTATCAAAGTTGTCTTCGTAGTATTTGTACTTTGTCCGAATCTCATCAAATAAAGAAAGTAAGGTGTTTTTTTTCTCGTTGGGTTGAGTCTTTACCGTATCTTTTTTTGAGTTTGTTATGTTTTCAAAGTGAGAGAAGTACGGGGCGGGAAGGTAGGCAAAGTTTTTCATTCTGCATAGCATCCCTTTAAGTAGATCTCGGCATTGAGGCTGAGCCGATTGTCAAACATTTTATGTATTTCATCAAATGTATGCTTTGTCGAAAGTTGTTTTAGTACTTTTCTGTAGTTTTGCTCGGTATCAATTGTTTCAAAAACTGCTTTTGTTATGGTAGTCAAATTTTCGCCAAATGATTCTATGTTTAGTCCTCTCACTAGGGGGGTATTGCCAATTCGTTCGAATACTCTTACGTTAATAGAAGGTATTTCTTGGAGGATTATTGGGGAGTGGGTTGCAAGAATCGCATAGGAATTAAAGTTTTTAAGTAAATAGTTGAGCATGATGATTAATTTTGAAATGGCATTTGGATGCAAATGCATTTCTGGTTCATCGAATAGTATCAGGGAGTCATCCCTGATGTTAGCGATGATTTCTGTAATTACATACATAAGTATGCTTTGGCCTGAGCTCAATGTTCCATCGCTATTGTGAGCCACTTTGGAGAATTGCTTTTGAGTAAATAAATCGTCGTGTATTTTTTCTAATATGTTGGGGTCTATTATTATGCTAAGTACAGCCTTCCAATGATCGACTCTTGATTTTTGGGTGATACGATCGCAAGCCTGCTTGTAAATGGTTTCAAGTTTTTTTGGTGTCATGAAGCCGCTGTCGTCTTTCAGACCGCAGTATTTGTAGCTGAAGCTTCTTTTGGAGCGTGGGCGCTTGAACTTATCAAAGGCGCTGTAGGATACCGCTATAATTTTATTAAACAGTGGCCGAGTTGGATAGAATTCCCCTTGTGCTTCTTCGCCGCTCAGCGCCAGGGATAGTTTAGAGAGATATTGAGTCTTTCCTGATCCGTTCCCACCCACAATTGCAATTATTCTATTTGGGAGATCAGTGTTTTTTATAAACGTAAATTTTGCATCGTGATCAGCTTCGGCAGAACCCACTCGACAGGAAAAGCTAAAATCAAACTCCTCGTCAAAAGAGGTTCCTTTTAATGCATTTATGCCTCTTTTTAAAGATTTTTCTGCTTCACTGAATCTTATTAAAGAGCTGGTGTAAGCGCTCAGATGGTCGAATTCTTCAGCGAGCGCGGGGTTCATAGCCAAGTCATTTAGTGCGTCTAATATAACTTCGCTGTTTGAGTCCAATGCTTTTGCTGTCTTATCGTAATAGTCTAGATCTTGACCAAGTGAGCAGTAGTCATCGCTCAGACTTTCGAAAGTGTCGGGTAGTAATGTATATCCATTGGAGTCGTAGTGAGCGTCGTCTTTAGATATTATCTTTAGTTTTCCAAGAGATGATCGCTGGGATGGAGTTTCATAAAGCCATAAAGTAAAGAGGGTTTTTTTACCGTAATCATCCCAAGTGTCACGCGCCAAAGACAAGAAGGGGAATTCTTTTACCTCTAGTAAGACTGCTTGAGAGGGTGCGACGTAAAATTTCATATTGTTCACTCCTTTGAAGGCTAATTGTTTATCCCAGTTAAATCTCAAAGCTCGTTGTCGTGCAAAATGAGCTACAAGCTTCTCAAAAGTATGCAAAAAAATACAGGCCAATTGCTACTGCCCAGTTATAACTTATTGTTTTTTTTAGATATTTATGTGATCGGTGGGTTGGCTCAAGGCATGCATGCATTTGAGCGTATCCGCTCCTAACCAGAAAAAGGGGGACGCATGACCCCGACGCCAGGCAGAAAAATCGTCGTCGCACACTCGGCGCGCGCTGGCGCGCCACAACACGAAGTGCAGACCAACAAGGCGCTGGCCCGTTGGCTGGCGCAAATTCTCGGGCTCAAATTTGCTGGCAGCTACGACCCGGAAAAACACCGCGGTCGTGACCTGTACTGGCTGCCCACGCAAACCATTGTCGGCGCCAGACAGGCGCAGGCACTGGGCATCAAAGGCGCACAGGACTTGTGGGGCGGATTCGTCGAACACGATTTCATTTGCACCAAAGCCATCAGCCACGGCTTGCGCAGTCATCTGGCTCACGCGCCACAAGGCTGGGCGCCGCAATTCTCCGAGCGCGTGCGCGATGTGGTGCTCGACGGATTGACCGTGTTTGCCGTGGAAGATGCGCGACCCGCTGCCGAGCATCTGCTGTACAGCGGGCCGATCCGTCTGAAGCCGATTCACGCCTGCGCTGGTCGCGGTCAGGAAGTTATCAACAGCCTTGATGCGTTCGATGAAGTACTGGCCCGTGCAGACGCGAAAGCGTTGTTTCGCGATGGCGTGGTGCTGGAACAGGACTTGAGCAAGGTCTTCACCCACAGCGTCGGCCAGTCATTCATCGGCGACAAAGTGCTGAGCTACTGCGGTGATCAATACTTGACCAAGGATGCGCAGGGTGAAGACGTCTACGGCGGTTCGAATCTGCTGGTCGTGCAGGGCGGTTACGCCGATCTGCTGGCGCTGGACTTGCCGGGCGATGTGCGCCTGGCCATCGAGCAGGCGCAGATTTTTGACCGGGCGGCAGACGAGGCCTACCCGGGTTTCTATGCCTCGCGGCGCAACTACGACGTCGCCCAGGGCCTGGACCACGATGGCAAACCTCGTAGCGGGGTACTCGAACAGTCCTGGCGCATGGGCGGTGCCAGCAGCGCTGAACTGGCCGCGCTGCAAAGCTTTGTCAACGATCCAGATATGCTGGCGATCCGCGTGTCGACGGTGGAGACCTACAACGATCAGACCCTGCCGGCCGACGCCATCGAAATCTATCGCGGGCCAGCGGAGAACAGCGACTTCCTTCTCAAATACGTAACGGTCAAATCCTATGACGGCTAGAAGCGAAAGCATTCAGATCGACATTGATGACGAACAGATGAGCGGGACGTTTCTCAGCCCCAAATCGAAAGTTCCCGGCGTGTTGTTTGTGCACGGTTGGGGCGGTAGCCAGGAGCGCGATCTGGAGCGCGCCAAGGGCATCGCCGGGCTTGGTTGTGTATGCCTGACCTTCGACCTGCGCGGGCACACCGGTGGCACCGGCATTCCGTTGACCCGGGTCACGCGCGAGGACAACCTGCGCGACTTGCTCGCCGCCTACGATCGCCTGCTCGCGCACCCGGCGCTCGACACCTCGGCGATTGCGGTGGTCGGCACCAGTTATGGCGGTTATCTCGCCTCAATCCTCACCTCGTTGCGCCCGGTGCGCTGGCTGGCGCTGCGAGTGCCGGCGCTGTATCGCGACGAGCAATGGCACACGCCCAAGCGTGAGCTGGACAAGGCTGACCTGCGGGATTACCGGGCGACGTTGGTCCGTGCTGACAGCAATCGTGCGCTGCACGCCTGTTCGCAATTCACCGGGGATGTGTTGCTGGTGGAATCGGAAACCGATGACTACGTGCCCCACGCGACGATCATGAGTTACCGCGCCGCCTGTCAGCAGACGCATTCGCTGACGCACCGGATTATCGACGGCGCCGACCATGCCTTGAGCGAGCCGGTTTCGCAGCAGGCCTATACCTCGATTCTGGTGGACTGGATTACCGAGATGGTGGTCGGTGAGCGGTTGAGCATTATTCAGGCAACATGATCTTTGGCGCCCTTTCGAACCCCTTCGCGAGCAAGCCCGCTCCCACATTTGGAATGCGTTCTACCTGTGGGAGCGGGCTTGCTCGCGAAGGGGCCATCAGCCATAGCCACAAAATCAGGACGGTTTCTTCTCGATCCGCAACGCCTTGGCCTTGGCCTCCACCAGCAAATACATCACCACCGTAATCAGCAACGGCAGCAGAAAATAAATCGCCCGATACGCCAGCAACCCCGCCACCAGACTGCCCCGCGAAGCTTCGTGCTGCAGCAGCGCGACGAACACCGCTTCCAGCACCCCGAGTCCCGCCGGAATGTGCGTGATGACCCCGGCTATCGCACTGATCAGCAGTACGCCAAGCACCAACGGATAATCCAGTTTGCTCGGCAGCAGAGTGAAAATCACCGCCGCCATCAGCGACCAGTTCAATGCGCCGAGCAGCAATTGCAGCACGGCCATGCGCAGTGACGGCAGGTTGATTTCCACCCCGCGAATCGACCACTCGCGGCGCTTCGAGAACTGGCACGCGGCGAGGTAACCGGCACTCAACAGCAGTAACAGCACGCCGATGCCCTGCAACGCGTCGCTGCTGATTTTCCAGCCCGGCGGCATGCTCACCAGACCGCTGCTGAACACCGCGCCGGCAATCGTCATGTAGCCGAACCAGTTGGTCGCCAGGCTCAGGCCGAGAATCTTGGCGATGTTGCCTTTGCTCACACCCAGGCGCGAATACAGCCGATAGCGCATGGCAATCCCGCCGACCCAGGCGCTGAGATTGAGGTTGAACGCATAGCTGATGATCCCCACCGGCAGGATCTGCTTCCAGGTCAGGTCCTGGCGAATGTAGGTGCGGCCGATCAGGTCGAAACTGGCGTAGGTGAGAAAGCTCAGCAGGGTCAGGCTGGCGGCGATAATCAGCGTGCGGACCTTGAAGTCAGCCAGGGTTTGCAGGACTTCCGCCCATTCGATGCGGCTGGCGAACATCGTCAGCAACACGATCAGCGCGAGGAAGAACAGCAGCGTCAGCGGACGTTTCCAACGACTCCATCGAGATTGCACGGCAGGCGCCGATTGCGCATGGGAATGGCTCATGACGTGCGCCCCCGAAACGGCTTGAGCCGCGGTTTGTGCGCCGGCAACCAACCGGCCATCGACGGGAAATGCCGCAGGAAGTGAAACACCAGAAATCCCACGGTCATGTGCCAGATCCGCCCGCGTGGGGCCATGTCGGCGTCCATGGCCTTGCAGTGGTTCTGGCTCAGGTCTTCGAGGCGCTGGAACAAATGCTGATTGAACGCGCGGTCGCGGATCAGCACGTTGGCTTCGAGGTTGAGCGACAGGCTCAGCGGGTCGAGATTGCTCGAGCCGACCGTGCTCCATTCCTCATCCACCAGGGCGACTTTGCCGTGCAGGGGGCGCTGGCAATATTCGTGGATCTGCACGCCCGCCTTGAGCAGGTAGTCGTAGGTCATGCGCGCCGCGAGTTTGGCCACCAGCATGTCTGGCTGGCCTTGCAGGATCAGCCGCACCTCGACGCCACGGCGCGCGGCATTGCGGATCTCGCGCAGCAAGCGGTAGCCGGGGAAGAAGTAGGCGTTGGCGATCACCACCCGACGTTTGGCCCGGCGCAATGCCTGCAAATACACGTCTTCGATGTCGGTGTGATGCTGATCGTTGTCGCGAAACACCAGCCGTACCTGACCGTCGTGATCGTTGAAAGCCATGTCCGCTCGGCGCTGACGGCGGCGCTGCCACCAGAACCGCGCACGGCCCGGCCTACCACTTTGCAGCAGGGCGAAGTGATGGATGTCAGCGACCGCCGGCCCCTGAATCTGCACCGCGTAATCCTGTTTCGCCTCGGGGCCGAAATCGGCCAGGTGATCGCCGGAAAAGTTGATCCCGCCAATGAACGCGATCAGTCCGTCGACCACCACAATCTTGCGGTGCAGGCGGCGGAACCAGTTGGTGCGAAAACCCAGATGTTTGGGCGCCGGATCGAACATCTGCAGGTGCACGCCAGCATCGCTCAAAGCCGCGAGATAACCAGTGGACAATTCGCCACAACCAAAACCGTCGAGACTGACAGTGGTGCGCACGCCACGTCGCGCGGCGTCGATCAGGATCTGCTGCAACTCTGCACCGACCTTGTCTTCGAAAACGATGAAGGTCTCCAGCAGGATTTCACTCTTCGCCGCACGCATGGCGTCGAACACCCGGGGGAAATATTCCTCGCCGTTTTCCAGCAACTCGACGCGGTTGTTGCCCTGCCAGCCGTACTCGACATCGACATGCCCGGGCTCGCGCACCGGCGGGTTGATGCTGATCGGTGCCACGGCGGATTTCTCCAGCGGTGCGCTGCTCATAGTTCGATCTCCACCGATAACGGGGCGTGGTCGGAAAGGTGTGACCAGGGCCGATTCGCCAGGACTGTCGGCTGGCTGGCCTTGAGGTTGCGCACGTAAATACGATCGAGCCGCAGCGTCGGCAGGCGTGCCGGAAAACTGCGCGCCGGTTTGCCGTGATGCTCGGCGAACACCTCGCGCAGACCGCAGGGTTCGAGCAACGCATCGGCGCGCTGGCGCCAGTCATTGAAGTCACCGGCGACGATCACCGGCGCGTCGCCTGGCAGCTCCGCCAGACGCTCGCCGAGCAGCTTCAGTTGCGCATTGCGATGGCTTTCGCGCAGGCCCAGATGCACGCAGATCGCATGCACCTCGACGCCATCGCCGGGCAGGCGCAGCACGCAATGCAACAGGCCACGGTTTTCGTGGCCGCTGATCGAGACGTCGAGGTTGTCGTGGCGGATGATCTGGAATTTCGACAGCAACGCATTGCCGTGATCGCCCTCCGGATACACCGCGTTGCGTCCATAGGCGAATTGCGGCCACAGACTGTCCGCGAGGAACTCGTATTGCGGCATCGTCGGCCAGTTGCTGTAGCGTTTTGGATGGTGTTCGTGGGTGCCGTGGACCTCCTGCAAAAACACCACGTCGGCCGCCACGCTACGCACCGCGTCGCGCAACTCCGGGAGGATGAAGCGTCGATTGAGGGCGGTGAAGCCCTTGTGGGTGTTGACCGTCAGCACGGTGAAACGGCGCACCGACACTTCAACGCTGGTCTGCTCGTCGGTGAACCCGACCGGCTCTGGAATACTCATGCCAACACCCCTTCGGCTGCCGGTTCGCCGGGGGTGGTGGCGAGGGTTTTATCCAGCTCAAAACGGTGCAGCAAACTGCGGGCGTCGTAGGGCGCGCGGACTTTGATGTCGTTGTCGAAATAACAGAACACTTCACGGGATTTACGTGCCCGAGGCTTGAGGCGCGGCGCGATCAGATGCGCATTGCGCGGTTGCTGACCGTGGTGCCAGGCGTCGATGCGTTCGGCCCAACTCTGCAGCGCCGGTTCGCTATAGCCGCTGGCGTAAAGTGCCTCGGCACCGTGCAGACGCAGGTAGACGAAATCGCTGGTGAGGTCTTCGCGGTACGGCCACTTGCCGGCGGTGTCAGCAATCACCAGCGCGGTGTTGTAGCGTTTCAACAAGCGCACGAAGTCGGGGTCGATGAAGCTGTCGTTGCGAATTTCCACGGCATGGCGCAGCGGTTTTTTGCGCCAGGCCTTCAGGCTGGCGTGGCCGTGCAGGTGCGAGTCATGCTGGCGGGCGAGGGCGGCGGCCGCTTCAGTGTCGTGAGGGAGCAGGGCGAGGAAGTGTTCGAAGCGCTCGGGATCGAATTTGAAGTTCGGCGGGAACTGCCAGAGGATCGGCCCGAGTTTTTCCTTGAGTTCCAGCACCCCGGAGGCGAAGAAATTCGCCAACGGTTTTTCGATCTCGCGCAAACGGCGAATGTGGGTGATGAAGCGCGGCGCCTTGACGCTGAACACGAAGTCGTCGGGCGTTTCGGCGTACCACTGGGCATAACGTTCGGGCCGTTGCAGGGCGTAGAACGATCCATTGATTTCGATGCTGTTGACGGCCCGCGAAGCGAATTGCAATTCGCGTTTCTGCGCCAGTCCTTTCGGGTAGAAATCCCCGCGCCACGGGGCGTAGCGCCAGCCGGAAATACCGATGTGAATCGTTGCCATGTCGCCCTCCCGTTGTCAGTCCTCGTACAGCCTGTGTCTGTTGATGACTGTGGGCGGTTCGGGAAAGTTTCGGTGGCGTTACGGACGGTACATTCTCAAGAACACCACGCAACCAATGTGGGAGGGGGCTTGCTCCCGAAGGAGGTGGTTCAGTCAGCATCAATAGCGACTGATACACCGCCTTCGGGAGCAAGCCCCCTCCCACAGGGTTACTCAGTGGCCCGTGAATACTCGGCCTTGAGCCGGTTCAGCATAGACCGGACCGAGCCGATCCAGTCGACCGCTCCATGCGGTGAGTGCCAGCGCCACCAGCACCACCAGACCACCGATCCACGCCGTATGAATCAGGCCCAGATGCTCGACGATCAGCCCGCCGCCCCACGCCCCGCCGGCAATCCCGAGGTTGAACGCGGCAATGTTCAGCCCCGATGCCACGTCCACTGCCTGCGGTGTGTGATGTTCAGCCTGACGCACCACATACACCTGCAGACCCGGCACGTTGCCGAACGCCACCGCGCCCCACACCAGCACCGTGGCCAGCGCCAGCCATGGATTGCCAGCGGTGAAGGTCAGTACGAACAGCACGGCGGCGAGCAGGGCGAAGATGATTTTCAGGGCGCTGATCGGCCCGCGTTTGTCCGCCAGTTTACCGCCCCAGATGTTGCCGACCGCCACCGACACGCCGTACACCAGCAACACCAGGCTGACGGTGCCGGCGCTGAAGCCGGAGATGTCCTGAAGGATCGGCGCAAGGAAAGTGAAGGCGATGAACGAGCCGCCGTAACCGATCGCAGTCATGGCGTACACCAGCAACAGACGCGGTTGCTTCAGCACTTGCAGCTGTTGCAACAGGGACGCCGGTTTGCTGTGGGCGATGTTGTTCGGCACATACAGCAGGCTGCCGATGAAGGCGATCACACCCAGCGCCGAGACGGCGAGGAAGGTTTCGCGCCAGCCGAAATGCTGACCAATGAAAGTGCCCAACGGCACGCCGGTCACAAGGGCCACGGTGAGGCCGGTGAACATGATCGCAATCGCACTGGCAGCCTTTTCCTTGGGCACCAGACTGGTGGCAATGGTCGAGCCGATAGAGAAGAACACCCCATGCGCCAGGCCGGTAACGATCCGCGCCAGCACCAGCGATTCGTAACTCGGCGCCATCCACGCCAGCAGGTTGCCGAGGGTGAACAGCACCATCAGCGACAGCAGCAACAGTTTGCGCGGGACTTTGCCGGTGAGGGCGGTCAGCACCGGCGCGCCAATGGCAACGCCCAACGCATAGAGGCTGACCAGCAGCCCGGCGGACGGCAGGCTGACGCCGAGATCGGCGCCAATGGTGGGTAGCAGGCCAACGATGACGAACTCGGTCGTCCCGATGGCGAATGCGCTGAGGGTCAGCGCGAGCAAGGCAATGGGCATGACAGCACTCCGGTAGAGGTTTGAATGGAGCGCAGTGTCGGGGTTTGAGGTATGCGGAAAAATACGGGACTGGACATTTGATATTTGCCTTGGACGCAAAGGTCAAAAGCGCTCCCCCTCACCCCAACCCTCTCCCCCAAAGGGGCGAGGGGGAAGGGAGCTGATCTCGGTTGCACTCAATATTGAGTTCGGCTGGATATTTCAGGTCGATGTAGCTCGAGAGCACAACTCGGTCGGCTCCCTCTCCCTCGGGGAGAGGGCTGGGGTGAGGGTGCTCTTGAACTTGCCAGACAATTACCGATCAGTTCCTTACAGGTTCAGCCAAGAGGGATCGGAGTTTTGATCAAGTTCAGGGTCGCTGTTTTGCTGGGGGCGCTGCTGTTGGGCGCTGGCCAGATGGTGCAAGCCGCCGCGTTGCCGGGCGTTCCGGCCACCGCTGAAGAACCGGCCAAACCCGAGCCGATCGTGCAGGGCGGTCTGCTCGGCGCGATCAGTACGAGCATCGACGACGTGCAGGACAAACTCGATCTCAACGAGCATCTGGTCGACGCCTGGCGCCTGCGCGCTGATCGCGCGGCGGATGAGGTCGACAAACTGGTCAACCAGCCGTCGGATCGTTCGGGCTGGAGCGTCGCCGGGGATTTCCTGATGTTGTCCGGCGTCTGGCTTGGCACTTTTGCGCTGCTCACGGTGCTCGGCAGCCTGCTGGCCAAGCGGCTGAGTCAGGGTCGTTGGCTGCGCACCCGCCAGCGCAGTCAGGACCTGGTTGGCTACCTGCTGCCGTACACGCTGCCGGCGCTGATCTGCCTGCCGCTGACGCTGTACGTCAGTCACTTTCTGCAAGCCTCGATCGGCCGGGCGCTGGCGCTGTGTTTTGCCTACGCCACCAGCAGCGGGATTTTCTCCACCTCGATGCTGTTGTGCGTGGTGGTGATGTTCAACGTCGGCCACAAACGGCCCGCCGCGCGGATCATCCGCGACTACTGCCCGAAACCGCTGTTCCTGATCGGCTTTCTTGCTGCCCTTAGTGACGCGTTGACCAGCCCACAGATCGCCCGTCAATTAGGCGGCAACATCACCAGCAGCGTCGCGGTGTTCACCGGGTTGATCGCCTCGATCATCTTCGGTCTGCTGGTGATTCGCCTGCGCCGGCCGGTGGCGCACCTGATCCGCAACCGACCGCTGGCGCAGCGTCTGAAACAGCCGTCGTTGCAGGAGTCGCTGCGGATTTTTTCCGGGCTCTGGTACTGGCCGATCGTGTTGATGGTGCTGGTCTCGGCGGTCAATCTGATCGGCATCGGCGAGGACAATCAAAAGGCCCTGCGCTGCGCGTTGTTCACCACGGTGCTGCTGATCGGCACGGTGTTTCTCAGCACCATCCTCCAGCATTTGTTCAAGTCACGAAAAGCCGAAGCGATCCAGCGCAGCAGTGCCTACAAGGAACGCTTTCTCAGCCTGTTGCACGCGTTGCTGCGGATTGTCATTGCGATTGCCTTCATCGATATTCTCGGGCGGATCTGGGGCGTCTCACTGCTCGATTTCGCCCAGAGCAGCACAGTCGGACGGGCGATCAGCAACGCGTTGAGCAGCATCGGCCTGATCTTCCTCGTCACATGGCTGTTGTGGGTGGTGCTCGACACGGCGATTCAGGAAGCGTTGAAACCACCGGTCAGCAAACGCTCGTCGCGCCAGCCCAGCACTCGGGTGAAAACCATCCTGCCGCTGCTGCGTAACGCGATCAAAATCATCCTGGTGGTGATCTGCGCGATTACCACCATGGCCAACCTCGGGATCAACGTTGCGCCACTGTTGGCTGGTGCCGGGGTGGTCGGCCTGGCCATCGGTTTCGGTTCGCAGCAACTGGTGCAGGACGTGATCACCGGGCTGTTCATCATCATTGAAGACACGCTGTCGATCGGTGACTGGGTGGTGCTCGACTCCGGTCACGCCGGCACCGTCGAAGGCCTGACCATCCGCACCCTGCGCCTGCGTGACGGTAAGGGTTTTGTGCACTCGGTGCCGTTCGGCCAGATCAAGGCAGTGACCAACCAATCACGGCAGTTTGCCTACGCGTTTTTCTCGGTGCAGTTCACCTACGACACCGATGTCGACAAGGCCATCGAACTGATCCGCGAGACCGGCGATTCGATCCGCGAAGACCCGTTCCTCAAGTACAACCTGCAAGGGCCGCTGGATGTATTTGGCGTGGACCGGATGGACCTGAACGGCGTGGTGCTGACGGCGCAGTTCCGTACCGTGTCGGGCGGGCAATATGCAGTGAGCCGGGCGTTCAACCAGCGCTTGAAAAAGCTTGTGGATAACAGTCCTGACGTGCACTTCGCGCAGACTTATCCACAGCAGGTTTTGTTGCCCAAGCGGCAGGGTGAGGGGGCGCTGGTGGCGAGCGAGGCGCCACAAAAGTCGAGTACTTGATTGCCGGATTTTGTAGTGGGATTGCCGGCCTCATCGCGAGCAAGCCCGCTCCCACATTGGATTGGTGAACGCCGCCGATCCCCTGTGGGAGCGGGCTTGCTCGCGAAAGGGCCGGAACTGTCGACATCAATGCCGGATCAGCTTGCTCCGCACCTGTTCCATGGCCACCTGATCCAACTCTGTCCAGAAAACCTGCTTACCGGCAATTTCGGCAGCAACCGGCGCCCCATCGCGATACACCAACCGATTGCTCGCCAGCGCCGGCACTTTCGCCCCCGGCAACAACGTTCCGGCCAGGTTCAACGGATCCACCCCGCACACCGCGATCAAGCTGCCGTCATGTGCCCGCCGCCGAACTTCGCGCAGCAACGGAATCGCCTCCGGCAAGGCAAACTGTTCCCCCGCCAGACCACTGACAAAGCGCCCGCCGCGAATCTCGCCACGGGCCTCCAGCCGATGAAACGTGCGCAGCAATTCGCGCCAGCTCGGCAGCCAATCCGCCTCGCGCTCCAGCAGACGCCAGAACACCACGCCGTAGCGGCGCAGCAAGGTCATGGCGACATGTTCGAGGGTTTCCGGCGAAGCGCTCTGGCTGTTCTCCATGAGCGGCCCGCGTCGCAATAACGCCCAGCGCCCGGCGTCGTCCATGCCGCCGATAAACGCTCCGCGTCCGCGTCGACTGCTGCGTTGCTGGCGCTTGCTCGCCGGGGTGATCAGCGCACGCAGACCGGCGAAGCTGTCAGCGTTTACCAGGCCGGCGCCGACCAGTTCCTGCAAGGCGATTTCCAGCTCGGTGCGCAATAGGTGCGCTTCATGGATCAGTTCATCGAAAAACAGCGCGCCGTGCTGACTCAGCGCCTCGTAGACCTTCTGCGTTTTCGCTGACAGTTCGCTGACCGGCGTTTGCTCGGTCAATCCACTCCACAATCCGACCTGACTGCGCGGCAGCAGCACAATCGGCGTACTGCGCAGCGCCGTGCCGCTGACTTTCTGTCGGGCACTGAGCCGCGTCCACACCAGTTTGCCGTTGCGGCACAGCTCATCCAGCCAGCTCGGCGAATAGTCTTTCAGGCGCGCCGGGAGAAGGTCGCTGCCCCACGCCGAAGCCGCTGCCGGGTAACCTTCGAACTGACCGACAATCGCCGGCAACACCACGCTGCCCTGAGCGCGCGTAGCGGGGGACAGATGCTGCCAGTCGAACAGAAAACGCATGAAATCCTGCAGGGCCACCGGCTCGATTTCCCGGCGCAAACGCTTGACGGTGTAGCGATGAATGCGCGCCAGCAGATGCCGTTCGCACCATTCTTCAACGGCCACATTCGGAGTGAAATGACCGCGCAGCACATAGCCTTCCCGCTCCAGTTGCGCGAGCGCCTGCGCGACTTGTGTGGCGGGCAGCGCCAGCGGTTCGGCAATCGCTAGTAACGGCAGCGGGCCAAACGCGCCGAGCCGCGCGCGGAGCACTTCGACCAGCGCTTCCTCGAACGTCCAAGGTTCGTTGAAACCGGGCAAGGCCTCTTGCTGCGGTTGCAGCGTGGCCTGTGGATAAAGCGCCAACAGGCAGGTCAGGCGTTCACGCGCCAGCCACAACGAGCCAGGCTGTGGATGTGTAGTGACGGTGAGGCCGTCTTCGCGAGCAGGCTCGCTCCCACAGTTGACTGTGTTCCAACTGGCGGAACGCGGTTGAATGTGGGAGCGAGCCTGCTCGCGAAGCTTTTCTTTTGCCGTTACTGGCGGAACGGCCAAGCGGCAGGCGCGACCGCTCGCAGTCAGCGCGTCAAGCCATTCGCGCCAGTGTTCGCCAGCCTGAACTTCAAGGTCGCTGATGCAGGCCAGGCTCATCAGCGCCTCGTGCATTTCATCGACGTTGGCCGGCGTCGGCCACGCTTCTTCACGCACCGCGTTGATGGCGTCGGCGTCCAGTGCACCGAGATCATCGGTGGACTGCGGATCGCTCCAGCGCCGGTTGAGCACCGCTTGGGTGCGGCGTTCTTCCAACGGCGCATCGTCGAGAAAGCTGTACGGCCGCGCGCTGAGAATTTCTGCCGCCAGTGGTGACGGCGCCGGCAGATCGCGGCTGATCAACCGCACCTCGCCGCTTTCCATGCGCCGCAGCAGATTGAGCCAGCCGTCGCTGTCCATGGCCTCGTGCAGGCAGTCGTCGAGGGTTTGTTCCACCAGCGGATGTTCGGGAATTTCCCGTTCGCCGGCGAGGTTTTCCAGGCAGGCGATCTGATCGGGAAACACGCTGGCGATCAGGTCTTCGCTTTTCATCCGCTGCAACTGCGGCGCGACTTTGCGCCCGCCGGTAAAACGCGGCAACGCCAGCGCCACCCCGGCATTCCAGCGCCAGCGCACGCCGAACAACGGCGCGTCGAGAATCGCCTGAATCAGAATGTGCTCGGCGCTGTTGCTGTGCAGGTACCGCCAGACATCATCCAGCTCGAAACTGTGGCTGGTGGACAGCGACAGGACAATCGCGTCTTCGCTGGCAGCAGCCTGCAACTCGAAGTTGAAGGTGCGACAGAAACGCTTGCGCAGCGCGAGGCCCCAGGCGCGGTTGATGCGGCTGCCGAACGGTGAATGGATGATCAGTTGGGTGCCACCGGATTCATCGAAAAATCGCTCCATCAGCAGCGTGTCCTGCGAGGGCAGGGCGCCGAGGGTCAAGCGAGCGCGGGCGAGGTATTCGATCAGTTGTTCGGCGCTGGCGGCATTCAGCCCGAGAGTAGCGGTCAGCCAGTCGAGCGCCGGTTGCAAATCACCGGGACGGGCGCCGAGCAGGTCGTCGAGGGTCGCTTGCAGGCGCGCCACTGCCGCAGACAATTCATCACTGCGCCCCGGCGCTTCGCCGAGCCAGAACGGAATGGTCGGCGGCTGGCCTTGGGCATCCTCGACCCGCACCTTGCCGGTTTCCACCCGCAGGATTCGATAGGAGGTGTTGCCGAGCTGGAACACGTCACCCGCGATGCTTTCCACGGCAAAGTCTTCGTTGACGCTGCCGATGTTCAGACCCTGCGGTTCCAGCAGCACGCTGTAGTCGGCGTTGTCGGGGATGGTGCCGCCGCTGGTCACGGCGGTCAGTTGCGCGCCACGGCGGCCACGCAGGGTGCGGCTGACCGCATCGCGATGCAGGTAGGCGCTGCGGATGCCCTGACGACCGTTGTAGCCTTCGGCGAGCATCGTCAGCAGCGCCTGATAGTGTTTTTCGTCGAGATCGCGGTACGGCGAGGCTTTGCGGAACAGCGCCAGCAGCGCGTCTTCCGCCCATTCCCGGCAACTGACTTCGGCGATGATCTGCTGCGCCAGCACATCCAGCGGCGCCTGGGGGATGTGCAGGGTGTCGAGTTCGCCACGGCGCACGCAGTCGAGCAGGGCGGCGCATTCGATCAGGTCGTCGCGGGTGGTGGCGAACAAGCGGCCCTTGGGCGTGCCGCCGACCTGGTGCCCGGAGCGACCGACTCTTTGCAGGAACCCGGCAATCGAACGCGGCGAGGCGATCTGGCAGACCAGATCGACTTCGCCGATATCAATGCCCAACTCCAGCGACGCAGTGGCGATCAGCACTTGCAGTTCGCCGCGCTTGAGCCGCTGTTCGGCGTCGAGGCGGAATTCCTTGGCCAGACTGCCGTGATGCGCCGCCACCGCCTGTTGGCCCAGCCGTTCGCTGAGGTGTCGGCTGAGGCGTTCGGCCAGACGCCGGGTGTTGACGAAAATCAGTGTGGTGCGGTGCTCGCGGGCCAACTCGGCGAGGCGGTCGTAGACCAGTTCCCAGACATCGTTGGCCATCACTGCCGTTAACGGCACCGGCGGCACTTCGATGCCCAGATCCCGTGGCCGGGCGTGGCCGATGTCGATGATCTCGCAGGGGCGATCAGTACCGACCAGAAACTGCGCCACGGCATCGATGGGTTTTTGCGTGGCGGACAAGCCGATGCGGGTCAGTGGTTCCGCGCACAGCGCCTGCAGGCGTTCGAGGCTCAGCGCCAGATGACTGCCGCGTTTGCCGGCAGCGATGGCGTGGATCTCGTCGATGATCACCGTGCGTGTGCTGCCGAGCATTTTGCGTCCGGACTCGGAGCCGAGCAGCACATACAGCGATTCCGGGGTGGTCACCAGAATGTGCGGCGCGCGCTTGCGCATGGCGGCGCGGTCTTTTTGCGGGGTGTCGCCGGTGCGCACGGCGGTGGTGATTTGCAGTTCGGGCAGGCCCATCTGGCGTAATTGTTCGGTGATTCCCGCCAGCGGGTTTTGCAGGTTGATGCGGATGTCGTTGGACAACGCCTTGAGCGGCGAAACGTAGACGACGAGGGTTGCATCGGGCAGGCCTTCGGGGTTTTCCAGGCCACGGTGGACGAGGTCGTCGAGCACGGCGAGGAATGCGGTGAGGGTTTTACCGGAGCCGGTGGGCGCGGCGATAAGCGTCGAGCGGCGCTGGCGGATCAACGGCCATGCGCGGGCCTGGGCGGCGGTGACCGTCGGGAAGGTGCTGCTGAACCAGGCGCTGACGGCGGGGTGGAAGCCTGCCAGGGCCGCGTCCTTGGGGATGGGCAGATTCATGGCTTAAGTTATGCGGGTGGGGGCGGCAAGATGCAAGTACCGCTGGGATCTTCAGCGTTTGGCCGGGCCTCTTCGCGAGCAAGCCCGCTCCCACAGGGGAACGCGATCAACTGTAGGCGTGAGCCTGCTCGCGATGGGGCCAGTTGATTCAGCACAATTCCCGGCGATCTACACTTTACGGGTGACGGTTGCGCACTAAACCCGCAAAATGCAACGATTCCGGCAATTATCGATGACGGTGTCACCAGCACCGTCGCTAAAGCCATCGTTCCAATCAGACTGGGCCTGCTGACTCTATGCGAATGCGCCTTATGTTACTGGGCGGCGGAAATGCCCTTGGGCAGGCGCTGATTCGCCTCGGTGCGGAGGAAGACATCGGTTTCCTCGCCCCCCGCCCGCCAGAAGACGGCTGGGATGCCGCGAGCCTGACGCAACTGCTCGACGATACCCGTCCGGATGCGTTGATCAACCTCGCCTACTATTTCGACTGGTTCCAGGCCGAGACCGTCAGCGAAAGCCGTCTGGCCGGGCAGGAACGCGCCATCGAGCGGCTGGCCGAACTGTGCCAGCACCACAACATCATCCTCGTGCAGCCTTCCAGCTATCGGGTGTTCGACGGTTCGCGGGCGACCGCCTACAGCGAGAAAGACGAGCCGGTGCCGCTGGGCCTGCGCGGTCAGGCGCTGTGGCGCATCGAGCAAAGTGTTCGCGCCACTTGCCCGCAACACGTGCTGCTGCGCTTCGGCTGGCTGCTCGATGACAGTCCTGAAGGCACCCTCGGGCGCTTCCTCGCCCGCGCCGAACAACCGGACGAATTGCTCATGGCCGATGACCGCCGGGGCAATCCGACACCGGTCGATGACGCGGCACGGGTGATCATTTCGGTGCTCAAGCAACTCGATTGCGCCGCTCCGCTGTGGGGTACCTACCATTACGCTGGCCACGAGGCGACCACGCCGCTGGCGCTGGGTCAGGCGATTCTGAGCGAAGCGCGCAACCTGCATCCGCTGGCGATCGAAGCGCCGACCGCGCAGGCCCATGCCGCGCGGCCGGACGCTGCCGAGGAACCGCAACACGCGGTACTCGCCTGCAAGAAAATTCTGCACACTTTCGGGATCAAGCCCCGCGCCTGGCGCGCCGGGCTCCCGGCTTTACTGGATAGGTTTTATCGTCATGGCTGAAGGCCCTGTTTTAATCACCGGCGGCGCCGGTTTCATCGGCTCGCACCTGACGGATGCATTGCTCGCCACCGGCCATTCGGTGCGGATTCTCGATGATCTGTCGACCGGCAAACGCGCCAACCTGCCGCTGGACAATCCGCAGGTCGAACTGATCGTCGGTGACGTTGCCGACGCCGCGCTGGTTGCGCAGGCCATGCAAGGCTGCAGCGCCGTCGCGCACCTGGCGGCGGTGGCCTCGGTGCAGGCTTCGGTGGACGATCCGGTGAAGACCCACCAGAGCAATTTCATTGGCACCCTGAATGTCTGCGAAGCCATGCGCCAGGCCGGAGTGAAGCGTGTGCTCTACGCGTCCAGCGCAGCGGTGTACGGTAACAACGGTGAAGGCGAGTCGATTGACGAAGACACGCCAAAAGCCCCGCTGACACCGTATGCTTCGGACAAACTGGCCGGCGAGCACTACTTCGATTTTTATCGTCGCCAGCATGGCCTGGAACCGGTGATCTTCCGCTTCTTCAACATCTTCGGCCCGCGCCAGGATCCGTCCTCGCCGTACTCCGGGGTCATCAGCATCTTCAGCGAGCGGGCACAGAAAGGCCTGCCGATCACGGTGTTCGGCGATGGCGAGCAGACCCGTGATTTCCTCTATGTCGAGGATCTGGTCGACGTGCTGGTGCAGGCGATCGACAAGCCTGAAGTGGAAGTGGGGGCGATGAACGTCGGCTGGAATCAGGCAATGAACCTCAAGCAGATGCTGCAAGCGCTGCAGGAAGTGGTCGGCGAGTTGCCCCCGGTCAGCTACGGCCCGGCGCGCTCCGGCGACATTCGCCATTCGCGGGCGAACAACGCGCGTTTGCTGCAACGCTTCCAGCTGCCAGAGCCGACGCCGATGCGTGTGGGGCTGGCGCGGTTGCTCGGCGAGTAGGTTTATCGCAGACATGAAAAAGGCGCCTTTTTACAGGCGCCTTTTTCACGGCCGGAATTTGTCGCTAATCCTGTGGCGAGGGGATTTATCCCCGATCGATCACGAAGTGATCGTCGTCAGTTCTAAGCCTGCTCACCCAAAGCCTCATTCACCACCACGCGAATGTTCAACTGTTGCTTAGAACTTGTAGCCCAGACCCACCATGTACACAAACGGATCGACATCCACGTTCACCTTGGCACGGGTGCCCGGCGCCACGGCGTTGTTCTCGACAGTCGCGCGGGTGTCGATGTCCATGTAACGCACCTGGGCGTTGAGCATGATGTTGTCGGTCAGCATGTAGTCGGCGCCGACCTGCCAGGCTAGACCCCAGGAGTTTTTCGCCTTGAAGTTGCTGAAGCCGTTGGACTGGGCTTCGCTGCCGACGTGCTCGTCATAGATCCAGGTGTAGTTGATGCCGCCGCCGATGTACGGCTGGAACGGCGACTTGGAATCCAGCGGGTAGTACACGACGCTGAGGGTCGGCGGCAGGTGTTTCAGCGTACCAAGTTTGCCGTTGGCAGCTGGCAGCGCGGTGCCTTTGATTTTCACGTCATGCTCGAACGGCGAGGCGGCCAGCAACTCGATACCGATGTTGTTGGTCAGCATGTAGGCGAAGTTCAGACCCAGTTGGGTGTCGCTGCTCATGGTCGCCTTGCCGCCCAGGTTGGTGCCGCTCAACGGACCCTGATCGACCTTGACGCTGGAGCTGTCGGCTTTCGGGTTGACGGTGATCGCACCGGCGCGAACGATGATATCGCCGGCTTCGTGGGCGTGGGCGAGCGGGGCTGCGAGCGCGACTGCAAACAGCGCGGCGCTGAGCAAGGACTTGTTCATGGGAGCTCCAAAAGGACGTTAAAAATGTCTGATGTCCTATGGTATGAAGCCAACTGATACGGTCTTTTGACTCAGCTCAATGAAACAGTGAAGGGATGGTTTTTTGTGGAACCTTGGCCGGCCCCATCGCGAGCAGGCTCACTCCTGCATTTGGAATGCGTTCCTCTGTAGGAGTGAGCCTGCTCGCGATAGCAACTGATCCGGCAACTCAAAACCTCCGGGTATTACTCCGGCAGCTCATACACATAAATCTTGTCCGCCGCCATCTGATACCCGGCATCGGCCAGTTCGCTGGTGGACGCCTTGACCTGCAACGGTCCTTCGACCCAGTACGGCTGATACAGCTCGTCGAGCTTCACGCCCAACTCGCTTTTCACATGCACGATCTGGTTCGACGGCGGTGGCGGTACATGGATGCAGGCGCCGAAGTACGGCACCAGCAGGAAGTCCGTGGTGCGGCCCTCTTCGTTGACTTCCAGCGGCACGATGTAACCCGGCAGGCGGATGTTCTGCCCGTCGAGACTCTGCACCACCGGCGCGTTGGGCATGTCCTGTTTCGCCGCCGGCGCCGACTCGGCGGACAGCGCATCACTCATCTTCGACATGTCGTGCAGAGGCGTCATGTTCGGCACTTCCGGCGCGGCGTCCGGCGGGATCATCTCCGACCAGGTCAGGTCTTTCGGCGCCGCTGCCCACACGGGCAGGGCAACCAGCAACAGCAGCGCAAGCACGGCGCGGGGCATGGTGAACATCCTCATAAACGGATCGACAGGCCATCGGCCAGGGATTG
>Ga0153931_100124_pt1 | contig 29525 bp, 30 predicted proteins | sample TSNJ015MetaG_FD_104730 | JGI IMG/M metagenome (GOLD analysis project Ga0153931, IMG submission 104730) | Attine ant fungus gardens microbial communities from New Jersey, USA - TSNJ015 MetaG | ecosystem: Host-associated > Fungi > Mycelium > Unclassified | place: USA: New Jersey, Wharton State... | reverse complement strand
TGCCGGCCCTTTCGCGAGCAAGCCCGCTCCCACAGTCGACTGCGTTCAGTCAGCAGGAATGCGGTCGAATGTGGGAGCCGAAGAGGTGCACGGGATGTCGCTGGGGAATTTGCAGGGGGAGTATGCGACGGTAGTCGGTGCGAAGCAGATTCTGGCAGCTGTCTGAACAGTTTGGGGTGAATGAGCCGGCCCTTTCGCGAGCAAGCCCGCTCCCACATTCGACTGCGTTCAGTCAGCAGGAATGCGGTCGAATGTGGGAGCGGGCTTGCTCGCGAAGGCGGCTTGTCAGGCGAAGAAGGACTTCACCTGAAACATCAAGCGCCGTGGCACTTCTTGAATTTCTTGCCGTTGCCGCATGGGCAAGGGTCGTTGCGGCCGACGTCTTTCAGGGCGTTGCGCACCGGTTCCTGGTGGGCGTGGCCGCAGTTCGGGCCGTGGACATGGCCATGGTCATGATCGTGATGATGGTCATGATCGTGGTTGCAGTCAGGGCCATGGACGTGAGGTTGCTGAGTCATCGGTTGTGCTCCGGAATTAAATCGGCCGGGATTATCACGCCATTGCGCTCCAGGTGCACGTAGTGAGCGATGAATAAACCGGTTTCCATCTCGCCCTGCAGTTGATAAGGCACCTGCTGGTGCGGACTCTTGAGCATTTTCACCACGTCCTTCACTCGTGGCCACAGGTTGGTGCGGATCGGTATCCGGTAGAACGCGCTGCTTTTGGGGGGCACGGTGATCCAGTGTTCATGCTCGCCTTCGGCCAGCAGCAGATCCGCCAGATGAATGCGATATTCCATACCGCGCACGGTCAGGTCGCTGTCGTTGGGGTTGTCGATACGAAAGTGCAGGATGAATTTCTGTTCGAGCAACTTGGCCCGCACCACCTCGACTTTCACCAGGTGCACGGCAGGGTCGACGCTGTCGTCGCTGAACCACGAGGCGCAACCGCCGAGGTTCAGCAACAGCATCAACGTGAAGAACTGGAATGTGCGCCAACGACCGAGCATGGTTGAACTCCCTTTGCAGCCAGTCTAGACGCTAAAAAAATTGCAGGCCTATGCGCCGAAATACCCTGCACAGCACTTCTTGAACTTCTGCCCGCTTGCGCACGGGCAACTGTCATTGCGCCCCAGCTTCAACTGCACGGTCGGGTCGATGAAGTACCAGCGCCCGCTGTTTTGCACGAAAGATGAGCGCTCGCGGTGGCTGTGTTCGCCCTGGCTGTCGTGCCAGCGCGCGGTAAAGGTGACAAAGGCGTGCTCGGGCTGGCCGCCGAACACTTCCGAGCTTTCGACCTCAAGACCGAGCCAGGTGCTTTGCGCGCTCCAGGCACTGATCGACTGGCGATCCAGACCCGCCTGCTGGGCGGGCAGGGTGGTGGCCACCAGATAATCGATCAGCCCCAGCACGTAGGCGCTGTAGCGCGAACGCATCAGGGCTTCGGCGCACGGCGCGGGATGGCCTTCGTGATAGTGACCGCAGCAGGCCTCCAGCAGGTTGCCGCTGCCGCACGGGCAAATGGCTGTACTCATTGCATTACCACCAGTATTTCCCGAAGTTTTCCGGATTGGCCCAGAACCGCGAGTTGAGCCAGTCGGGGACTTGTTTGTAGTCAAGCAGATCGTAGGTGAACAGGGTCAGTACCTGCTCGTCACGCTGAAAACGTTCGCTGGCTTGCAGCGCCAGTGAATAGAAATCGGTCTCCTGCCAGCCGCTGGCCGGCAGGTCTGCCAGCACAGCGATGCGGCTGGCATTGAGGTTGCGGATCCCGCCCAGCAGATTCAGGCCGTCACGCTTGGGCAGATGTTCCAGGCAATCGACCACCAGCGCCAGATCGAAGCGCCGTGCCGCGAGTTCGGCGGGCAACGCACCGGGTTCGGCGTGGGCGACGCAGCAGTCCGGGTGCGCCTGCTTGAACGCGGCGAGCGCCGGAAATTCGCTGGCACCGATCAGCAGCAGACGCGCCGGTGCATAGCGATCCAGTAAAGCGGCCAGCGCCTGTTGCGGCGTGCGCGAAGAAATGGCGACGTTCATCGAAGCTCCTCAATCAGATCGCCAAGACTAGCGCGCCAGACGGATCCGGCCTAGACCCCGTTTTGTCGCGTATGGCAAAAGTGCCAAATCCCTGTGAACACGGTCCCAAATGACGCTGGCCTATTGCTGGCGGAGATTAAAACTCCGGTCTTTACTCCGTGAATCGGTTCTAAGCCGATCCCTCAGGAGAAAACCAGATGAGCATAGTTCGGACAGCGTTACCTTTGATTCTGCTAACCAGTGTGTTGACTGGTTGCGCAGGTTTGCAGAAAACCGACTGGCCGACCTGTGCGGCGGTCGGCGGTGTGGTCGGTGCGGGCCTCGGCGCGACGGAAAGTTCGGCGTGGGCCGGCTACGGCGCACTGTTGGTCGGCGGTACGGCAGCCGCCTATTGCTGGGTGCACGGTGATGGCGATGAAGACGGCGATGGTGTGCCGGACAGTCGCGACAAGTGCCCGCACACCCCTCGAGGCGTGCAGGTCGATGCTGACGGCTGCCCTCCACCTGCCCCTGCGCCAGTGGTAGAAGAGGCGGTTGTGGTCAAGGAAGAAACCATCGTTATTCGTGATGTGCACTTCCAGTTCGACAAAGCCACCCTGACCGGTGCCGACAAACAGGTTCTGGACAAAGTCGCCACGCGCCTGAAACAAGAGTCGTCGACGGCGCAACTGACCGTGACCGGCCACACCGACAGCGTCGGCAGCGATGCCTACAACAAGAAACTGTCGGATCGTCGCGCGCACTCGGTGGTGGAATACCTGATTTCGCAAGGTGTGCCGCGTGCCAGCTTCGTCTCGGTATCGGGCATGGGTGAAAGCCAGCCAGTGGCGGATAACAAAACCGCTGACGGCCGTGCACAAAACCGTCGTACCGAAATCAAAATCGTCCGCTAGCCCCTCTCGCATCCGCGGCTTGTGCAGTCGCGGATGCGGGTCTTTACTCCTGTGTAACCGGTATGGGCCGGTGACACAGGAGCTTTCACAATGACTGTTTTCCCAAGGTCCGTCTTGCCGGTGCTGCTGCTGGGCAGCTTGCTCACCGGTTGCGCCACTCATAGCGATGGCGATGCCCCGCTCAATCAACGTACATGGCCGATCTGCAGCCTCATTGGCGGCTTGGTCGGCGGTGGGCTCGGCGCGATTGAAAGTGGCGGCTGGGCCGGTGGCGGCGCAGCGCTGGGGATTCTGACTGGCGGACTGATCTGTTACGCCCAGGATGGCGATGAAGACGGCGATGGCGTGTTCGACCGTCGTGATCGTTGCCCGGACACACCGCCCAATACGCCGGTCGATCACCGTGGTTGCCCGTTGCCGCAATATCCTGTGACCGAAAAACCTGCGGAGCCTGTAGCGCCGAAAACCGAAGTCATCACCCTCAGCGATGCCGGCAATGTGTTGTTCGATTTCGACAAATCGGATCTGACCCCGGCAGCCAAAGCCCAGCTCGATACGCTGATGGACAAATTGCGCAACGCCGACGTGGTGAGCATCAAGGTTATCGGGCATACCGACAGCAAAGGTTCGGACGCCTATAACCAGGCGCTTTCCGAACGCCGCGCGAGCAGTGTTGCCGCCTACTTGCTGAGCCAGGGTCTGGCGCCGGACAAACTGACCAGTGAGGGACGCGGCGAGAGTGAGCCGGTGGCTGACAATGCGACCGAAGAAGGACGGGCGAAAAACCGTCGGGTCGAGTTGCATATCAATCGCTGAGACTTGTCTGTAGTCCGCAGGCTAGAGCTGCCGGGCGACGATCATCGTCGAACCGGCAGCGATCCGACGACTGACAAAAGTTTTTTCTTTTGCCCCTCTGGCTTATCCCCCGTGTAAGCCGTTACTGTGCGCCCAAAGAATAATTCCGACACGGGGGAGCGTATGAAGGTTTTCTGGGGGCTGGGGCGTTTGCTGACCCTGCTGTTCTGGTGCGTGGTAGTGCTCAATCTGCTGATGCCGTTTGTGCATCCGCTGCATTTGCTGGTCAATCTGGCCGGCGGCTTGTTGCTGGCGCTGCATGTGCTGGAGTTGCTGTTCTCTCGCCTCGAGGGGCGTGCCAACCCGTGGCGTGACCGTCTGCTGATCCTGCTGTTTGGCGTTTTCCACCTGCAAACCATCCCGGCCCCGGCCGCTCCGGAGGCTTCTTCCCATGCGTAAACTTTGCCTGCTCGCTGCATTCATCAGTCCCCTGGCCTGCGCCCAGGTGGTCAGTGTCGAAACCAATTCCTTGATGCGTTTGCCCAACACCGCCAGCACCTTGCAGCTGGAAAAACTCGAAGTCGCCGATTACGGCACTTTGCTGATTCCTGCCAATGTGACCGAACTGACCGTCGGCGAATTGCGCCTGGGCCATGAAGCACGCATCGCGATCGTCCCGAGTGAACAGGCGCTGGACATGAAAGTCATTCGCGCCGAACTGAGCGAAGGCAGCCTGATCACCGCACGCGGGGCACCGGGGACCTATGAAAAAGCCGCCCGTGCCGGGCGTAATCTGAATCTGCAGTTCAAGACGTTGACCGCACCCAAGCTGTTTGTCGATGCCCGTGGCGGTACCGGCGCACCAGGTTTTGTCGGTCTGGATGGCGGCAACGGTGAAGATCCGGGCTGCACCTGGGGCGAAGCCGGACACGGTTTTGATGGCAGCAATGGCAGCGACGGCCAACCCGGTGCCCCGGGTGCGCTGGTGCGCCTGGAAGTGCCCCGCGAGTTTCCGGCCGAGCTGATCAAAGTCGACGTCGCGGGCGGCGCCGGTGGTCCGGCGGGTGTCGGCGGCAAGGCCGGCCAGGGCGGCAAGTCCAAGGGTTGCCTGGTGTATCGCGCTGATGGCGGCAAGAACGGCAAGGCCGGGGCTGATGGTCAGCCAGGGCCGGTGGGGGCGGCGGGTGCGGTGACCGTGCAACGCCTCTAAATAACAGCACTATTCACAATTGTGGCGAGGGAGCTTGCTCCCGCTGGGTCGCGTAGCGGCCCCATCCCAGATACCGCGCTCCATCAGATTGAACGCGCCAGCTGATTTGGGGCTGCTGCGCAGCCCGGCGGGAGCAAGCTCCCTCGCCACAAATAGTGCCTGTCGTCAGCGGGTCAGAACATCGGCCGCGCCGCCGCAATCGCCACCAGCACCAACCCGACAATCAGATTGATCCCCACCACCCGGCGAATCCGCCCCAGCACCGCCGCACCCGCGGGCCAGTCTTTCGCCTCCACCGCTTTGCGCAACTCCGGCAGCATCAGACCCTGAATCCGGATAAACAGCGCCGTTATCACCACATACAGCCCGATCATCACTTGCACATACTTAGGCGCGGTCTCGAAGCCGATGTGCTGCAAATGCAACATGCCGACGCCGCTGATCGGCAACAGGATCACCGCGACCCAGACCCAGCGGAAAAAACCTTGAAACACTTCCACCCACAAGGTCAGGCGGGCAGGGCCGTCGAGAGCCTTTACAGCCGCCGGGCGCAGGACCATCCAGGCGAAAAACATGCCGCCGACCCAGACCAGGGCGGACAGGACATGCAGCGGATAAACGAGGCTAAAAGGTGTCATTGGGGTACTCCGGTCTGCGCGGGATTGATTAGCGGGGTATGATAGCGGCCGATCCGAACTACTGAAAATTTATCCAGCGTTTTTACGCCCGACACTCAATGATCAGCACTGAACTCAAAACCACGATCCAGGGCGCCTATTCGCGTTTTCTTGAAGCCAAAAGCCTCAAACCGCGTTACGGCCAGCGCCTGATGATCGCTGAAATCGCCAAAGTCCTCGGGGATATCGACACCGACGACGAAGGCCGGCGCAGTGGCGACCCGGCGATTGTCGCGGTGGAAGCCGGCACGGGTACCGGCAAGACCGTGGCCTACAGCCTGGCGGCAATCCCCACGGCGAAGCTGGCCGGCAAGCGCCTGGTGATCGCCACCGCGACCGTGGCCCTGCAAGAGCAGATCGTCTACAAGGATTTGCCCGACCTGATGCGCAACAGTGGGCTGAACTTCAGTTTCGCGCTGGCCAAGGGCCGTGGCCGCTACATGTGCCTGTCCAAGCTCGACATGCTGCTGCAGGAAGGCCACGCGCAAACCGCCACCGCCCAGCTGTTCGAAGAAGAAGGCTTCAAGATCGAGGTCGACGAGGCCAGTCAGAAGCTGTTCACCAGCATGATCGAGAAGCTTGCCGGCAATAAGTGGGACGGCGACCGCGACAGCTGGCCCAACGCGCTGGAAGACGCCGACTGGGCGCGCCTGACCACCGATCACAGTCAGTGCACCAACCGTCATTGCCCGAACTTTGGCCAGTGCGCGTTCTACAAGGCGCGCGAAGGCATGGGCAAAGTCGACGTGATCGTCACCAACCACGATATGGTGCTGGCTGACCTGGCCCTCGGCGGCGGTGCGGTGCTGCCCGATCCGCGCGACACCATTTATGTGTTCGACGAAGGCCACCACCTGCCGGACAAGGCCATCGGCCACTTCGCCCACTACACGCGCCTGCGTTCTACCGCCGACTGGCTGGAAACCACCGCGAAGAACCTCACCAAACTGCTGGCCCAGCATCCGTTGCCGGGGGATCTCGGCAAGCTGATCGAGCAGGTGCCGGAGCTGGCGCGGGAGATCAAGACCCAGCAGCAGTTCATGTTCACCGCGTGCGAGCAGATCGCCGATTTCAAGCCTGGCGAAGACGTCGAAGGTCGCGAGCGGCCACGCCATCGTTTCGTCGGCGGGGTGATTCCCGAGCATATGCGCGAAATGGGCATCGAGCTGAAGAAGGGCTACTCGCGGCTCAACGATCTGTTCACCCGTCTGACCGACCTGCTCAAGGAAGGCATGGACGGCGAGGTCAACATCGGCATCGCCAGCAATCAGGCCGAGGAGTGGTATCCGCTGTTCGGCAGCCTGTTGTCGCGGGCGTCGGGCAACTGGGAGTTATGGACTGCGTTCACTGCCGAAGACCCGGAAGACAGCCCGCCGATGGCGCGCTGGCTGACACTGGCCGAAAGCGGTTCGCTGTTCGATATCGAGGTCAACGCCAGCCCGATTCTTGCCGCAGAAACCTTGCGTCGGAGCCTGTGGAACGTGGCTTACGGCTGCCTGGTGACCTCGGCAACCTTGACGGCACTGGGCACCTTCGACCGTTTCCGCATGCGCGCCGGTCTGCCGAAAAAAGCGGTCACTGCCGTGGTGCCGAGCCCGTTTCATCATGCCGACGCCGGCGTACTGCGGGTGCCGGATTTGAAGGCCGACCCACGCGACGCCGCGGCTCACACCGCCGCGATCATCCGCGAATTGCCGGATCTGGTCGAAGGCTCGCGCGGCACGCTGGTGCTGTTCTCTTCGCGCAAACAGATGCAGGACGTGTTCGATGGCCTCGACCGCGACTGGCGCAAGCAAGTGTTCATTCAAGGCAACCTGTCAAAACAGGAAACCCTGAACAAACACAAGGCGCGGGTCGATGGCGGTGATTCCAGCGTGCTGTTCGGCCTCGCCAGTTTCGCCGAAGGGGTGGACTTGCCCGGGGCGTACTGCGAGCACGTGGTGATCGCCAAGATCCCGTTCTCGGTGCCGGACGATCCGGTCGAGGCGGCGCTGTCGGAGTGGATCGAGGCCCGTGGCGGCAATCCGTTCATGGAAATCTCGGTGCCCGACGCTTCGCTCAAGCTGGTCCAGGCCTGCGGGCGCCTGCTGCGTACCGAAGAAGACCGCGGCACCATCACTTTGCTCGATCGGCGACTGGTCACCCAGCGCTACGGCAAGGCGATCCTCAATGCGTTGCCGCCATTCCGTCGTGAAATATCCTGAGACAACGGTGGGCAGTTTTGCCCGCCGCGTTGTCTATCTCTCCGCCATCGCTTTTCCATTGGCCTTTTGGTCGTTAGGGAGAACTCCGTTCTTATGATTCGCCGCTCGTTGCCTGCCGTGTTTGCCTTGATCTTCGCCGCCCCGTTGCTGGCGGCGCCTGCCGGTCAGCAGACCCTGTTCAACTTCGTCCGTCCTGCCGACGTGGTGAAAGTCGTCACTGAAAACACTGACCTGCCACAAGCCAACGCCGAGCAAACCCCGGAAGGTGAAGTGCTGCGCCGGGTGACGTTCAACCCGGTAGCCCGGCCGACCCTGCGCCTGACCCCGCAGACCGGCGCCTGGGACTGGTCGCAGTCGGGCATGATGAGCCTGCGTCTGCAGAGCGCAATGAACTGGGCCGTGACGGTTTACGTGCAAATCCAGAGCAACAACGGCCAGACCCTGACCAGCCGCGTCGACTTGCCTGCCGGACCCGCGCAAACCCTGCTGGTGCCATTGGTGGCGACTTCGCCGCTGAGCCAGGGCATGAAGGCCGGGCCGCCGATGCCGATGACCGTCGATGGCCAGCGGATTCTGCTGGCCAGCAGCAGCGGTGAACTGGACCGCAGTCAGGTGGTGTCGGTGAGCCTGTGGATGGATCAGCCGAAAGCCGCTCAGAGCCTGCTGCTTGAACGTTTCGGCGTGCAGGACGGCGATGCCGTGACTCAGGCCGTGTATGGCAATCTGGTGGACGCTTACGGGCAGTCGACCCGCAGCAAATGGCCGGAAAAAATCAGCAACGACGAACAATTGAAAGCCGCCGCCGCCAAGGAACAGCAACAGCTGAAAACCTGGCTGGCTGAGCGCGAAAAGTCTTCGCTGGACAAATTCGGTGGCTGGAACCAAGGCCCGGCGTTCAAGGCCAGCGGCTTTTTCCGCACTGAAAAGCGTGACGGGCGCTGGTATCTGGTGACGCCGGAAGGGCATCCGTTCTATTCGCTGGGGGTCAACACCGTCAGCCCGCAGGTCAACCAGACCTACGTCGCCGGGCGTGAGTGGATGTTCGAATCGCTGCCAAAACCAGACGAGCCACTTGCCAGCCATTTCGGCGAAGGCGACAACCGTGGCGGCAACGGCGCCGACCAGGGCCGTGGCTACAACGCCGGGCGCTGGTACGATTTCTACGGCGCCAACCTGCAACGCCTGTACGGCGAACCTTGCGCAGCGCAGGCACCCGCCGAACCGGCAGCCGAGCCGACGAGCGCCGCGCCATGCAAAGCCACGGTCGATGAGCAGAAGTGGGCCGCGCACACCCTTGATCGTCTGCAAGCCTGGGGTTTCAACACGGTTGGCAACTGGAGTGCCGATTCGCTGGGCGACGCAGAGCGGGTGCCGTACACCTTGCCGCTGTCGATCGTCGGCGACTACACCAGCATCAGCACCGGCACAGACTGGTGGGGCGGCATGCCTGACCCGTTCGACCCGCGTTTCGCCATGGCTACCGAGCGTGCCGTGGCCATCGCTGCCCGTGATCACCGCGATGATCCATGGTTGATCGGGTACTACGCCGACAACGAACTGGCCTGGGCCGGTCCCGGCGACGATCCGCAGTCGCGCTACGCCCTGGCCTATGGCACGTTGAAAATGACCACCGACGTGCCAGCCAAACGCGCGTTCCTCAAGCAACTGCGCGACAAGTACCGCAACCAGGAAGGTCTGTCGAAAGCGTGGGGCATTGATCTGCCGGCGTGGGAGTTGATGGAAGACCCGGGTTTCGTGCCGCCGATGCCGAATCCGGAGCATCCGGAAATCGAAAACGACTTCAAATACTTCCAGAAGGTGTTCGCCGATACCTACTTCAAGACCATCTCTGACTCGTTGAAATGGCACGCGCCGAATCAGCTGCTGCTCGGCGGCCGTTTCGCCACCAGCACCCCGGAAGCGGTAGCGTCCTGCGCGCAGTATTGCGACGTGTTGAGCTTCAATATGTACACGCTGAAGCCGCAGGACGGGTATGACTTCGCCGCCTTGCGCGCCCTCGACAAACCGGTGCTGATCACCGAATTCAATTTCGGTTCGGCTGACCGTGGGCCGTTCTGGGGCGGCGTAACGCAACTGGCACGGGAAGAAGATCGCGGCCCGGCCTATGCCAACTTCCTCAAACAGGCGTTGAACGAACCGTCGATCGTCGGCGTGCACTGGTTCCAGTATCTGGATCAACCGGCGACCGGACGCCTGCTCGACGGCGAGAACGGGCACTTCGGTCTGGTGGGGATTACCGATCTGCCGTATCAGGGCTTTGTCGAGGCGGTGCGCAAGAGCAACCTGCAGGCGCTTGATCAGTTGGGCAAAGAAGCCGAAAAAGCCGCTGCGCCGGCGCATGAAGCTGAAGGCGGCAGACGGGGCGAGGCCGGCAAAGGGCCTGGCGCCGGGCATGCGGGCGGGCATTCAGGGAATGGGCACTAAGCCTCGGAACGAGCTATCGTTCTTCGCGAGCGGGCTCGCTCCCACACTGGATTTGTGGTGTTCATGAATCTGCTGTGCGAGCGGGCCTTTTGGCGATGGCATCAGTCGTATGCCACAACATCAACCGTCTAGCCTGCGGCTGTTCCCAAATCCCTCAAGGACTGGAACAATGCCGACCAATTTGTAGCGTGTTTTTGCGGGGGAGTTGCGGGTGCAGATTCAGGGACATTACGAGCTTCAATTCGAAGCGGTGCGCGAGGCATTCGCGGCACTGTTCGACGATCCCCAGGAACGCGGCGCAGCGTTGTGCATCAAGGTCGGCGGAGAAACCGTCCTCGACCTCTGGTCCGGTACCGCCGACAAGGACGGCACCGAGGCCTGGCACAGCGACACCATCGCCAACCTGTTCTCTTGCACCAAGACTTTCACCGCCGTTGCGGCGCTGCAACTGGTAGCCGAAGGCAAATTGCAGTTGGATGTTCCGGTGGCCCGCTACTGGCCGGAGTTCGCGGCGGCCGGCAAGGAATCGGTCACCCTGCGCCAGTTGCTCAGCCATCGGGCCGGTCTGCCGGCCCTGCGTGAACTGCTCGCCCCCGAAGCCCTTTATGACTGGCAAACCATGGTCGATGCCTTGGCGGCCGAAGCGCCGTGGTGGACGCCGGGTGAGGGGCACGGTTATGCCGCGATCACTTACGGCTGGCTGATCGGCGAGTTGTTGCGCCGCGCAGACGGTCGCGGGCCGGGGGAATCGATCGTCGCCCGCGTGGCCAAGCCATTGGGCCTGGATTTTCATGTCGGGCTGGCTGACGAAGAGTTTTACCGCGTGGCGCACATCGCCCGGGGCAAGGGCAACGTCGGCGATGCCGCGGCCCAGCGCCTGTTGCAAGTGACCATGCGTGAACCCACGGCCATGACCACTCGTGCATTCACCAATCCGCCCTCGGTGCTCACCAGTACCAACAAGCCGGAATGGCGACGCATGCAACAACCGGCGGCCAATGGCCACGGCAATGCGCGCAGCCTGGCGGGTTTTTACGCCGGATTGCTGGACGGCAGCCTGCTTGACGGCGAAATGCTCAACGAGCTGACCCGCGAGCATAGCCTCGGCGAAGACAAGACCCTGCTGACCCGAACCCGTTTCGGTCTGGGCTGCATGCTTGATCAACCCGACGTGGCGAACGCGACTTATGGTCTGGGCCCACGGGCGTTTGGCCATCCGGGCGCCGGGGGTTCCATCGGATTTGCAGACCCGGAGCACGATGTTGCTTTTGGTTTTGTGACAAATACCCTGGGGCCGTACGTCTTGATGGACCCCCGTGCGCAGAAACTGGCGCGGGTACTTGCCACTTGTCTGTAATGCTTTACTTCAGGCTCCAGGAATGGAGCCTGTTTTGGTTTTTCGATGCAAAACGTCTATTTATCCGGGCAAAAGAGCTCTGATTCAATTACTTCATATTGGGGATTTTCAATGTCATATAAAAACACTCTTGCCCTGGCCGCCCTGTGTGTTGCGATTACCGGATGTGCGCAGACCCCTAAAAATGATGCGGACGGCGGCAGTTGGTGGTCGTTCGGCTCTTCCGATAAAGCGGCGGCCAAAGATCCAGTATCGGCGCCAACTCCAGCTCCAGCTCCAGCGTCTGCATCTGCAAAGGCACCGGCTCCAGCAGCAGCCCCAGCCCCAGCCCCGTTGAAGCCTGCCGCCACCGCACCGGTGGCCAAGGCTGAAAGCAGCAGCCCTTGGTACTGGCCGTTCGGCGGTTCGGACAACTCGGCCGCCAAGGCTGATGTGAAACCCGACGTCAAAGCTGAAGTGAAGCCTGAGGCGAAACCTGACGCCAAACCGGCTGTAGTCGCCAACGCCAACGCTGACACAGGCACCAAGTGGTGGTGGCCGTTCGGCAAGCAGCAGAGCACTGCCAAAGATCAGGTTGCCGCCAAAGTCGTACCGATGCCGGATCCGAAAGTCACTCAAGCCTGGCTTGACGATTATGAGCCGCGTCTGCGTGCCGCCATCAAAGGCAGCAACCTGCAGTTCGAACGTCGTGAGAACGTGCTGGTGCTGATCGCACCGGTTGAAGGCTCGTTCAACCCGAAACGTCCGGCCATGCTGCTCCCGGTTACCCTGAGCCCGTTCACCAACGTCGCCAAAATCCTCGAAGCCGATCCGAAAACGGCGATCCTGGTACTCGGTCACAGCGACAGCTCGGGCGTCGCGGCGGATAACACCAAGCTCAGCCTGGAACGCGCCCAATCGGTGGCCGCGATCTTCCGCCTCAGCGGCCTGCAGCGTGACCGCCTGATGCTGCGTGGCATGGGGGCCGACGCTCCGCGCGCGGCTAACGACAGTGTTGAAGGCCGTGCCTTGAACCGTCGTATCGAGCTGCTGGTTACACCGCAGAACACCATGGTTGCGCTGTTGAGCAAGTACAATATGCCAGCTCCGGCACCGGTGACTCTGGTTGCCGCGCAGGACGTCAAGCCAGTCGACAAGCCGGTAACGCCAGCGCCTGCCGCGAAGAAAGCTGCGGCATCGGCGACTAAAAAGGCTCCAGCGAAAAAAGCTGCAGCCAAAGCACCTGCGAAGAAGGCTCCAGCCAAGACTCCGGTGAAGAAAACCGAGCCGGCCAAAGCCGCAGCGACTGACAAGAAGGTCGCTGCCACCGATGCTGCCAAGCAGTGATCCGCTAACGAAAAGGAATGCGCCATGACTCAGGCTCTGGCTGATATGCGTCGTGATTACACCCGGGATGGCCTGACCGAGGCGCAAGCCCCGGGCGAGCCGTTCGCGCTGTTTCACCAGTGGTTTGCCGACGCGGTGAAAACCGAACAGGCGCCGGTGGAGGCCAACGCGATGACCCTGGCCACGGTCGATGCGGACGGGCGTCCGCATTGTCGCATTCTGCTGCTCAAGGGCCTGGACGCGCAGGGCTTCACCTTTTTCACCAACTACGACAGTGCCAAGGGGCAGCATCTGGCGGCGAATCCGTTCGCGGCCATGACGTTTTTCTGGCCAACCCTGGAGCGCCAGGTGCGTATTGAGGGGCGGGTGGTGAAGGTCACGCCTGAAGAGTCCGACGCGTATTATCAGGTGCGCCCGCTGGGCAGCCGGCTCGGCGCCTGGGCCTCGCCGCAGAGCCGGGTGATCAACGGCCGTGGCGAGCTAGAGGATTTGCTCAAGGCCACCGAGCAACGCTTCAGCGATACTCAGCCTGACTGCCCGGAGCACTGGGGCGGCTATCGCCTGCTGCCTGAGCGCATCGAGTTCTGGCAGGGCCGTCCAAGTCGTCTGCATGATCGCCTGAACTATCGTCAGCAGGGCGCCAACTGGATTCTTGAACGTCTGGCGCCTTAAGCAGTCTACCGAGCGGGATAGCCTGCCGCAGCGGCCTCAAGCCACTTCGGCAGATCCTGCCGTTTGATTTTCTGCGAGCGGGCATGGGCCAGCTGTTCGAGCATGAAGGCGCGTTTGCCGTCATCATTGCCCGCCAGGGATAGTGCAAGATCACGATCCATCCAGCGTTTGATCCGCACGTACAGCCACCCGTGGAAGTACAAACCGGCGACGGTGGTGACGAAAATGATCACGTAATCCATGAAAAATCCTTGGGTCGGCAGGGCGGGTTGGGCGATTTGGCGCTACTGTTGGGTGGGCGGCAGGTGCCTGTACCGGGCCTGAATAAAATCAAGTTTATCCCGGCCGCGTCGTGACAGGCGTCAAGCTGCGGGGTTTAATGAATACATGTTCTTTTGGAGTTGATGCTATGCGTAAGTCTGTTCTGCTGGTTGCTTCCTTTTCCACGATGGCGATGTTGCTGACCGGCTGCCAGTCGAGCCTGACCGGTGACTCCTACTCCCGTGACGAAGCGCGTCGCGTGCAGACGATTCGCATGGGCACCATCGAATCCCTGCGTCCGGTGAAAATCGAAGGCACCAAGACCCCGATCGGCGGTGTCGCCGGTGCAGTGGTCGGTGGTGTCGGCGGCAGCGCCATCGGCGGCGGTCGCGGCAGCGCCGTGGCTGCGGTCATCGGCGCGGTAGCCGGTGGTCTGCTGGGCTCGGCCGCTGAAGAAGGCATGACCCGCACCCAAGGCGTTGAAATCACCGTGCGCGAAGACGACGGCAGCATGCGTGCCTACGTGCAACAGGTTCAGGAAAACGAAGTGTTCCGTGTCGGTGAGCGCGTGCGCATCTCCACCGTCGGTGGCACCAGCCGCGTTTCGCACTAAGCGAGAACGAGCGGTAAAAGAAAACCCCGATCAGGTGACTGGTCGGGGTTTTTTGTTTGTTTCAATTCGCCTGATCAGTGCTGGGCACAGGTGCCCATGAAATACTCCAGACCCTTCGGGAAGCTGACGTTCAGAAGGACTTCCAATGCGCTTACTTGATCCCGGCTCAATAACAATTCTCCAGGCTCCAGCTCGTTAAGCGGCTTGGATTCAATGAGCTGTGCAACCTTTTCATTCATTTCGCTATCGTTGATATCCATTTCAAACTGTAGCGAGCTGTCTTGGATTTCGTCAGGGTAAAAACCGGTTATTGAAAGGTAACGCATGTTTTAGTCCCTTAATTTCTAGAGGTTCTTCTATCCGGCTCGGCGGGCCCGGTTTGTTCGCCAGTAATATGATTGAACTCACCCAAATGAGTGGTTCCCAGTTTGTCGTATTTTTCTACAGCATTGCTTTTGTAATCCCATTCATAGATCCGACCTTTGCGGTCTACCCAGCGTGCTCGCCGCTTTCCTCCACCCTGAACCGATGACTTGGACTTCACTCTGACCGCATCAGGAAACGCAGGTAGCGTCTTTGGGTGGTCGTAGTAGGCATGGTCGCGAGCTCGACTGAGCACAATGTAAACCGGCTTAACCCCCGATTCCGCCGGAAACACCAGAATGAAATCCCGATACTCCGGCGGATAAACCGGATTCACCAGAATCCCGTCCGCCGCTTTCGTCGGTGGATACACCCAGATGTGCGGTGCCTGCGGGGCGGCCTCCAGCGCGGGGATGCCGAGGATGTCGGAGCCGTCCACGGCGGGCGTCCAGATCAGTTCGATGCCTTCGCCGAGGTCTGCGACAAAGCGGTTATCACGTGCGGTGAACTGCGCGACATCGACCATTTCCCAGTCGCGATTCTTGCCGGTGTAGAAACCATAACCCTTGAGGCTGCCGTCGGCCTGTTGTTCGACATGCAGGCGCACGCGGGTTCGAGCCTGTTTGAGGGCGAGCAACTGGTCTTCGGTGTAGAGGGCGCTGTCGCCCAGGTTCGATGGCATGAGCAACGCCACCAGCCCGACCAAAGGGGTCACAACGGCGGCGGAAGCGATGGCGGGCAATGCCTTGAACGCCTCACCCGCAAGGGCGAAGGTGCCCAGGCCTGCCGGGATGGCAGTGCCGCTGATTTTCTTGAGTGGAACGCCGCCGCTGTCATCGGCTTCACGGCCGCCGAGCAGGAGCAGATCTCCGTAATCCTTCAGGCTGTCAGTCGGCACCATCCCCGAAGGATTCGAGTAATCGATGATCGCGTCCGGCAACTTGCAGGACTTGGCGAACACGCACCCGGCGCGTACGGGATCAGGCTTTTTCGCCGCAACCTCTCGACTGCGCTCGAAGGCCTCCTGCCGCGCCAGCATGGCGTCGTAAGCGTTTTGTCGGGCGTCGCGCTCGGCCAGTTCGGTGGCCGTCATGTAGCGGTAGGTGACGTGATGACCGTCGCCCGCCGGTGGGTTGGGAACCCGGGGAATGTCCTTGTTGCGAGCCACTGAGCGTCCTTTCGTTCATCCATCGACAACCCTTCGAAAGGGCTGCGCGACGTTAACGAAAGCAGGCAGAGGGTGGCTGTAGGACGCATCTCTAATGGGCTGGGGATTGTTCGCTATTTGTCAGACAAGCCAGGCCTGTGGTGAGGGGATTTATCTCCGGGATTGTTCGCTGGTTTTCAGACGAGCCTGGACTTGTGGCGAGGGAGCTTGCTCCCGCTGGGCTGCGCAGCAGACTCGGGATATTGGGATCGCTTCGCGCTCCAGCGGGAGCAAGCTCCCTCGCCACAACGAGCCCATTCACAGGTCCTATGCAGATGAATGTGCGTTATGGCGACTCGCCGCCGCCGTCACCGCATACCCGATCAACGCCGCCAGAATCGAACCGGTCAGAATGCCCATCCGATCCATGCCGGCGTAGTCGCTCACGCCCGGTTCAAAGGCCAGCGAGCCGACAAACAGGCTCATGGTGAAACCGATGCCGCAGAGGATCGCCACGCCCAGTACCTGACCCCAATTGGCACCTTGGGGCAGAGCGGCGATGCCGATTTTCACCGCCAGCCAGGTCAGGCCGAACACACCGACGGTTTTGCCCAGCAGCAAGCCGATGGCGATCCCCATGGGGACGTGATGGGTGAAGCTCTCGATGGTCACCCCACTCAGCGACAGCCCGGCGTTGGCGAAGGCGAACAGCGGCAGAATGCCGTACGCCACCCACGGATGCAGCGCGTGTTCGAGGGTCATCAATGGCGAGGGTTCGGCATTTTTCGTGCGCAGCGGGATGCAGAACGCCAGCGTGACCCCGGCCAGTGTCGCGTGAACCCCGCTCTTGAGCACGCACACCCACAGGATCAGACCGATGATCATGTACGGGCCGAGCTTGACCACGCCGAGCCGGTTCATCGCCACCAGCGCTGCGATGCATGCCGCCGCCAGACCCAGCGACAGGCTCGAGAGCTCGCCGGAATAGAAGACCGCGATGATCACGATGGCGCCGAGGTCGTCGATGATCGCCAGCGTCATCAGAAACAGTTTCAGCGACACCGGCACACGCTTGCCCAGCAGCGCCAGTACGCCGAGAGCGAAGGCGATGTCGGTGGCGGTGGGAATCGCCCAGCCGTTCAGGGCGGGCGGGTTGTCGCGGTTAAGAAACCAGTAAATCAATGCCGGTACGACCATGCCGCCGACCGCCGCTGCGCCCGGCAGGACGATCTGCGACGGTTTCGACAGCTGCCCGTCGAGCACTTCGCGCTTCACTTCCAGACCGATCAGCAGGAAGAACAGTGCCATCAGGCCGTCGTTGATCCACAGCAGCAGCGGCTTGGCGATTTTCAGCGCACCGATCTGCGTCACCACCGGGGTGTCGAGAAAACCGGTGTACAGCCATGACAGCGGTGAGTTGTTGATGATCAGGGCGAGGATGGCGGCGGCAATCAATAGCAAGCCGCTGGCCGCTTCCAGCTGAAAGAATCGGGTAAAGGTTCTGCGCAGCGGCAAGGTCACTCTCCATCTACATGGCATAAGGTCAGACACGCACTTGCACAGAGCCTAGCAGTTGGCGGATATATTGAGGCTCAGCTGTATCTGTGAGGCCTGCGGGTTTTTTCCTATGCTTGGCGGCTGAGCCTGTGACGAGGCAATTTCTGCCCGAATCAACGAGAGCATGATCATGAGCGACAACCGCCAGTGGGCCCGCGAAGCCATCCGCATTATCGAAGCGGACTTCCAGCGCAGCGCCGACACCCATCTGATCCCCTTGCCGCTACCGGGTTTCCCGGGTATCGAGTTGTATTTCAAGGATGAGTCCAGTCATCCCACCGGCAGCCTCAAGCATCGCCTGGCGCGGTCGTTGTTCCTGTATGCGTTGTGTAACGGCTGGCTCAAGCCCGGCGCGCCGGTGATCGAGGCGTCCAGCGGTTCGACGGCGATTTCCGAGGCGTATTTCGCGCGCATGCTCGGTTTGCCGTTCATTGCGGTGATGCCGGCGACCACCTCGAAAGAGAAGATTGCGCAGATCGCTTTCTACGGTGGCCAGAGCCATCTGGTAAAGGATCCGACGCAGATTTACGCCGAATCCGAACGTCTGGCCCGCGAGCATGGCGGCCACTTCATCGACCAGTTCACCTATGCCGAGCGGGCTACCGACTGGCGGGCGAACAACAACATCGCCGAGTCGATCTTCCAGCAGATGCGTTTCGAGCAACATCCCGAACCGAGCTGGCTGATTTCCAGCCCCGGCACCGGCGGCACCACCGCGACCCTTGGCCGCTACGTGCGTTATCGCCAGCATTGCACCCGGGTGTTGTGCGCCGACGCCGAGCGTTCGGTGTTTTTCGATTACTACCAGACTGGCGACGCCAGTCTGCGCCTGGATTGCGGTTCGCGAATTGAAGGCATTGGCCGGCCACGGGTCGAGGCGTCGTTCCTGCCCAAGGTCATCGATGCGATGGTCAAGGTGCCGGACGCCTTGTCGCTGGCGGCCATGCATTATCTGGCACAACGTCTGGGACGGCATGTCGGCGGGTCGAGCGGTACCAACCTGATCGGCGCGCTGATGGCGGCGCAACAGATGAAAGCGGCGGGGGAGTCGGGGTCGATCGTGGCGATACTGTGCGATGGTGGCGAGCGGTATGCCGACACCTATTACGATCAGGCCTGGCTGAAGGCGCAGGGCTATGAGCTGGAGGGGTTGATAGCGGCGGTGGCGGCGAGTGCCGAGAAAGGTGAGGCGCTGCCGACTTCAGTGCTGCGCGCCAATATCTAAAGCCAAACGCGGAAACCAATGTGGGAGCGGGCTTGCTCGCGAATGCGTCATCTCATTCAACATCATCGTTGTCTGAAATACCGCTTTCGCGAGCAGGCTCGCTCCCACAAGGTTTTATGTTGAGTCAGCTAATGCTGATCAGGCTTCGAGGCCTAGAATGTCCCGCGCCACCGCTTCCGCGATGCGAATCCCATCGACACCCGCCGACAGAATCCCGCCCGCATAACCCGCGCCTTCACCCGCCGGGAACAGACCTTTGACGTTCATGCTCTGCAGCGACTCGTTACGCGTGATGCGCAGCGGCGACGAGGTGCGAGTTTCGATGCCGGTCAACACCGCATCGTGCAGCGAGTAACCGCGAATCTGCTTCTCGAACGCCGGCAACGCTTCACGAATCGCTTCGATGGCAAAGTCCGGCAGCGCCAGGGCCAGGTCGCCCAGGGCCACGCCCGGTTTGTACGACGGCTCGACTTCGCCCAGTTCGGTCGACGGGGTGCCATTGATGAAGTCGCCGACCAGTTGCGCCGGGGCCTTGTAGTCGCTGCCGCCGAGGATGAACGCGTGGGATTCCAGACGCTCCTGCAACTCGATACCGGCCAGCGGGCCGCCAGGGTAATCGACTTCCGGGGTGATGCCGACGACGATCCCGGAGTTGGCGTTGCGCTCGTTACGCGAGTACTGGCTCATGCCGTTGGTGACCACGCGATTCGGCTCGGACGTCGCCGCCACTACGGTGCCGCCCGGGCACATGCAGAAGCTGTAGACCGAACGGCCGTTCTTGGCGTGGTGCACCAGTTTGTAGTCGGCAGCACCGAGTTTCGGGTGGCCGGCGTACTTGCCCAACCGCGCACGGTCGATCAGCGACTGCGGGTGCTCGATGCGGAAACCCACCGAGAACGGCTTGGCTTCCATGAACACGCCACGGCTGTGGAGCATGCGGAAGGTGTCACGGGCACTGTGACCAAGGGCCAGAACCACGTGTTTCGAATGCAGGGTTTCGCCGCTCGCCAACTCGACGCCGACCAGTTGGCCGTCTTCGATCAGCACATCGGTGACGCGCTCCTGGAAGCGCACTTCACCACCCAGGGCGCGGATCTCTTCACGCATGGTCTCGACCATGCCGGTCAGACGGAACGTACCGATGTGCGGTTTGCTGACGTAGAGGATTTCTTCCGGCGCGCCGGCCTTGACGAACTCGTGCAGGACTTTGCGGCCGAGGAACTTCGGATCCTTGATCTGGCTGTACAGCTTGCCGTCGGAGAACGTACCCGCGCCGCCTTCGCCGAACTGCACGTTGGACTCGGGGTTGAGCACGCTTTTACGCCACAGACCCCAGGTGTCCTTGGTGCGCTGACGGACTTCGGTGCCACGTTCGAGGATGATCGGCTTGAAGCCCATCTGAGCCAGCAACAGGCCGGCGAAGATCCCGCACGGGCCGAAACCGACCACGATCGGGCGCTGGCTCAGGTCGCTCGGCGCCTGACCGACGAATTTGTAGCTGACATCCGGCGCCACGTTGACGTTACGGTCGTCGGCGAACTTGCCCAGCACCTTGGCCTCGTCGCGCACGTTGAGGTCGATGGTGTAGATGAAGCACAGTTCGGAGGACTTTTTTCGCGCGTCGTAGCTGCGCTTGAACAAGGTGAAATCGAGCAAGTCATCGCTGGCGATGCCCAGGCGCTGCACGATGGCGGCACGCAGGTCTTCTTCGGGATGGTCGATTGGCAGCTTGAGTTCGGTGATTCGTAACATGGCGAGGATCCGGATTCGCGGGGCGCACAACTGCGCCAGGGCGTTTGAAGGCCGCGATTATAAGCCGCAAAGGCCGGATCCGGTGAGGCTAAAACGCTCAGTCGTTACGCGATCCGCCGAAATACCCGCAACCACGCTCGACCTTGCCGTCGATGCGCAGTTCGGCGCTCATGTGCTGCACGCTGCCGGTGCTGCTGTCGACACAGCGCTGCGGCGCGACCCACAACTCGATGCGTTGGTTGTTGGCTTCGCTGCTGAGGTTGAAGCGACCGTCGCCCAGTTGCTCTTCAACATAAGGCACGGCCAGTGCCGGCTGGCCCTCACGATCGATGACCATGCCCTTGCCGCTGACTTTGACGTTCCACTCGGGACCGTGGCCGGCGGCACGCAAGATCAACAGTTTGAAATTCGGGTCATCGCACGCGGTGCCGGAGCGCTCGACGCGATACAACTGGCCAAGGTCGAGCCGGTCGCCGGCGATCTTCCCGCGCACATCGGCAAACAGCTTGCCCTGCTGATCGGCGAGGGTCGCGGCCTCTTGCAGCACGCTGGTGCCGCCGATGTCGTTGACTACGTACTGACGCTGTTCGCCACAGGGCTGGAACACCAGTTTGCCGTCGGCCGCCGTCAGTTGCCCCTGCATCCGGGTCTGCCCGATGTGGGAAGCACTTTCACGCGGGCCATCGAGCAATTGGCAGGCGGCGAACAACGGCAGCAGGGCAACAACGATCAACGAACGGGCAACACGCATCTTCGGCTCTCCAGACAAGTGCCGCCACGTTACGCAGGCTGACCGTTGATCACAAGGGTTTAGCCCACGTGAAAGGTCTGACCGGTTTGCAGGCCTTCGACACTTTTGGCGTAGGCCAATGCCACATCGGCTGCCGGAACCGGCTTGTAGCCACGGAAGTACGGGGCGTAGCTGCCCATGGCTTCCAGCAGCACGGTCGGGCTGATCGAGTTGACGCGCAAGCCACGCGGCAATTCGATGGCGGCGGCTTTGACGAAACTGTCCAGGGCGCCGTTGACCAGTGCTGCCGAGGCGCCGGAGCGGATCGGGTCGTGGCTGAGCACGCCGGTGGTGAAGGTGAACGAGGCGCCGTCGTTGGCATATTCGCGGCCGATCAGCAGCAGGTTGACCTGGCCCATCAGCTTGTCTTTCAGGCCCAGGGCGAAGCTGTCGGCGTTCATCTCGCCCAGTGGGGCGAAGGTCACGTTGCCGGCGGCGCAGACCAGCGCGTCGAACTTGCCGGTTTGCTCGAACAGCTTGCGAATCGACGCGCTGTCGCTGATGTCTACCTGGAAATCGCCGCTGTTGCGACCAATACGAATGACTTCGTGACGCTGGCTCAGCTCTTTATCCACGGCCGAACCGATGGTGCCGGCGGCACCGATCAACAGAATCTTCATGGGCTGTTCCTCAATGGGTTGAACGAGGTTTCAGTCTAGAGTGGTTTTTTCTGCGGATAAGCGCACTAATAGGCAACCTTTGGTTTTCAAATGGAAACAATCCATGAGCGAAATGGATGATCTGGCGGCGTTTGCGGTGTTGATCGAGGCCGGCAGTTTTACCCTGGCGGCGCACCAACTGGGTTGCAGCAAGGGCCAGTTGTCCAAACGCATCAGTCAGCTGGAAGCACAGTTTTCCGTGGTGTTGCTGCAACGCACGACGCGCCGTCTGAGCCTGACTGCCGCCGGCGCCGCTTTGCTGCCGCAGGCGCAAGCGCTGGTCGTTCAGGTGGAGCGCGCGCGTCAGGCATTGGCGCGCTTGAAGGACGACATGGCCGGGCCGGTGCGGATGACGGTACCGGTGTCGCTGGGGGAAACGTTTTTCGATGGCCTGCTGCTGGAGTTCTCGCAGAAATACCCCGAGGTGCAGATCGAGCTGGAGCTGAACAACAGTTATCGCGACCTGTCCCGGGATGGCTTTGATCTGGCTATCCGCAGCGAAGTGGCCAATGACGAACGGCTAGTGGCCAGGCCACTGCTGGCGTGGCAGGAAATGACCTGCGCCAGCCCGGCGTATCTTGAGCAGTTCGGCGAACCTCTGAGCCCGCAGGAGCTGGTCGAGCACCGTTGCCTGCTCAACAGTCACTACAGTGGTCGCGAGGAATGGCTGTATCACCAACAGCACGAATTGCTGCGGGTGCGGGTGTCGGGGCCGTTCGCCAGCAACCATTACAACCTGCTGAAGAAAGCCGCGCTGGCCGGCGCTGGTATCGCCCGCTTGCCGTCGTATCTGCTGCAAACGGAATTGGCTGACGGTCGGTTGCGCTGGCTGCTGCGCGACTTTCAGACGCGCCGGATGCCGATGTATCTGGTGCATCCCTATCAGGGCGGTTTGCCCAAACGCACGCAAGTGCTGGCGGATTATCTGATTGGCTGGTTCAAGCGCAGCGGCGAGGCGCTGGATCGCCTTCAGCACTAACTCACTCCTACAGTTTGTGGTTAGCTGGCAAAACGTCGTGCGATCAGGTGATCGATCGACAATTTTCCCGGCCCGGTCGCCATCAGGTACAGCAACACCGCCGCCCAGGTGCCGTGGGTCGGGTAGGCATCGGGATAGACGAACACCTCGATCACCAGCGTCATGCCCAGCAGCGCCAGCGCTGAAAATCGCGTGGCGAAGCCGATCAATATCAGCACCGGAAAGAAGTGCTCGGCAAACGCCGCCATGTGCGCGGCGATTTCCGGTGACAGCAGCGGTACGTGGTATTCGCTCTGGAACAACGGAATCGTCGAGTCCGCCAAGCGTGGCCAGCCGAGTTGAACGGTGCCGTCGATCAAGTCGATGGTCAGCCCCTCGACCTTGGTCTGCCCGGACTTCCAGAACACCGCGGCTATCGAGAACCGCGCGATGAAGGCGATCAGGCTGTGGGGGATTTTTTCCATGAGCCCGATGGCACGAGTGATGAGGTTGTTCATGGCGATACCTTGTTGTTCAGGTCGGTGATGGCGTTGTGGCCGATCAGCAGGGCGAGCGTCTGCGGCAGATCGAAGGGCGGGCTGTTTTGCGCAGCTTGCAGCAGCGGTTGGTGGTTGAGCAGGTGGCGGATAAACACGCTCGCGCCGTGATCGAGGGTAAAGACCTCGACTTCGAGTGCGTTGCGCAGCACCAGTGCGTGTTGGCCTTGATGGACGTCGATGCCCGCCAGCGTCGCGTCTCCTTGATGCGCCGCCCAGATCGAAACCACCGCGTAGGCCGAATCGAGCAGGTGCAGCGAGGGATGCAGGGCGATGGTCAGTTTGGCCAGTGTGTGCGGATCGGCCAGTGCAGCGCTGATCTGTTGCGCATTGACCGCCAGCGCATCGGCGGCGTGATAGGCGCGGGTGCGCTGGCGTTCGAGCCGTGCGACGTCGGCCAGATAAGGGACGCCGGCCGCCGGTTCGAAGGCGCCAATGAAGTCCGCCAGACCGTCGCCGTAACGGCTCATCAACGGACTGCGCGGCGGCTGCTGCTGGATGAAAATGCTGGTCATGCCACGGAAGAATTCCTCGCCGACCAATTGCTGCACCACCGGATAACTGTCGGCCAGCGCGTTGATCAACGAACCTTGCACGTTATTGCGATACACCGAGAATCGGCTGGCAGGATCGGCACCGTTGGCGCTGCACAGGCCGGCGGGGCAGGGCAGGCGAGTGTCGAGCAGGGCGGCGCTGAAGTCGGCTTGCGTGCTCATGGCCGACTCCCAGCGTGCAGCAACAACGCTTCGGCCTGCTGCGCCTCGGCCAGCAGCACATTGAACGCCGGAACCTGATTGTCCCGTTCGATCAAGGTTGCCACCGGGCCGATTCGTTCGAGCGCCTGTCGGTACAACGCCCAGACCGCGTCATCAATCGGCGCGCCGTGATCGTCGATCAGCAAACGGTCGCCGAGGCTGTCGGCATCTTCGGCGAACCCGGCCAGATGAATCTCGCCGACCGCGTGCAAAGGCAGTGCGTCGAGGTAGGTCAGTGGATCGCGTTGATGATTGACGCACGAGACGTAGACGTTGTTGACGTCGAGCAGCAGACCACAGCCGCTGCGGCGGATCACCTCGGAAATGAACTCCGGCTCATCGATGGTCGAGCGTTCGAAACCGAGATAGGTCGCTGGATTTTCCAGCAGCATCGGGCGCTTGAGGCTGGTCTGCACCTGGTCGATATGCGCGCAGACGCGGTTCAGGGTCGGCGTGTCATACGCCAGCGGCAGCAGGTCATTGAGGAACACCGGGCCGTGGCTCGACCAGGCCAGGTGTTCGGAAAAGGATTGCGGTTGATAGCGCTCGATCAGCGTTTTCAGGCGTTGCAGGTGTTGAGCATCCAGCGACCCTTCGGCCCCGATGGACAGCCCGACACCGTGCAGCGACAGTGGATACTGCTCGCGGATCAACCCGAGAAAATGATGAAACGGACCGCCGTCGACCATGTAGTTTTCGGCGTGGACTTCAAAGAAACCGATGTCCGGTCGGGTGCCGAGCACTTCAACAAAGTGCCCGGTCTTGAGCCCCAGCCCCGCGCGGGGCGGGAGCCCGCAGAGGGCTGCCCGAGTGCGCGGTGGGACAGTTTCGCGGGTGGTCAACATGAGCGTCACTCGGGCAGGCAATGGTTCAGGACTTGGCTTTGAAGGCTTCCATCTGACCGAAACCGGTCGGCGAGGTCTTGCTCTCGGTGGTGGTGCAGGTGCCTTTTGGCACGAACTTCCACGAGTTGGCCTGGTAGTCCATCTTCGCTGTGCCGGCACAGGTGGTGCCTGCGCCCGCGGCGCAATCGTTGTGACCTTTCATGGCCACGCCGAAGCATTTTTCCATGTTGCTGTTATCGGCGGCATTGGCGCTGGAAATGGCAGTCATGCTCAGGGCGGAACCAAGAGCTAGAACCAGGGCAGCGGCGGACAGGGTGCGAGTGGTAGTCATGATGTTTCTCCAGATTTGAGCTTGGGTTTTACAAGCGAAGTGCGCTTGCTTACCCCACTAGAGAACGCTCATGGCGATGCGTTACAGCGCAGTGCAAAGTTTTTTCGAAAAGATTTTCGAACACTGCAATCCACTGTGGGAGCGGGCTTGCTCGCGAAGGCGGTGTGTCATCAAACATCAATGGCGTCTGACACTACGCCTTCGCGAGCAAGCCCGCTCCCACAGTGATTGTGTTCATTCCCGCCTGTTCTATAGTCATCTCAACGGCCTCTGTCACAGGCCGATTTACCAGGACGGTATCTCATGACGAAGGATCGCTCAGCCCACGCTGTGTTATGGCGCAGGACTTCATCTTTTGCGCTTGCCTGCACGCTGCCCTTGCTATTCGGCACGGTTTGCGCCCAGACGCAGGTTGATCCGCTGGACACGCTCAAGCGCATCAACAGCAACTACAACACCCTCAAGGACGCTTGCCAGGAACCCGATACCGGTGCTGCGCGCGGGCTGTATTACTGCAGCGGCGTGACCTTGCGCATGGTCAATGACGGGCCGTTCAATCCGTGGGATTACAGCCCCTATGCGATCAAGATCGGCGCGACGTCCTACTCGTGGATCCGCAAGGATCTGAGCACGCGCATTCTGATTCACCCTGCCGGTTTCATCCTGCGCACGCCCACCGATGCCGCGGCATTGAAGCTGCCGGTCAAAGAGCAGGGCTTTACCTGCATCTATGCGTTCGATGGCGGCACCGGGCCGGAGCGCAAGTGGTATGGCTGCGGTTTCTTCGACAGCCGCGAACCGCCGCGCGCGGCGCAAGGCACGATGAACAATCGCAATGCCGCACTGGCTTATGGCACTTGCGCGGAGGCCGGTGTAACCACCGCCGAGCAGTGGACGCAGAAATACACCGGGCTGATGAAGGGGCCGATCCAGTACGGCCAATGTTCGTGGAACGCGGAAAAACCCAGCGACTGGCACGCGATGATCCGCGTGCACGAGTCGCGGCCGAACACCACCAACAAGGATCCTTTTGCCTTCAGTGCCCAGGTCAACGAGTTCATGTTGAAGAACGCTACCGCGACCAACGATGGCAGCGAAAACATGAAGTACATCGATGCCTTCATCTACAACGTCAACAGCACGCAGAACTTCGCCACCCGCGGTGATCAGGCGCCGCCGAAACCGGAGAACGGCCTGAACAGCGCGCGCAATTTCCAGAAAAAACTTCAGGCTCAGGGCTACAGCGTGCCGATCCTGCGCCTGGATTTCACCAAGCCTGCAGAGCAGCGCTTCAGCTACGTCGCCGCCGATCAGGCGATCGACGAAATGGTGGTGGGTGGCGCCCCGGCGGCCAGATACATTGCCGATGCCGTGTGGGTCGAGCGTTACGACCCGGGCAGCAAGAAAAACGAATGGTCGCTCAAGGTCACACCGACCGCTGAGGGCAAGGCGATTCAGGCCAGCAACCAGGACGCCGTTTATCAGGAGCTGTTCACGCTGCGTGGCGCCGACAGCCAGTGGCGCGACAACGAGAAAGCCGCAGGCAGCATGCGTCAGCAATTGAGCTGTCTGGTGCAGAACTATCCGGCCAAGACCGAGTGGAACCTGGAACCGTTCCGCCCCGTGGTCAGCCCGCAGGAAGCGGCAAAGGCCGGATGCAATCCAGTGGCAGCCCCGACGCCGCAGTACATCGCTTCGGCTGACTGGATCAAGCGTTACGACCCCGGCACCCGCAAGGATGAATGGAGCCTGAGCATCGTGCCCACGGCAGCGGGGCGCGCCTTGCCCAACGAACAGCTCGGCGCCTTGTACGGGCAGTTGTTCGCCCTCAAGGGCGCGGACAGCAACTGGCGCGACAACGAAACCTCAGCCGGCAGCATGCGCCAGCAATTGGGGTGCGTCCTGGCCAACTATCGCAACAAGACGCCGTGGAATCTCGAGCCGTTCAGGCCGGCGTTATCGGAGGCTGAGACCCGGGCCGCCGGTTGCAACCCCGTTCCCCGTTGAGTGTGTGTTGGCTAATCAAGGAGATGCAAGCCATGAAAAGATGTCTGGTCAGGACTGTTCCACTGCTGATCTTGCCGCTGCTGTTGCACGCGACTGCGGCCACTGCCGAATCCTGTGCGGAGACGCTGAAAAAGGTCGAAACGCTGTACAACAACACCGTCGACAGTTGCGGGCAGGATCCCGCGTCGGACTGCTCAGGGCTGCTGGTTCGCGGCACGCACCGCGCCGATCCGGCCAAAGGGCAAAAGTGGGACGTGTGGAATCCCAGCCCGAAAGCCGTGGAGCTGGGTACGTTTGCTGCCTCGTTCATGCGGGCCGACGGCATCAGTTATGAAGACCCGGGCATGAGCACGCAGAACGGCTACCTGATTACGCCCCGGGATCTAGTGAAAGACCCCGAGACGCCAGTGCACGTCTACTGCGCGTTTCCCAACGATGCCTGGACCGACTTTCGCAACGACCGTGGCTGTGGCGACAACAAGAACACCGCCCCGACCGAGGCAGTCTGCCAGGCTATGAAGCCACCTATCACGAGTCCGAGTGCCTGGGTGGCGCACTTCACCCAATTCAACAACAACCGCCAGCAGGACCAGTTGCAGTGCGGCTTCAACATGCGCAACCCGATGAGCAGCAAGGAGCGGGTCGACGCCTTTCGCAATTTCATGGGCGCGCGCAAGGTCATCAACAGCCGCGAGTTTCAGACCCAGACCGAGCTGCGCCTGGGCAACCCGAAAACCGATGAACTGCCGATTCTGGCGTTTTTCTACAGCGATCAGCGCGGCTTGAATGATGCCTTGGCCAATCAAAAGGATTACAAGGCCAAGACCGGCAAGGATCGCAACATCATCAAGATCGACTTCCCGAAAACCCCGGTCGCCAAGGCCACATTCTCGTGCATCCAGACCTCGACGCCGACCGCGCCAAAATTCTGCGACAAGTACATCGAGTCCAGCACCTGGGTACAACGTCCCGACCCGAAACTGGGGCCGAACACCTGGTCGCTCTCGTTAGTACCGACCGCGTGTGGTCGGGCGATCAAGGACGACCAGACCGACCGGATGTTTGCCGAGCTGTACAACAAGCACAAGGACGATCCGCAGTGGCGCGAATACAGCGTCAATGGCGGGTCATTGCGGCGGCAGATGGTTTGCCATCTGGCAGCTACCTACGAGGGCAAGCCTGTGAGGAACAAGCCTGAGTGGAACCTTGAGCCGGCACGGCCTTATGTCGATCAGGCGACAGCGGTGGCGCAACACTGCAATCCGTACTGACGGCTTTTGATTGTGTGGGAGCGGGCTTGCTCGCGAATGCGATGGATCAGTCAGCACAAATGCTGAATGTAAAATCGCTTTCGCGAGCAAGCCCGCTCCCACAGGGGATCTGTGTTGGATTCAATCTATCTGCCAGGCACAAAAAAACGGCCCGAAGGCCGTTTTTCTGTTCAGTGAAAAGCCTCAACCGCCGAGGTACGCCTCGCGCACTTTCGGGTCGGTCAGCAGCGCTTCACCGGTGCCTTGCATCACCACGCGGCCGTTCTCCAGAACGTACGCACGGTCGGCGATTTTCAGCGCCTGGTTGGCGTTCTGTTCGACCAGGAACACTGTTACACCGTCCTTGCGCAGCTGTTCGATGATGTCGAAGATCTGCTGGATGATGATCGGTGCCAGGCCCAGCGACGGCTCGTCGAGCAGCAGCAGTTTCGGCTTGCTCATCAGCGCGCGGCCGATGGCAAGCATCTGCTGTTCGCCACCGGACATGGTGCCGCCGCGCTGGTTGAAGCGTTCTTTCAGGCGCGGGAACAGGCCGAGGACCTTGTCCATCTGCTCCTGATAGTCGCCCTTGTCGGTGAAGAAACCGCCCATCGCCAGGATTTCTTCGTCGGTCAGACGGGCGAACACCCGCCGACCTTCCGGCACTACGGCGATGCTCTTGCGCATGATCTGCGACGCGTCCTGGCCGACCAGTTCCTCACCCATGTAGCGGATGCCGCCCCTGTGCGCCTGCGGCGAACCGCAAAGCGTCATCAGCAGCGTAGACTTGCCGGCACCGTTGGCTCCGATCAGGGTCACGATCTCGCCCGGACGGACTTC
>Ga0153931_100123_pt1 | contig 30005 bp, 29 predicted proteins | sample TSNJ015MetaG_FD_104730 | JGI IMG/M metagenome (GOLD analysis project Ga0153931, IMG submission 104730) | Attine ant fungus gardens microbial communities from New Jersey, USA - TSNJ015 MetaG | ecosystem: Host-associated > Fungi > Mycelium > Unclassified | place: USA: New Jersey, Wharton State... | reverse complement strand
TGGAACTCGGTCAAAGGTGGGAGCTGGCTTGCCTGCGATAGCGGTAGAACGTGGCATTGGCCGGAGTAGGTGCAGTGACTGCACCGGCCTTTTCGCGGGCAAGCCCGCTCCCACATTAGCCTGTATTCCAAGGTTGGAACTCGGTCAAAGGTGGGAGCTGGCTTGCCTGCGATAGGGGTAGAACGTGGCGTTGGCCGGAGTAGGTGCGGTGACTGCACTGGCCTCTTCGCGGGCAAGCCCGCTCCCACATTAGCCTGTATTCCAAGGTTGGAACTCGGTCAAAGGTGGGAGCTGGCTTGCCTGCGATAGCGGTGTGACAGTCAGCGCGGGATCAACCCTGCCACTTACCGCCCTCAACAATCACGCTCTCAGGCTTGGTGTCATCGCTCAGCTCTTTACGCACATATTGGTCGTACAGCTTGAGCAGGAACTTCTCCTCACCCAACTTCGCCAACTCGGTATTCACCCAGTCGCGCAGTTCGATGTTGCCCTTCTTCACGGCTGGCGCAATCGGTGCTTCATCACCGAGTTTCTCTTCCAGCACGCGGTAGCCCGGGTTCTGCTTGGCCCAGCTGAACAGCACCAGGTTGTCTTGCGCGTACGCATCGCCACGCCCGGCCGACAGCGCCTGCAGCGACTCGGAGTTTTTCTCGAACTTGAGCAGTTTCCAGTCCGGGTGGTTTTTGGTCAGCCAGATATCGGCGGTGGTGCCGGTGGTGACGATGGTGGTGCGGGTTGCCAGGTCATCCAGGCTTTTCACCGAGCTGTCCTGCGGCACCAAAGCCTGTACCGCCACTTTCAGGTTGGGATTGGTGAAGTCCACCGCTTCCTTGCGCTCCGGCGTTACGGTCATGTTGGCAAGGATCAGGTCGACCTTGTCGCTCTGCAGGAACGGAATACGGCTGGCCGGTTCGACGGCGACAAACTCGACCTTGTTTTCATCGCCCAACAGGTCCTTGGCGAATTGGCGGCCGATGTCGGTATCAAAGCCGACGTAACGACCGGCTTCGTTCACAAAACCGAATGGCGGCTTGTCGGTGAATACACCGACGATCAGCTTGTCCCGCGCCTTGATCTTATCGATGTAGCTGGCGGCCGCAGCCGCAGGTTTGGCAGGCTCTTCGGCCTTTTTATCGCAGCCGGCCAGTAAGGCGACGGCAAACAGTGGCAGCAGTAGTTTTTTCATATCAGCTCCAATTCCTTGGTTTTCTTGGGCAGTGTTGAAACAAAGGAGAACTTCTCCAGGAACTGCTGCGCGCGTGCGGTTTGCGGGTTCGTAAAGAATTCTTCGGGGGTGTTGTGCTCAAGGATGCGACCGGCCTCCATGAACACCACGCGGTCGGCGACGGCGCGGGCGAAGGCCATTTCATGGGTGACGATCAACAAGGTCATGCCGTCGCGGGCCAGACCTTGAATCACTTCCAGCACTTCCTTGACCATTTCCGGGTCGAGGGCGGCGGTGACTTCGTCAAACAGCATCACTTGCGGGTTCATGCACAGCGAACGGACGATGGCGATGCGTTGCTGCTGACCACCGGACAGCTGGCGTGGGAAGGCGTCGCGCTTGTCGGCCAGGCCAACGCGTTCGAGTAATTTTTCCGCTTGGGCACGGGCTTCGCGAGGCGCGCGTTTTTGCACTTTCAGTGGGCCGAGCAGGATGTTGTCGAGCACGCTCATGTGTGGGAACAGGTGGTAACTCTGGAACACCATGCCCACGTCCTGGCGCACCTGGCGCCAGTCAGTGTTTTTGTCCAGCAGCTCTTTGCCGGCAAAACGCAGGCTGCCGCTGTCCGCCACTTCCAGGCCGTTGAGGCAGCGCAGCAAGGTGCTTTTGCCGCAGCCGCTGGGGCCGAGGATCACCACCACCTCGCCGCTTTGCACGCTCAGGTCGATGCCCTTGAGCACCTGCTGCTCGCCGAAGAATTTGTTGAAAGCCTGGAACTCGATCAATGCGCTCATGCTTGGGCCCAGCGCCGTTCCAGCACCTTGGAGGCGGCTGACAACGGGTAGCAGATAAAGAAGAAAAACAGGAACAGCACGCCGTAGATCAGTACTGACTCATAGGTGCGTTCGATGATTTGCTGGCCAACCTTGATCACGTCCACCACGCCGATCAGCACCGCCAGCGAGCTGGTCTTGATGATGCGCGTGTAGACGTTGATGGTTGGCGGCGTCATGCGCTTGAGGGCCTGGGGCAGCAGCACGTAGCCGTACAGCTGCGGGTCGGACAGGCCAATCGACAACCCGGCCTCGCGCTGGCCACGCGGCAGCGAATGCAACGCGCCACGGACCACTTCGCCGACCTCGCTGGCGCCCCACAATGACAGCACCAGCACCGCGCACCAGAAGCTCGGAATGCTCAAGCCAAAGAAAATCGGCAGGCCGAAAAACAGCAGGTACAACCACACCAGCACCGGGATCGCGCGAAACAGCTCCAGGTACACCCGCAGCACCGCATTGATCAGCATGTTATTGAGCGTGCGCAGCACGCCGTACAGCACGCCGCCGACGGTGCTGAAGGCAATGCTCAAAAATGAAATCGACAGCGTTTGCGCAGCGCCCTTGCCCAGTTGCGGCAACGACACCCACAACAACTCAAGACCCGAACTGGCCATGTTGGAGCCTCCTTTCCAGGCGGCTGAGCAGCAGCGACAGCGGCAAAAACAACAGCACGCAGATCAGCGTCAGCACGGCGAGCATTTCGTAGGTTTTGTAGTAGAGCGCGATGTAGCTCTTGGTGGTGTAGAGAATCTCCGGCACCGCCACGGCCGACACCACCGTGGTCTCCTTGAGCAGAAAGATGAAATTGGCGAAAAGCGCCGGCAGGCTGAGGATGCCGGCTTGAGGCAGGATCACATGGCGCAGCAGCTGCCAGTCGGACAGGCCGATGGACTTGCCCGACTCGATCTGCGCCAGCGGCACCGCCTCCACACCGGCGCGCAGCACTTCGGTGAGGTAGGCGCCGCCGAGGAAGGTCATGGTGATGATCGCGGCCCAGAACCCGGAGATATTGAACCCCAGCGCCGGCAAGGCGAAGTACACAAAGAACAGTTGGATCAGCAGCGGCGTGTTGCGCGCCAGCTCCACATACAGCGCCACCAGGCGCGACAGGTACGGCGTGCGAAACACCAGCAGCGCGGCGTTGATCAGTGCCACCAGCAACGAGGTGGCAATGGCGATCAGGCCCACTTGCAGCGTCACCCCAACGGCGCTGAGAAACGCCGGCAAGGTGCTGAGGATAAAAGCGAAATCGAAGGTCATCTTGAGTCCATGACGCCGCAAGGGTAATGCAGCGGGCGCAGTCCGGTCCGGCGTGGGTAACGCCGGGTAGCGCGAACTCTAAAGGTATAAAAAGCAAAATTTAAATACCCAAATAGCATATTGATATCACCCAAAAAGATAACCGCCGGATTCGCGGCTTGTCCGGGTGACGGCTATGGTTGGGGGGTCTGAGATTCGAGGGATTGAACCGTGAACGAAGCGAAACCGATTGATCCGCAGGAGCTGGTGAAGTGGTTGATGGCGTTGCGCCGGGCGATCAATACACAAAACAGGTAAGCCTGCGCCAATCAAATGTGGGAGGGAGCTTGCCCCCGATAGCGGTATGTCAGCCACAGATGCATTGACTGAACCCCTGCTATCGGGGGCTTGCCCCCTCCCACATTTTTATTGCATTCCAAATTCCAGGCATAAAAAACGCCGACGCTAAGTGAGCCGTCGGCGTTCAAACCTTGAAGGGGGTTTTGTTTACATCAGAACGCAGGCACTACCGCGCCTTTGTACTTGGAATCGATGAACGCTTTGACTTCAGGGCTGGTCAGGGCCTTGGCCAGCTTCTGGATAGCGTCGCTGTCCTTGTTGTCCGGGCGTGCCACCAGGAAGTTCACGTACGGCGACTTGGCGTCTTCGATGATCAGTGCGTCTTTGGCTGGGTTCAGGCCAGCTTCCAGCGCGTAGTTGGTGTTGATCAAGTCCAGGTCAACCTGGTCCAGCACGCGTGGCAGCAGCGCCGATTCCAGCTCTTTGAATTTCAGGTGTTTCGGGTTGCTGGCGATGTCTTTCGGCGTGGCCAGGGCGTTGCTTGGGTCTTTGAGGGTGATCACACCGGCTTTCTGCAGCAGCAACAGGGCGCGGCCGCTGTTGGAGCCTTCGTTCGGGATGGCCACGGTGGCGCCATCTTTCAACTCAGAAATGTTCTTGATCTTTTTCGAGTAACCGCCGAAAGGCTCAACGTGCACACCGATCACAGTGACCAGGTTGGTGCCCTTGCCCTTGTTGAAGTTTTCCAGGTACGGCAGGGTCTGGAAGTAGTTGGCGTCCAGACGCTTCTCGGCCACTTGCACGTTAGGTTGCACGTAGTCGGTGAATACTTTGATCTCCAGGTCCACGCCTTCTTTGGCCAGGGTCGGTTTGACCAGCTCAAGGATCTCGGCGTGCGGGATCGGCGTGGCGGCAACCACCAGTTTCTCGTTCGCCTGGGCGAAGCTTGCAGTCAGGGCAGCCGCCAGTGCGGTAAACAACAGAACCTTTTTCATGCAGTGTCCTTATCGAAATTCCGGGGCGTCTCTGACGACCGTTTTTATGGTGTGCCAGCGAAGTGCTATCGCGGCGTGGAGTGGACAATACCTAGATTTTTTATTCCCGAACAATATCTTTTATTCACTTTGATATTCCATTTTGCTCATGTAGCTGCTGTTCATTTAGAAAGCCGAGCAAGGCTTGCCGTTCGGCGGCGCTGGCACTCGCGAAGATCCGCTGCACCTGTTCCAGTGGCGAGCCCGCCACCGGCAGGTTGAGATGTTCGGGCAAAATCTCATCACCACTGCTCACCAGCAACGCAAAGTGAATAACGTTTTCCAGTTCGCGGGTATTGCCCGGCCAGCTGTGGAGTTCCAACACACGCTGGGCGGCATCACTGATCAGCGGCACCGGCAGGTCCAGGCGCTGGCTGTAGATGCCGAGAAAATACTCGGCCAGGGACAGGATGTCGCCGACCCGCTCACGCAAAGCCGGCAGGTCGAGCCGGCCTTCACTCAAGTAATGGAACAGGCGCTCATGAAACTTGCCCGCCGCCACCGCCTGGGCCAGGTCGATGCTGGTCGCCGCCACCAGGCGCACATCCACCGGGCTGGGCTGGTGGGCGCCGACGCGGGTGACTTCGTGATTCTCCAGGGCGGCGAGCAATTTCACCTGGATCGGCAACGGCAAGTCGCCGATCTCATCCAGGTACAAGGTGCCGCCGTTGGCCGACCCGAACCACCCGGCCCGGCTGCTCGCCGCGCCGCTGTGGCTGCCGGCCGCGTAGCCAAACAGTTCGGCATCGGCGTAAGTGGGGCTGATCGCGCCGCAGTTGACCGAGACAAACAACCCGGTGCGGTCGCTGCCACGGTGGATATGCCGCGCCAGCAGTTCCTTGCCGCTGCCGGTCTCACCGCGAATCAACACCGGCAAGGCGCGCGGCGCCAGGCTTTCCAGGTCTTCACGCAATTGGCGCGAGCGCGGGTCGACAAACACCAGGGCCTTGGCACGGATGCTCAGCGGGCTTTTTTCGGCGTCGGGGAAGGTCAGCAAGGGCTGGCCGTAGGTTTCATGCAGACTCATGGCAGGCTCCCGCCCCAAATCCACTCAGGGACGGGGCGTTGAAAAATGTTCAGGCAGTACGCCGGGCGTGGTGCTCAAGGCGATTTTGCAGGCGATAGAGGTAGGCGAAGCCCTGCTCCCAGCGCTGGTGGCCGGACTTCACATTGATATGGCCGGCGCCGGACAGAATCCCGGCCTCCGCGCCCCAATTGCGCGCCAGTTCCAGGGCCCGCGGGGCGCTAACGGCGCTGTCGTTGTCGGAGCTGACCACTTGGCTGGGAAACGGCAGCAGGTCGCTCGGGATCGGTGCGAAGTTGCGCAAGGCCGGTGAGCAGGCCGGGCGTTCGACATCCGCCGGAGCCACCAGCAAAGCACCGCGAACCTGACGCAGAAAGTGCACCGGCGCAGTGGCGGCCCAATGCGCGACGGTGATGCAACCCAGGCTATGGGCGATCAGAATCACCGGCGTGCTGTCGGCGGCGATGGCCTCGGCGAGTGCGGCCACCCAGTCTTCGCGACGCGGCGTCAGCCAATCGGCCTGCTCCACCCGCGCGCTGTTGGGCAGGCTGTTCTGCCAATGGGTTTGCCAATGATCTTCTGGCGATCCTTGCCAGCCCGGCACGATCAGATAACGAATCGACTCGCTGTGCATGGGTGTGCCCTCCTGCAGCGTTTAACGTTGCTGACCAGTATAGGGACGGGGGTTATATTCGTTAAGGAATAAGAAGCTATTTATTAATAACCAAAAACTCAAAGACGCAGAAGATCAAAAGGTGGGAGCGGGCTGGCTCGCGAAGGCGGTATATCAGTCAGCGCATCTGCTACTGACCCACCGTATTCGCGAGCAAGCCCGCTCCCACATAGACTCCATTTCACATCGAGCTTCAACAAAATCTCAGGCAAAAAAAAGGCCGCACCCTGCCAAGGAGACGGCCAAAAAATTGTCGAGGCATTTGAAACTAACGTGCAGTAATCACCGACAACTTGGTAATCCCCGCGCGTTCGATAGACGCCATGGCTCGCGCCACTTCGCCGTAGTTCACGCCATTGTCAGCCTGCAGTTGCACCCGCACATCGGGGTCCTTGGCCTTGGCCGCCTGCAGGTTGAGCTCCAGCAGGTCCGGCTGGATTTCGTCCTTGTTGATAAACAGTTTGCCGGCGCCGTCGATACTCACCACCAGCGGGTCTTTCTGCTCAACCGGCGCCACGGCTTCGGTCTTGGGCAGGTTGATCGGGATCGCGTTGGTCAACAGCGGCGCAGTGACGATAAACACCACCAGCAGCACCAGCATCACGTCCACCAGCGGCGTCACGTTGATCTCGCTCAGCACCTCGTCACTGTCTTGCGTGGAAAAGGCCATCTCAGGACGCCTCCTTCACTTTCTGCGGGTTGCCGGCTGCGTTCTTGGTCAGCGCAGGGTGCAACAGCACGCGGAAAGAGTTTTTCTGCGCCAGGCTGTAGAAGTCGTGGGCAAAGTCGTCAAGGTCAGCAGCCGTCAGCTTCAAACGACGCAGGAAATAGTTGTAGACCAGCACCGCCGGCACCGCGACGGCAATACCGACACCGGTGGCCACCAGCGCCGCACCAATCGGGCCGGCCACGGTTTCCAGGCTGGCGGAGCCGGCGGCGCTGATGCCTTTCAACGCTTCCATGATCCCCCACACGGTGCCGAACAGGCCGATAAACGGCGAGGTGCTGCCGATACTGGCGACCACGGCCAGGCCGGTTTCCAGCGAGCGACGCTCACGCACGATCTGCTGACGCAGGGCGCGTTCGAGGCGGTCCTGATGGTTGATGGCCTGGCTCAGGTCCGCAGCGTGCGGCGCGTCACCCACCTGGATCGCGGCATAACCGGCCTGGGCCACACGCGCTGCGGCGCCGGGCTGGGTGTCGGCCAGTTCGGCGGCCGAGTCGAGACTCGACGCCGCCCAGAACTGTTTGTGGAATTTGCGATCCTGGGCCTTGAGGCGACCGAACTGCACGCCCTTGAGCAAGGCGAAGCCCCAGGTGGCGACTGAAAAGGCCACCAGCAGCCAGATCACCGCGCTTTCGATGGATTCAAGTGGAGATGCTAATGCCATGATGTTTTCCCTCTGTGCAGGTCGCGACGTGTCCAACACACCGCTGCCGAATAGTTAGTGAATCTTGAAATCGATCGGTACGCTGACCCAGCCGTCCTGGGCCACATCGCCCTGCTTGGCCGGCACGAAGCTCCAACGCTTCACCGCGGTCAGTGCGGCGTCATCGAGCTGCTGACGGCCGCTGCTTTTCTGGATCTGGATCTCGCCCGGCTTGCCGCTGGCCAACACATGCACCCTGAGCAACACCGTGCCTTCCCAACCGCGACGCTGGGCCAGTGACGGGTACTCCGGCGCCGGGTTCTTCAGGTACGCGGCGTTTGCCGAAGCGGGTGTCACCGGCGCCGGCGACGGTGGCGCGGCTGGCGCGGGCGGTGCAGGTGGCGCCGGCGTCGGTGGCGCGGGCGGCTGCTCGACCGGTTTCGGTGCAGGCTTGGGCTTGGGCTCGGGCTTGGGCACCGGCTTGGGTTTAGGCTTGGGAATCGGTTTTGGCGGCGCCGGCTTGGCGGCCAATTCATCCACCACCGGCGGCGGTGGCTCGACCACAGGCGGCGGTGGCGGTGGCGGCACGGGCGGTGGTGGTTCAACCACCGGCGGCGCCGGCTGGGAAAATTCGATCGTCATCGGCGGGATTTCCGGCGGCACAATCGGCAACACCGGCGTCGGCTTCTGGCTCACCCAATAGATCACCGCGCCGTGCAGCGCCAACACCAGTAAGCCGAGCAGAAGCCCTTCGCGACGGCTCGAGAAGCGCTTCGGGGTTTTCTGCAAACGCAATTGCCCCAACGGCGCGCGATGCGGCCGGCCAAGGTCGACCAACTCACCACCCGGTGCCTGGCGCCATTGCGCCTCGGGTGCACTGGCGGCGGTCTGGACATTGCCCATTGATTCACTCCCTACGGTTTTCACACAAAAAAACCGACAGGCCTGCCTTGGCGGCCGTCGAGGGCTGAATCATCGGGGCCAGACGCTTATCTCTTAAAGTAATCTTTAAAGTTATACATAGATCTAAATTGAATATGAGAAACATCCTGAAACGCCAAAGCCACGGCCTGCGCGGCCTGTGGCGAAGGCACGGTTTTTCGATGCATTTCAGGCATAAAAAATATTCAGTAAAGGCATCGAATGCGGCGGGTGGGCTTGCCCCGCGCGGGGTTGCGCAGCAGACCCGCCGGGAAACAACGCGGTGTCAGGTAGACCGGTTGGGCAGGTTTTGAGGCAGCTACACAGCCCAACGCGGGGCAAGGCCGCTCGCCAGGAACATGGCGCTCAGCGACTGCTTCACGCTGGGCTGTTGGCGCATAACGCGAGCAATTGACGTTGCAACGTCTGCCCGGCTGCGCCCAACCCGCTGCGGCCATATAACGCCAGGCGCACGCCTTGCACCGCGGGCAAACCACTGTCCTCGCCGAGCACCACGTGCCCCGGTTGCACTACCCGGCGTGGTAACAGGCTGATACCGAGCCCCGCCGCCACTGCCGAACACACACTGGCCAGGCCGGCGCTGGAATAGCCGATGCGCCAGCGCCAGCCGCCCACTTCCAGGTGATGCAGCATTTCATTGCGGTACAACCCACCCACCGGAAACGCCACCAAGGGCAACGGGTCGCGGCCCAGGCACGGCATGCTGCGGCTGTCGACCCAGCACAGGGGCTCCGGCCACGACGCCAGGCAGTCGTCGCTGGCACCCATTTGCTTGACCAGCAAGACGTCGAACTCACCTGCACGGTATTGACGCTGCAGCTCCGGGCCGAGGCCGCTGGTGACTTCCAGGCGCACGCGCGGGTAGGCCACCACAAACGACGACAGCAACGGCATCAGCCGTTCAGCGGCAAAGTCCTCTGGCACCCCCAGGCGCAGCACGCCGTCGCTTTGCTGAGTGATCAGCACGTCGGCAGCCTCTTCATGCAGCGCGAGGATGCGCCGCGCGTACGCCAGCAAGCGCTCACCCTCGGCGGTGGCCACCACGCGGCGCTGATCGCGGTCGAGCAACTGGCACGCCACGGCCTCTTCCAGGCGGCGGATCTGCTGGCTCACGGTGGACTGGGTCACGTGCAGGCGCTCGGCGGCGCGGGTGAAATTGCCGCAATCCACCACGGCGACAAAACTGCGTAACAACACGGGGTCGAACATGGCGCTTCACCATTGCGTTTGCCACTGATTGGCATGGTTATATTTAATTTCAGAATACCTCGCGAGCTGCCCATACTTCCTGCCTCTTTTGCACACCGGAAAGGTCCTGCATGCCGCTCAACCCTTCATTCATGAGCAGACTCGCCGGTTGGGGCCTGCTGGTAGTGCTTGGCCTGAACCTACGGCCGATCCTCAGTTCCATCAGCCCATTGCTCGGCGAGATTCGCCAGGCCACGGGCCTGAGTTTCCAGAGCAGCGCCCTGCTCACCAGCCTGCCGGTGGTGTGCATGGGCCTGGTGGCGCTGGTCGGCGTGCGCGTCGAGGCGCGACTGGGCGAGCGGCGCGGTATTGCCCTGGGCTTGATGATGATTCTGCTGGCGTGCCTGGCGCGCTGGTTGATGGGCCAGGCGTCGGCGCTACTGGTCACAGCCTTGCTCGGCGGCGCCGGTGTGGCGCTGATCCAGGCGTTGGTACCGGCGATGATCAAGCGGGAATTTCAGCACCGTGTGCCGGTGGCGATGGGCGTGTATTCAGCGTCGTTGATGGCCGGTGGCGGGCTGGCCGCGCTGCTCAGCCCGGTGGTAGCCACGCATTTCCAGCAATGGCAGGCGGGGTTGGGCGTGTGGCTGCTGCCGGCGCTGGGGGCGTTGCTGTTGTGGGCGTGTTTGCCTTTGGGTGCGCCGCGCAATCCTCACATGGCCCCCACGTTCAAAGGCCTGCGCAATCGTCGCGCGTGGCTGCTGGCGCTGTATTTCGGTTTGGTGAACTGCGGCTACATGAGCATGGTGGCGTGGCTGCCTGCGTACTATCAGCAACTGGGCTGGGGCGTGTTGCCGAGCGGTTCGCTGCTGGCCTTCATGACCATCTTCCAGGTGATCGCCGCGCTGTTGATGCCGGTGCTGGCGCAACGCGGAGTCGACCGTCGTCCGCTGCTGGGCATCAGCCTGTTGGCGCAAACCATCGGCTACCTCGGCCTGATCATCGCGCCGCTGGACTATCCGCACCTGTGGGTGGCGCTGTGCGGCTTCGGCCTGGGCGCGTGTTTCGCCCTGAGCCTGCTGCTGACCCTCGACCATCACCGCGACCCACGCCAAGCCGGGCAACTGGCCGCCTTCGTGCAAGGCGTGGGCTTTCTGATCAACGCGATTTCACCGTGGCTGACCGGCTGGCTGCGCCAACTCACCGGCGGCTTTGTCAGCGCCTGGGTGGTGCTGACGGTGACCGCGGTGGCGATGCTGCTGGTGACACGGGTGTTCAGCCCGGTCACCTATCGCGGCGCATCAGAAGTCGTAGCGCCCGGTCACGCCTAACGTGCGCGGTGTGCCCAGCAGGCCTTCGTAGCCGCCGTTGCCGCCGGTCCACAGGGTGGTGTAGTAGGTTTTGTCGAAGGCGTTTTTCAGCCACAACGACACGTCCCACTGCCCTTGCTGATAGTTGCCGCGCAGGCCGGTGGAGAGGTTCACCACGGCGTAGGCGGGGATCTGCCCGTAGTCGGAATCCTCGACGGTGCCCACTGCTTTGGAGCGGAACGCGTAGCTGGCAGTCACGTAGGGTTCGAAGCCGTTATCCAGGTTCCACTTGTACTCACCGTTGGCGTTGGCGATCCACTTGGACGCGCCGACCACCTGGTGGCCGGTCAGGTCGCAGGACGCCGGCGCACCGGGGCGCAGGCTGACTTCCGGTGGGCACGGCGCATCCTTGTAAGACAGGTAACTCACATCGTTGAACGAGCCGTTGAGGTTCAGCGTCAGGCCCTTGAGCGGCACCAGCGTGCTTTCCACTTCAACCCCGCGCGAGCGCACGGAGCCTGCGTTGGTGAGGTACTGCACGCGGTTGTCCTGGTCGTAGGCGTTGGTCTGGTAGCCGTTGACCTGGGTCCAGAACAGGTTGGCATTGAGCTGCAGGCGGCGGTCCCACAGCGTGCTCTTGAAGCCCAGCTCGGCGTTGTTGGCGCGCTCGGTGCCGATCAACAGTGAGTCGGCCCCGGCGGTCGGCGCGGAGCCCACGGCCAGGTTGACCCCACCGGACTTCTCGCCATGAGACAAGGTCGCGTAGCCCAGCAGGTTCTCATTGAAGTGATAGCTGAGGTTCAGCAGCCCGGACGGCGTTGCGCTGTACTGGCTGAGGTCGCCCGAGTCGTACACCCCGGCACGCCCGCGCCGCGCCGTGGCTGCCGCGCCGGTCACCGCCGCGCCCCCCACTGGCGCATTGCGCGTGACCCAGGCACTTTTCTCTTCATAGGTGCCGCGCAGGCCGGCCGTGAAATCCAGGCGCTCGGTGAGGTGCCAGGTGCCTTGGGCGAACAGGGCAAAACTGTCGGTGCGGATATGCCCGTTGCCGACGCTGCTCACATTGTTCAACGCGCCGGTTGGCGTGCCGTTCCAGATATCCGCCTTGGGCCCGTAGTAGGCAAAGGATTTGTTATCCAGCGAATTGCCGAAGTAATAAGCGCCCAGCACGTAGTCGAAGAAATCACCGGTAGGCGAGGCCAGGCGGAATTCCTGGGACCACTGTTTATCTTCCACCGACACCCCGGCGTTATACGCCGCCGGGACATTGAGGCCGTCATCGTTGCGCGGGGTGAAATTCCACCAGCGATACGAGCTGACCGAGGTCAGGGTGAAGTCGCTGGGCAGGGTCCAGTTGGCCTCCACAGACGTGCCGCCCTGGAACACGGTGACGTGCTGGTCGTTGTCCAGATTGACCTTGCGGTGAGTGCCATCCACCAGTGTCGCTCCCGCCGCCGTTGCCCGCGATTGATACAGGTTGGTGCCATTGATGGTCGGCCCGGTGCTGTACAGCACGCGGGTGCCGGCGCTGGAATCTTCCTCGTTGTAGTCGCCGATCCAGCGCAGGTTGAATGTCTCGCTGGGCTTGTACAGCAGCTGCCCGCGAAAGCCCTGGCGTGAGCCGCCGTTGAGGTCGTGGCCGTTGTATTCGTTCTTGATGTCGCCGTCGCTGCGCGTGCGATAAGCCGAAAAACGCCCGGCGAGGTCATCGGTGAGCGGGCCGGAAATAGTGCCCTTGGTCTGGAAATAACCGTCCTCGCCCAACGAGGTTTCAATGCTGCGTTCCGGGGTAAAACTTGGCGCGCGGGTACTGATGTTGATCACACCTGCGGTGGTGTTTTTGCCGAACAGCGTGCCTTGCGGGCCACGCAACACTTCAAGCTGTTCGATGTCCATCAAATCGAACACCGCCATGCCCGGTCGGCCGAGGTACACGTTGTCGATGTACAGCCCCACGCTGCCTTCCAGGCCGTCGCTGGCCGGGTTGTTGCCCAAGCCGCGAATCGACACGCTGGACTGGCGCGCATGCATGTAGGCAACGTTGACGCTGGGCACCAGTTGCTGCAAATCCTGAATCCGATAGACCCGCTGACTCTCCAGCGCCTGGCCGCCAATCACGCTCATGGGCGTGGGCACTTCCTGGGCGCTTTCGGTGCGCCGACGCGCGGTCACCGTGACCGTCTCAAGCTGGCCGCTGGCGTTTTCGCCCTTGCTTTCCGGCGCGGGTGTTTCGGCGGCCTGGGTCGGCGACCAACTGGTGCTGCCGGCCAGTAACATGGCCATCGGCAAGGACTTCAACAGACTCATAAGCGGCTCCGGACCCCGGAAATATCCCTTATCGAATATTCCATTAGGTTATTTATTTATGTTTTTACGAACATTTACTGCATAAGAGATAGCCTTTATAAGGAGTCGACCTAATGCATAGCCAATGCATTTCCCGGATATTTTTGATGTGAAAAATGCATATCGATCTGCGCCAACTTCGCCACTTCATCGCCCTCGCTGAACAGCGCAGTTTTGTCGCGGCAGCGTTGGCCGTGAACCTCTCGCAGTCGGCCTTCAGCCGCAGCATCCAGGCGCTGGAACACAGTGCCGGGTGCCAACTCGTGGACCGTGGCCGCAAGGACCTGGCGCCCACCAAGCAAGGCCAAGTGCTGCTCGAACATGCGCGTCGGCTGGTCAGCGGCGCGCAGCAACTGGCCAACGAGATCAGCCAGTTCAATGGCCTTGAGGCCGGTGAATTGCGCTTCGGCTGCGGCCCGGCACCGGCGGCCGGGTTGATCCCGCGCGCCATCGGCAGTTTTATCGGGCGTTACCCCAAGGCGCGCGTGCAGTTCCAGGTGGATGACTGGCAAAGCCTGAGCAAGCGCCTGCTCAGCGAAGAGTTCGAATTTTTCGTCGCCGATACCCGCCACTTCGAAGCCAACCCGGACTATCACACCCACCGCCTGCGCGCGCGGCGCTGGTATTTCTGCTGCCGCGCCGGGCACCCGTTGGCCACGCGCAGCAGCGTGAGCGCCGCCGAGCTGATGAGCTATCCACTGGCCGTGACCCTCCGCCCGCCGAACCTGCGCAAGGTCATTGTCGACCTCAGCGGCCGGCCGGATTACCTGCCCAATGTGGAATGCGAAAACGGCTACAGCCTGATGGGCGTGGTGCTGCGTTCGGACGCCATCGGCATCGTCAGCGCCAACAGCGATGTGCTGCACATGGCGCGGGGCGAGTTGGTGTGTTTGACCATTGATGGGCTGGCGGAAGACCTGGAGGAGCGTTACACCCGCTATGGCATTGTCAGCCGCGCGGGGTATCGATTGTCGCCGCTGGCCGAAGCGATGATCGAGCAGATCAAGCAGATTGATGAGTTGGATGAGGATGTGTGTGCATTGGAGAATGTCGCTGTTTGAGTAGACGCCTTCGCGAGCGAGCCCGCTCCCACAGTTGAACGCATTCCAAATGTGGGAGCGGGCTTGCTCGCGAAGGCGTCAGCAGTAGCACCCATGCATTCCCTGCATAAAACCCAGTCCTCAAATGCACTTGCCAGTGCCCCTGCGAACAGCGAAAACCGTCACCTTTGTTCTGTTCGGTGAAGTCCCCATGTCCCAACCCAACTCCGTGCGCAACGTGCTCTACATCATGTGCGACCAACTGCGCCGCGATTACCTGTCGTGCTACGGCCATGCGCATTTGCACACGCCGAATATCGACCGCCTGGCCGCTGCCGGCGTGCGCTTCAGCCGGGCCTACACCCAGGGCACCATTTGTGGGCCGTCGCGAATGTCGGCCTACACCGGGCGCTATGTCAGCAGCCATCAGGTGGCGTGGAACGCGGTGCCGCTGCCGCTGGAAGAGCTGACGATTGGCGATTACCTGCGCCCCCATGGCATCCGCACTACCCTGGTCGGCAAGACCCACGCCACACCGAATCTGGACGCCCTGCAACGTCTGAATATCGACCCCGACAGCGCGCAGGCCGAGCCGCTGAATGAGGTCGGGTTTGACGCGTACATGCGCCACGACGGCATTTACCCTGACAGCCCACTGTTCGAGGACAAACGCGAGTCCGCGCCGTACACCCATTACCTGCGTGAACAAGGCTACGACGGCAGCAACCCGTGGCATGAATGGGCCAATGCCGCCGCCGGTGAAAACGGTGAAATCCTCAGCGGCTGGCACATGCGTCACTCAGGCAAGCCTGCGCGCGTGGCGCAGGAGCATTCGGAAACGGTCTACACCACCGACCGCGCCATCGACTTTATCGCCGAACAAGGCGAGCAGCCGTGGTGCCTGCACCTGTCCTACATCAAGCCGCATTGGCCCTATATCGCTGCGGCGCCGTACCACGCGCTGTATGGCGCCGAGCATGTCCAGGCGCCCATTCAACCTGAACACACCAGCGATCACCCGGTTTACCACGCCTTCCGCCGGCACCAGGAGAGCCTGAATTTCTCCCGTGAAGAGGTGCGGTTGACGGTGATTCCGACCTACATGGGGCTGATCAAACAGGTCGACGATCAACTCGGGCGGCTGTTCGATTTTCTGCAAAGCAACGGCCGTTGGGACGACACGCTGATCGTGTTCACCAGCGATCACGGCGACTTTCTCGGCGACCACTTCCTCGGTGAAAAGGAGTTCTTGCTGGAGCCTGCGGTGGGCGTCCCGTTGATCGTGCGCGACCCGCGCGCCAGCGCCGACATCAGCCGTGGTTCAGTGGACGCACGCCTGGTGGAAACCATCGACGCCCTGCCGACCTTCCTCGACGCCCTGGGTTTGCCGGCGGCTGACCACCGCCTGGAGGGCCGTTCGCTGATCCCGCTGCTGCACGGCAAAGACATCACTTGGCGCAACTACGCCATCGCCGAATACGACTATGCGTTCCAGGCCCCGGCCCGCGAGCGTCTGGAACAGCCCATCGACCGTTGCCGCATGACCATGGTGCGCAGCGAGCGCTGGAAGTACCTGGCGTATGACGGCTTTCGCCCACAGCTGTTTGATCTTCACAATGACCCGCAGGAATTACACGACCTGGGTGCCGATCCGGCCTATGCGGCGGTGCGCGAAACGCACCTGGGCTATCTGTTCGAGTGGCTGCGTGGGTTAAAGCGGCGCACCACCATCAGCCACGCGGAGATTGATCGGCGTGGCCAAGGGTTTCGGTATGGTGAGCCGGAGGCGGAAAAAGTGGTGCAGATAGGCGTCTGGTAAACACCACACACCAATGTGGGAGCGGGCTTGCTCGCGAATGAAGTCTGTCAGTTGATACATACATCGACTGACACTGCGCATTCGCGAGCAAGCCCGCTCCCACATTTTTGATCTCCAAACTTAGCCTAGAGCCCCTTTGTTGTCTGGCTACGCTGCCCCTGCACACCCACCGGCACGTCGCCCTTGAGCGTTACCCGGCGCACAATGCGTTCCTGGGTGCCGTAGTCATCCACCGCATAATGCTGGGTGGCGCGGTTGTCCCAGATCGCCACGTCGCCGGCATTCCAGCGCCAGCGCACGGTGTTTTCCAGGCGGGTGACGTGGCTTTGCAGCAGGTTGAACAGCTGCGTCGAGTCTGCCTGGGAATAGCCTTTGAGGCGCTTGACGAAGTGCCCCAGCAGCAAGGTTTTCTCGCCGCTGACCGGGTGCACGCGCACCACCGGGTGTTCGGTCTCGTACACCGTGGAGGTGAACACCTTGCGGTATTCCTCAAGCTTTTCGACCGATACATCCGGCTTGCGCCCGGCGTAGTCGTACTCGTTGCTGTGTATCGCCCACAGGGTGTCGGCGAGGGCGCGCAGCTCGACGCTGAGGTCGTTGTAGGCGCTGGACGTGTTGGCCCATACGGTGTCGCCGCCGGATTTTGGCGCCAGCACCGACCGCAGGATCGAGGCTTTCGGGTAGGCGTCAACGAAGGTCACGTCAGTGTGCCAGGAGTTGGCGCGCTGGCCGCGCGTGCCATCCAGTTCCAGCAGGAACCGCGTGCCGTCGCGCACCGGCACGGTCGGGTGGGCAATCGGCTCACCGAGCAGGTGAGCGAAGGCTTCCTGGCTCTGGTCGTCGAGGTGGGTCTGCTCACGAAAGAAGATCACTTTGTACTGCACCAGCGCTTGCTGGATCGCGTCGACGGTGGCGGCATCCAGGTCACCGGACAGTTTGATGCCACGGATCTCGGCGCCGATGCGGCCAGCGACCGGGTGGATGTCCAGCGCCTGGGCGACGGGTTGAACAGCTAATGCGGCGTTGCTCATGGTGAAGACCCTCATGTGCCTGCTGATGGTGGGGATGCCTTCCGGCAACGCTCTATTGATATGCATTTTAGATCTAGCAAATGAATCAATGCTTCGTTGACGGAATAAGAGCTTGCATTTAAAACCTCAGCTCCCTCGGTCGCAAATGCCTTCGACCTATTTTTCAGATGCCGGGAAAGCATATGGATCTTCGCCAACTGCGCTACTTCATCGCCCTCAACGAACACCGCAGTTTCGTGCGTGCAGCGGACGCCATGGGCATCACCCAGCCCGCCTTCAGCCGCAGCATTCAAGGGCTGGAGCAAGAGTTCGGCTGTGTGCTGGTCGATCGCGGCAACAAGGATCTGCGCCCCACGCCCGAGGGCCAGGTGGTGCTGCAACACGCCTTGAGCCTGGTGCATGGCGCCGCCCTGCTGAGCAGTGAAGTGACGCGCATGACCAAACTCGACGCCGGTGACCTGCGCTTTGGCACCGGGCCGGCGCCGGCCGTGAAACTGGTGCCGGATGCGGTGGCGCGGTTTATCGGTGCGCACCCGAAAATCCGCACCAGCTTCCAGGTGGATAACTGGGAGAAACTCAGCCGCGCCCTGAACCGTGAAGAGATCGAATTCTTTATCGCCGACATTCGCCAGTTCGAAGCCGACCCGAACTTCCAGACACGCGCACTGACGCCCAAGCGCGGGGTGTTTTTTTGCCGACCGGGGCATCCGTTATTGGCCAAGGACAGCTTGTCGACCAACGACATGTTCGACTACCCGCTGGCCTCACCGTTGATCTCCCAGGGCATCCGAAAATTGCTGGCGAACCTGAGTGGGCGCATGGACTTTTCACCGAGCATTCAGACCGAGCATTTCCCGGCGCTGGTGAAGATCGTGCTGCAGTCCGATGCGATTGGGGTGGGCACGGAAGAGGCGTTTGCCGAAGACATCGCCCAGGGCTCGCTGGTGCTGCTGCACTGGCGCAACCTGCCGCAGAACCTGGAGACCATGAGCGCGCGCTGCGGGATTGTCAGCCGCACCGGGTCGCGGTTGTCGCCGGCGGCGAAGGCGATGATTGAGACGCTGGTGGAGGTCGACAGGCAGCAGGTGAGTGTGGCGGTTTGAAGGCCTCATCGCGGGCAAGCCCGCTCGCCCAGTTGGAAGGCGTTCCCCTGTGGGAGCGGGCTCGCCTGCGATAGCGATAACCCAGCCAGCACCAGGCTCAGCGCCCCGCCGCCGCCAGATTGGGCGCCACCCAATCGCTCACCTGAAACGGCTTGCGGATCAGCCGCTCTTTGGACGCCAAGTCCACCGCGTCCTGCAATTTGCCGAGGAACACCGGGTCCAGGGTCGAGGGGAAAATCTCGCTGAGCTTCTGGTCTTTCAGATCGTTGGTCAGGATCACCGGCGGGTAACTGGCCAAACCCGACACCAGGTCGATGTAAGCCTGCTTGTTGTTGTCATCGGTCAACCACTGCACCGCCTGCTGCTGGGCCTTGAGCAAGGTGGCCACGGCTTGCGGGTGTTCATCCACAAACTTGGCACTGCCCACCAGCACCGCCTGCACGCTGCCGGCGCCACCGATGTCCTTGGTGGTCAGCGGTATCTCGGCCAGGCCCTTGGCTTGCAGCGCCGTGAGGCCTGAACCGCCCCAGGTGGCGTCAATCTGTTTGGCGGCCAGGGCGGCAATGGCGGCGCTGAAGTCCAGGTTGATGACTTTCAGGTCCTTCTCACTCAAACCCTGGCTGGCCAGCGCGGTGTCGAATGACAACTGGCTGGCCGTGCCGCGGAACACGGCGACGCGCTTGCCCTTGAGGTCTTGCAAGGTCTTGATGCCGGAGCCTGGCACCACGGCGAGGTAATGCTTGACGCCGCGCGCCGAGGCACTGAGCAAGCGCGTGTCCAGGCCATTGGAGCGACCGATGATCGCCGCCAGGTCGCCCAGGTAAGCCAGGTCCACCTGGCCGTTGGCAAAGGCCTCATTGATCACCGGGCCTGCGCCCTTGAAATAATTCCATTGAATCTTGATGCCCTGGTCGGCAAAGGCCTTTTCGAAGATCTGCTGGCTTTGCAGTACATCGGTCACCCCGCCGCCGCTGTGCTGGCTGCCCGCACTGAGGTCGGGCACGGCGATGCGAATTTCCGTGAGATCGGCAGCCTGCACCAACCCGGCCAGGGCAGTGCCGGCGAACAGGCTGATCAGACGTTTGAAGGGCAGTTTCATAAGCGCAGCTCCTGGTGGGCGACGGTCGCCTGGGGAGCAGAAAGTAGGCACAGGCCGATCAAAACTTTAAATACTATAAATTCACAATTTAATAGCTTTTGGGACTATGCGAGCTAAAACGCAGGCTCCAGAGGGATATGCATAAACAGCATCAAAAATATTCTTCGAATGCATTGGATGCGTGTCGGACAGAGGCTTTAAATGATTTTTCTTATCTCACAATCATCTTGTTTGAATTTTTCTAAGATCGAAATCACATAACGCCCACGGCGACAACGGAGGTCCTCCATGGCCCGAATTTCACTTCTGAGGCTACCTCTGGCGGCCCCCGGCAAAGACGCCGCGCTGCGTTGGCCGAAGCTGAGCGACCGCCTCATACGTTGGCTGCTGCCGCTGGCACTGTTTGCGCTGTGGTGGCTGGCCAGCCGCAATCACTGGATGAGCCAGCAGATTCTGCCGCCTCCCTCGCTGGTCTGGAGCAGCGCAGTGGAACTGGCCGGCGGCGAGTTGTGGAGCCATCTGGCGATTAGCGTGCAGCGTTTGTTCTGGGGGCTGCTGGCCGGTGTCGGGGCAGGCGCACTGCTGGGCGCGCTGTTGGGGTTCAGCGCCCGGGCGGAGCGCCTGATATTTCCAACCTTCAGCGCGCTGTCGCAAGTGCCGACCCTGGCATGGATTCCGCTGTTCATGGTGTTTTTCGGCATTGGCGAAACGCTGAAACTGGTGGTGCTGGTCAAGGCAATCGTCGTGCCCGTCACCCTGCATACCCTGGTCGGCGTGCGTGATGCCCAGCCCAACCTGCGTGAAGCCGCTCGCGTGCTGCGCCTGCCCGCGCACCTGTTGATCCGCCGCCTGATCCTGCCCGCCGCGCTGCCGGCATTCATGGCCGGTATACGCCTGGCCCTGGCGGCGGGCTGGACGTCGTTGCTGGCGGTGGAGTTGTTGGCGTCCAGTGAAGGCATCGGCTACCTGATGGTCTGGGCGCGCCAGTTGTTCATGCTCGACATCGTGTTCGTGTGCATCGTGGTCATCGGCGTGCTGGGCGTGGTGATGGACCGTGGCATCGGCTGGCTGGATCGCAAATGGGTGCACTGGCCGCACCCGGCCACCGCGCAGATTCGTCGCGGGCCGCGCTATCAAGGCTGGCAGCGCCTGCAACCGTGGTTACTGCCGCTGCTGTTGGTAGCGCTGTGGCAGATGGCGACGCAGCATGGCTGGGTGGACGCCAATATTCTGGTCAGCCCATGGGCGGTGCTGCAAACCACTGGCGCCGGCGTGCTGGATGGCAGCCTGTCCGGCGCCCTGGTCAAAAGCCTGGGCCGCACACTGGGCGGCCTGCTGCTGGGCGGCGGCCTGGGCTTTGCCATGGGCCTGTGGCTGGGGCTGTCGCGGCGCAGTGAGCGCGTACTCGGCCCCACCTTGGCCGCGCTGCGCCAAATCGCAATTTTTGCCTGGGTGCCGTTGCTTACCGCGTGGTTTGGCCTGGGCGAGTTGGCCAAGTCAGTATTTATCGCACTCGCCGCGTTTTTCCCGCTGTTTATCGCCACCCAACGCAGCGTGCTCAACCTGTCGCCGCAACTGCGCGAAGCGGCGCAAGTGCTGCGCCTGAGCCTGTTGCAACGCCTGCGCCGTCTGGTGTTGCCGGGCGCGGCGGCGGGGATTTTCGCCGGCCTGCGCCTGAGCCTGATCTACGCCTGGCTCGGCACCATCGGCGCGGAATACTTCATGCCGTCCAATGGCGGCATCGGCAGCCTGATGATCGGCGCCCAACAGCTGCTGCGCATGGACGTGATCATGGGCGGCATGCTGCTGGTAGGCCTTACCGGCGCCACGCTCAATTTTATCGGCCAACGCATCGAAACCCATGCCACCCGCTGGAGACACGCATGAACGCACCTATCGTCCGCTTCAACCATGTGGGCAAGTCCTTCGACGTCGACGGCTTCGAGCTGGAGGCTATTCGCGAATTCAACCTGGAGATTGCCGAGGGCGAATTCGTCGCGATTGTTGGCTCCAGCGGCTGCGGCAAATCCACCCTGCTGCGCCTGTTGGTGGGGCTCGATACGCAGTTTCGCGGCGACATCCAGGTCGACGGTAAGGCCTTAAACGGCATCGGCGGCGAGCGCGGCATTGTGTTCCAGGAGCACCGCCTGTTCCCCTGGCTGACCGTGGCGCAAAACATTGGCCTGGGCCTGGTCAACGAGCCGCTGAGCGAAGCCGAGCGCAACCGGCGCATCAGCGACTTTATCGAGCTGGTGGGCCTGAGCGACTTTACCCGCGCCTATCCCCATCAGCTGTCCGGCGGCATGGCCCAGCGGGTGGCGATCGCCCGTGGCCTGGTCGCCAGCCCGCGCATCCTGCTGCTGGACGAGCCGTTCGGCGCCCTCGACGCACTGACCCGCCAACAAATGCAGGACGAGCTGTTGGCGATCCGCGCGCGCGCCAAGATCACCACGGTGTTGGTGACCCACGACGTGGAAGAGGCGATTTTCCTCGCCGACCGCGTGGTGGTGATGGAGCCTCGGCCTGGGCGGATCAAGCAAATCGTCGATATCGCCCTGCCCCATCCGCGCCAGCGCAGCAGCTTCGAGTTCCACCAGCTGCGCGAAGAACTGCTGCATGAACTGATCAGCGATGACCACTATCAGCCGCCCGTGCGCGAACAGATTCGCGACCTGCCGCTGGCCTTTATTGCCTGCTGAAGAGGAGTGCCGTGATGCCGCAACGTCCCAATTTTCTCGTGATCCTGGCCGATGACATGGGTTTTTCCGACCTCGGTGCGTTCGGCGGGGAAATCTCTACGCCGCACCTGGATGCCCTGGCGCTCAAGGGTCTGCGCCTGACCGACTTCCACACCGCGCCGACCTGCTCTCCCACGCGTTCGATGCTGCTGACCGGCACCGACCACCACATCGCCGGCATCGGCACCATGGCCGAGGCGCTTACGCCGGAGCTGATCGGCAAACCGGGTTACGAGGGCTACCTCAACGACAGCGTCGTGGCGCTGCCGGAGCTGCTGCGCGAGGCCGGTTACCAGACCTTGATGAGCGGCAAATGGCACCTGGGCCTCACCGCCGAACGGGCGCCGCATGCGCGGGGTTTCGAGCGGTCGTTTTCACTGTTGCCCGGCGCGGCCAACCACTATGGTTTCGAGCCAACCTACGACGACGACACGCCAGGCCTGCTCAAATCCACCCCGGCGCTGTACATCGAGGACGACACCTTCGTCGAGCAACTGCCCGAGGGGTTCTATTCCTCCGATGCGTTTGGCGACAAGCTGCTGCAGTACCTCAAGGAGCGCGACCAGGCGCGGCCGTTCTTCGCTTACCTGCCGTTTTCGGCGCCGCATTGGCCGTTGCAGGCGCCGGCGGACATTGTCGAAAAATACCGTGGCCGCTACGACGCCGGTCCCGAAGTGCTGCGCCTGGAACGCCTGGAAAAGCTCAAGGCGCTGGGGTTGATCGACGCCGATGTCGAGCCCCACCCGATGATCGAGCTGAACACCCAATGGGCGGCCTTGAGCGATGAACAGCGCCAGCTCTCGGCCCGCGCGATGGAGGTGTATGCAGCGATGGTGGAGCGCATGGACTGGAACATCGGCCGGGTGGTGGAGTACCTGCGCCGCCAGGGGCAACTGGACAATACCTTCATCGTGTTCATGTCCGATAACGGCGCCGAGGGCGCGCTGCTGGAAGCTTTCCCCAAGTTCGGGCCGCAGCTGCTGACCTATCTCAACCAGCATTACGACAACAGCCTGGAGAACATCGGCCGCGCCAACTCTTACGTCTGGTACGGGCCGTCATGGGCGCAGGTGGCGACCGCGCCGTCGCGGCTGTTCAAGGCGTTTACCACCGAGGGCGGCATTCGGGTGCCGGCGCTGGTGCACTACCCGCCACTGGCGCTCAACGGGCGCATCAGCCATGGGTTTGGCACGGTGATGGATATTACGCCGACGATTCTGGACCTTGCCGGTGTACGCCACCCCGGCAAGCACTGGCGCGGCAAGCCGGTGGCGCCGTTGCGGGGCAAGTCGTGGCTGGGCTTTTTGTCCGGCGAGACGGCCCAGGTGCACGACGAACATACCGTCACCGGCTGGGAGCTGTTCGGCCGCCGCGCGATTCGCCAGGGCCAGTGGAAAGCCGTGTACATCCCAGGCCCGGTAGGGCCGGCGACGTGGCAACTGTATGACCTGGGCCAGGACCCCGGAGAAATCCATGACCTGGCTTCAAGCCACCCGGACAAACTCGACACCCTGATCGGCCACTGGCAGCAGTACGTGGACGAAACCGGCGTGGTGCTCAGCGCGTCGCCGTTTCAGCCGGACTGAGCCCGGCCTGTATGCGGGCCTGCGGTTCCAGGCGGTTGGCCCGCGCGAAGGTACCGAAATCGTTGAAGCGCACGCCCATCTCGCGCATCACCTTGTGCGCCACGCTGGCAGTCATCTGGCGGATGTAAAACGGCTCTTTCACCACAAAATGGTGGATGCCATGGGTGCTGCCGAAGTTGAAGCAAAACGCCTGCAGCGGCCACATCCACCAAGGATTGAGCACTTGGGTTTGCTGGATCACGTTGCCCAGCTCCACATCACCGTAGTAGTGCATGTTGGAGCTGACAAAATGCAGGCAGAAGGTGCGCAGCACGTTGGGGCCGATGATCACCACCGCGGCGATGTCGATCACCTGCATCACCTGCAAGGTGCCGGCTGACCAGGCGATCGGCGCGCCCATCAGGCTGGCGACACCATTGGCCGCATGAAAGCCCAAAAACACATACCACGCGCCCCAATGCAGCAGCGCCAAGGGCGCGTACACCAACAGGGAGCGCTTGAGGATGTTGAATGTGTGCTTCCAGGTCCGGGCGCGCAGCATGCGGATGAACGCCGACATGAGGTTGTCACCCACCATCAACAACCGCGCGAGGCCCCACGGTTCGCCATTGGTGATGGCGCGTTCTTCCATATCGGTCTCGGTGCCGGACACCTTGTGGTGATTGAGGTGCAAATGCCGGCGTATCCACGGGTTGATGGTGCTCGGCCGCGCCAGCCATACCACACCCATCATCAGGTTGTGGGGCAGGCGTTGCTTGCGAAAGTACATGCTGTGGATCAGGTCATGTTCCAGCTCATGGGTCAGCGAGGCGAGGAAGGCATTGAGCAGCAGGCAAACCCACCACGCCATGTGGCCGGTGATGTAGAGCGCCGCCGAGCCGAGCATGCCCAGCAAGGCAAACGCCAGAATGCCCGCGCCCAGGGCGTCCTGGTGCCGCAGCCAGGGGTGCTGCTGGCGTAATCTGGCCCCTTCGGCGAGCACCACGTCACGGATATGCGCTGAACGCTGTTGTGCGTTCATCTGCTGGGGACTTGCAGAAGTACCGTCCATGCTTCCATCCTCTTGGTTATTGATCGATGCATCCTGGCCCAAGCGGTGCGCCAGGGCATCAGCCCCACACGCCAACCTGTTGACCGCAAGCGCCAATCGTCATGCCCGAAGCCACCTCCCTCGCCAGCTGGACCCGCGCCCTGCGCAAGCAGCTCGACGCCCTGGACCTCGACAGCGCCGCGCTGTGCGCGCAAGCCGGGCTCGACCCACAGCAGATGGACGACCCCAACGCACGCTATCCGTTGTCGGCCACCACGCGGTTATGGGCACTGGCCGTGCAGGCCAGCGGCGACCCGGCCATCGGCTTGCGGGTGTCGCGGTTTGTCAGCCCGACTACCTTTCATGCGCTGGGTTATGCGTTGGTGGCCAGCGGCAGCCTGCGCGAGGTGTTCGAGCGGATCGTGCGTTATCACCAGGTGGTCAGCGATGCGCTGACGCTGGAGCTTAGTCGAGAGGGCGAGCGCTATTGCTTTCGCCTGCTGCAACCCGTCGGCAGCCCGGCACCGGCGCTGGAAGCGATTGATGCGTTTGCAGCGATCTATGTGCGCACCTGCCGAAATCGGCTGGGCCGTGAGTACGCGCCGCTGGCGGTATACCTGCAACGCCCGGAGCCGGCCGACCCCACGCCGTGGCACACGGTGTTTCGCGCACCGGTGTTCTTTGGCGCCGAGGAAGACCGCCTGGAGTTTGCCGCGCGAGACTTCGACAGCCACTTGGATGACGCCAACCCGGAGTTGGCCGAACACAATGAAACCGTGCTCAAACGCACCCTCGCCCAGCTGCAACCGCTGACCTGGGAGCGCAAGGTGCGCGCGGCCATCGAGGCGCAATTGCCGGAGGGTGAACCGAGCGCCGAACGGATCGCCCAGGCGTTGCATTTGAGTTTGCGCAGCTTGCAACGGCATCTGGCCGATGAGGGCTGCCGGTTTGACGCGTTGCTCAATGAGTGTCGGGAAAATCTCGCGCTGCTGCACTTGCGGGACCCGCAGTGTTCATTGGCCGAAATCAGCCATTTGCTTGGGTTTGCCGATACCAGCAGTTTCAATCGCGCGTTCAAGCGCTGGACGGGAATGACACCGGGGCAGTTTCGGGATGGGTTGCGCTAGGTCGGGCCTCTTCGGGGGCAAGCCCCCTCCCACATTTTTGATGTGTGAATGCAGGCAAAAGTGGGAGCGGGCTTACCCGCGAAGGCGGTGGATCAGGCCATGCAACCCTGGATCAATCAGCGCCTTCGGGGGCAAGCCCCCTCCCACATTTTGATGTGTGAATACAGTCAAAGGTGGGAGCGGGCTTGCCCGCGAAGGCGGTGGATCAGGCCATGCACATCCTGGATCAATCAGCACCTTCGGGGGCAAGCCCCCTCCCACATTTTCATGTGTGAATGCAGTCAAAGGTGGGAGCGGGCTTGCTCGCGAAGGCAGTGAATCAGGCCATGCAAGTCCTGAATCAATCAGCGCCTTCGGGGGCAAGCCCCCTCCCACATTTTGATGTGTGAATGCAGCCAAAGGTGGGAGCGGGCTTGCTCGCGAAGGCGGTGGATCAGACCGGGCAATCCTGGACCAATCAGCGCCTTCGGGGGCAAGCCCCCTCCCACATTTTTGATGTGTGAATGCAGGCAAAAGTGGGAGCGGGCTTGCCCGCGAAGGCGGTGGATCAGGCCATGCAAGTCTTGGATCAATCAGCGCCTTCGGGGGCAAGCCCCCTCCCACATTTTGATGTGTGAATGCAGTCAAAGGTGGGAGCGGGCTTGCCCGCGAAGGCGGTGGATCAGGCTATGCAAGTCCTGGATCAATCAGCGCCTTCGGGGGCAAGCCCCCTCCCACATTTTGATGTGTGAATGCAGCCAAAAGTGGGAGCGGGCTTGCCCGCGAAGGCAGTGGATCAGGCCATGAAAATCCTGGATCAATCAGCGCTTTCGGGGGCAAGCCCCCTCCCACATTTTCATGTGCGAATGCAGTCAAAGGTGGGAGCGGGCTTGCCCGCGAAGGCGGTGGATCAGGCCATGCAAGTCCTGGATCAATCAGCACCTTCGGGGGCAATCCCCCTCCCACATTTTGACGTGTGAATGCAGTCAAAGGTGGGAGCGGGCTTGCCCGCGAAGGCGGTGGATCAGGCCATGCACATCCTGGATCAATCAGCGCCCACGATCGCGGCGCAGTAACTTTCTTGCCCGCGCCGCCAGCGCCTTGGCATCAAACGGCTTGAGCAAATAATCATCTTCATGCAATTCCAACCCGCGCAGCCGGTCTTCAATCCCGCCCGGCGTGGTCAGGAACAACACCGGCGTCTCGCCCTTCAACCGAATAGCCTGCTGCAACTTCCAGGCGTTCAAGCCCGGCAACATCACATCCAGAATCACCAGCTCGTACTCGGTACTCTCCACGAAGCGCAAGGCCGCCATGCCATTGGCTGCGACCTCCACGGTGTAGCCGGCCTCGTTCAAACCTCGGGCCATCCGCTGTGCCTCTTCGGTTTCATGTTCCACTAACAGCACGCGCATAACACACCTCGATTGATCAGGCTTGCAGGCTAACACCCTCAGGTGTGCGCCGCCTCACGCAAGCGATGAGCATCGAGGATTTCAATTTCCCCATAGCCCAGGCGCACGACGCCTTGGGCTTGCAAGTCCTTGAGCAAGGCGTTGGTGGTCTGGCGTGACAGGCTCAACATCGCCGCCAGGTCTTCCTGGGGCAGTTGCAGCACGCGTTTTGACTGCTCGGTATCGCCGTAACCTTCAACAATCATCAGTAAACGGTGCGCCAGCCGCACCGAGGCCGGCATCAGGCTCAGGTGCTCGATATTGATAAAACTCAGGCGCAGTTTCTGGCTCATCAGCAAGGCCAGGTCGCGCCAGTACGGCGGGGACTCGCCAAGGATGTTCAGTAACGCCTGCTGCGGCACCTGCAACAGCGTGCACGGCCCCACCGCGCAGGCATCGTGGGTGCGCGGCAAGCCGTCGAACAGGCAGATTTCGCCGAACCAATATGGCCGCTCTACCAGGCTCAATAGCGCTTCCTTGCCGTGTTCGTTCACCGCGCTGATGCGCAGCGTGCCGTCGAGCACGGCATACAGGCCACAAGGCGGGTCGCCGCGCTTGAACAGGTATTGCCCCGCCGCCAGCTGGCGCTGCCGGGCACTGGTCAGCAGGCTATGCTGAAAAGAGGCAGGCAAGTGACTGAACCAATGACCACTGGCCAGCTGCGAGCGCCATTTCTCTGTGTCCATGCGAACTCCGAAGATTGTCGCCCAGCTGACAGTCAGTCACAGGCCGGCAAGGCATGATCAAGCATCCTACAGGAGGAACAACAATGAAAAGCCTCGTCGAGCACCTCAGTCAATACGCCGCCTACCACCGCGACCCGCGCAATATCGCCAGCCACTTTGTCGGCATCCCGTTAATCGTCGTCGCCGTGGCGGTGCTGCTTTCACGTCCTGAATGGCCGGTCGGCAGCTTGTGGATATCTCCAGCGGTGATCCTCGCGTTGTTCTCGGCCGGGTTTTACCTGCGCCTGGAACTGGCGCTGGGCGTGCTGATGACGCTGCTGATGGGCTTGTCAGTCTGGGCCGGGCATGTATTGGCGGCGCAGAGCACGCTGGTGTGGCTCAGCAGCGGCATAGGGATGTTTGTGGTGGGCTGGGTGATTCAGTTTATCGGCCACTATTACGAGGGCAGGAAGCCCGCGTTTGTGGACGACGTGTCGGGGCTGATCGTCGGGCCACTGTTTGTGGTCGCGGAGTTGGCGTTTTTGCTGGGGTTGCGGCATGACCTCAAGGAGCAGATTGAGGCGCGGTCCGGCCCGGTAGAACGCCGCGATCTAAAGCCGAGCAAGGTCTGAATGTGGGAGCTGGCTTGCCTGCGATGCAGGCACCTCGGTGTGTCAGTCACACCGCAGTGATGCTATCGCAGGCAAGCCAGCTCCCACACAAGCCCGCTCCCGCATAGGTATTGCGGTGTCTTCAAGCTTTTTGCCAGACCTTGGGCTTGAAGAACAGGGTCTCGCCACGGGCCAGGCCCGTCAGGCTGTCGTGGTCCTTTACCACTTCAGCTTCGATCAGTTCGCTCTGGCCTTCGACCTTCAGCGTTACCCGAGTGGTAGCGCCCAACGGCCGAATATCACGCACTTCAGCCGCGTGGTGATCTTCCAGTTCATGGCGCGACAACGACACTTCATGCGGGCGGAAAAGCACGTGCTTGTCTTCACCCAAATGCAGGCGGTTGGAATCACCCAGGAAGTGGTACACAAAATCGCTGGCCGGGTTTTCGTAGACTTCGCCCGGTGAACCGATCTGTTCGATCACGCCCTTGTTCATCACCACAATGCGGTCGGCGACTTCCATGGCCTCTTCCTGGTCGTGGGTCACGAACACCGAGGTCAGGTTGATGTCTTCGTGCAGACGCGCCAGCCAGCGGCGCAGCTCTTTACGCACCTTGGCGTCGAGGGCGCCGAACGGTTCGTCCAGCAGCAGCACTTTGGGCTCGACCGCCAGGGCGCGGGCCAGGGCAATACGCTGGCGCTGGCCACCGGAGAGTTGTTCCGGGTAGCGATCAGACAACCAATCGAGCTGCACCATGTTCAGCAGCTCGTGAACCTTGACCGCAATCTGGCTTTCGTTCGGGCGCTGGTTTTTCGGCTTCATGCGCAGGCCGAAAGCGACGTTGTCGAACACGGTCATGTGGCGGAACAACGCGTAGTGCTGGAACACAAACCCCACGTTGCGATCACGCACGTCGTGGCCGGACACGTCTTCACCGTGGAACACGATGCTGCCGTCATCCGGAGTTTCCAGGCCGGCAATGATGCGCAGCAAGGTGGTCTTGCCGCAGCCGGACGGGCCCAGCAACGCCACCAGCTCGCCACTCTGGATGTCCAGATTGATGCTGTTCAGGGCCTTGAAGGCGTTGAAATTCTTGCTGACATTACGGACTTCAATCGACATGACTTATTCCTCACCGGCGCTTTTGCGCAGGCGGTTGATACGGTTCTCGCTCCACTGCTTGAGCAGCAGGATGAAGAGCGCCAGGATCAGCAACAGGCTCGCCACGGCGAACGCGGCCACGTGGTTGTATTCGTTGTCGCCGTCCAGTTGGTCGCCCGGGGCGAAGCCGACGG
>Ga0153931_100122_pt1 | contig 30049 bp, 25 predicted proteins | sample TSNJ015MetaG_FD_104730 | JGI IMG/M metagenome (GOLD analysis project Ga0153931, IMG submission 104730) | Attine ant fungus gardens microbial communities from New Jersey, USA - TSNJ015 MetaG | ecosystem: Host-associated > Fungi > Mycelium > Unclassified | place: USA: New Jersey, Wharton State... | reverse complement strand
GCGAACCGGGCACCGGCAAGACCATGCTCGCCGAACGAGTCGGCCAGTTGCTCGGCGAGCATGGTCTTGCCGGTGCCCGGTTCGCCCTTGACCAGCAGCGGTCGCTCCAGGGTGATGGCGGCGTTGACCGCCAGCTTCAGGTCATCGGTGGCGACGTAGGCCTGGGTGCCTTCGAACTTCATCTGCTAATCCTCGAACGATAACGCCGACCTGCACGGGCAGGGCGGGGGGCGAAAAAATCGGATGCCCCGACTATAACGCGCAGCCCGGTCGACTGTGAACGCAGACGGCTTATTCAGTCTCTGAATGGAGCGTCACATGTTGACTCAGTTTCGGCTGATAGCCAGCATTCAGGGCTTGCTGCTTTAGCGATAGCCTCCAGGATGCCCACTGAATCTGTGGCGAGGGAGCTCGCTCCCGCTGGGTTGCGAAGCAGCCCATCATCTGATGAAGGACTTGCATGATGTTACCGATGAAACGCCCCCGCCTGTCGGCGGTTCGTGTCTGGTCTGATTTTTGTCTGGAACTGACCTTTATCGATGATCAGCGATGGGTGGTCGATTTGAGTCAAGATCTTCAAGACGGTCCAGGACTCCAGCCATTGCTGGACCCTGAGATATTCGCCTCTGTAATCCTGGGCGATCACGGCTGGAGTGTGGAATGGCCGGAACCGGATATTCAGATCGGCGCAGATACACTCTATTTGGAAATGCTGGCGCAGCGCTCTAGCCCGCATCCGGCTTAGGCCGCTCATACCGCGCATTAAAGGCTTGAATGAAACCATTGCGCAAAATCTGCAAAAACGCTTCGAATGCGCTGATATTTTGCTGATGCACGTTGCCACTGAGTTCGACCTTGGTGGCGAACTGGTTTTTGGCCTGGTTCTTCAGCACGGTTTCCGTGCCGCCGACGATGGCCTCCCAGACGGAGCGGAAGATGCTCTTGTCCTTGTTTTCGACGTCCTGTTGCCAGTTGAACACTTCGACGTCGCGCAGCAGCGGCTTGATGTAGCCAGTGACCTGGGCTTTTTTCGCCTGGGCTTCGATCACTACGTCGCCATGGCCGGCATTGAAGTCGAACTTGCCGTAGGCCGAGGCGAAGTCGTTCAAGCGCTTGAGTTCGATGTCGCGGGCGCGCAGGCGGAACTGGAAGTCCTCGAAGTTGCTCAGCGGATCGAAAGTCGCCGTGGTTTCCAGTGGTGCCTGGCCGAGCAGTTTGGCCTTGCCTTCGAAACGCGCGTCGCGCTTGCCCTGTTTATCGACCACGTTGGTCAGGTTGTAGATGCTCGCTTCGACGTTGCTGGCGTTCATGTTGACCGGCGGTTTGGAATTGAAATTGCGGAAACTGATCTTGCCATCGTGGATCTGCACTTCGTCGAGGGTGATCGGCAGCAGCTTGCCCAGTTGTGCCCGCCAGTCGGTGCCTTTACCGGTCTGTGAATTCTGTTTATTGGGGCCGCCATCGACGAAGTTGATCTCGGGATTGAAGAACTGCACCTGCGCTACCACGGCATGGTCGTACCACAGCGAGTGCCAACTGACCGCCAGATCGATCACGGGCGCGTTGACGAACGGCACCGGTACCTTGCCGTCGACCTTGACGATTTTCAGGCCGTTGATCCGGTAGGCGCCACGCCACAGGGCCAGATCGACGTCGGTGACCTGGCCACGGTAATCGCCCATGTCGGCCAGTTTGTCGTTCAAGTAATCGCGCACCACGTAGGGCAGGGCGATGTGCAGGACGATCAGCAGCACAACGACGACGGCAAAAATCCCTAATGGCCAGCTGTAGCGACGCTTCATGGCAACAATTCCCGAACGATGTAAGCGATTGACTGTAGCGCGGCGCAGACGTTCGACCCGACTGGACTGTGCCCGGCAACAGGCATACCTTGAAAGGCTGAATTCAACGCTGCATAAGGACCCAGCCATGAGCCGTATTTTCGCTGACAACGCCCATTCCATCGGCAATACGCCGCTGGTGCAGATCAACCGCATCGCGCCGCGCGGCGTGACCATCCTGGCCAAGATCGAGGGGCGCAACCCCGGTTATTCGGTCAAGTGCCGGATCGGCGCGAACATGATCTGGGACGCCGAAAGCAACGGCAAACTCAAGCCGGGCATGACCATTGTCGAGCCGACATCGGGAAATACCGGCATCGGTCTGGCCTTCGTTGCCGCCGCCCGTGGTTACAAATTGATGCTGACCATGCCGGCCTCGATGAGCATCGAGCGGCGCAAGGTGCTCAAGGCACTTGGCGCAGAACTGGTACTGACTGAACCGGCCAAGGGCATGAAAGGCGCGATCGAGAAGGCCGCCGAAATCGTTGCCAGCGACACTGGCAAATACTTTATGCCGTCGCAGTTCGATAACCCGGCCAACCCGGCGATCCATGAAAAAACCACCGGCCCGGAAATCTGGAACGACACCGACGGCGCCGTTGATGTGCTGGTGGCTGGGGTCGGGACCGGCGGAACCATCACCGGGGTTTCGCGGTATATCAAGAATACCCAGGGCAAACCGATTCTATCGGTGGCGGTGGAGCCGGTGTCTTCGCCGGTGATCAGCCAGGCACTGGCGGGCCAGGAGATCAAACCGAGCCCGCACAAGATTCAGGGGATTGGCGCCGGTTTCGTGCCGAAGAACCTTGACCTGTCGATGGTCGACCGGGTGGAGCAAGTCACCGACGAAGAGTCCAAGGCCATGGCACTGCGCCTGATGCAGGAAGAGGGGATTTTGTGCGGTATCTCTTGCGGCGCGGCCATGGCCGTAGCAGTGCGTCTGGCTGAGACCCCGGAAATGCAGGGCAAGACCATCGTGGTGATTCTGCCGGACTCCGGTGAGCGTTATCTGTCGAGCATGCTGTTCAGCGATCTGTTCACGGAACAGGAGAATCAGCAGTAATCGAATTGATGCAGATCAGTCGGGATTCAGGAACCTTATGCTAATAAATGCTTTGTTGCGCAATTCTTAACACTGAATCTTTGGTTCGGCGGGTGTTGCCCCACGCCGGTAGTGTTTATCATTGCCGGCTGCCATGCCTGATGAAGGGCCATGCGCAGCGTTGTCTTTATTCAAGGAGTCGTTGATGACCTTTTCGTTAGCCGCCAAGGTGTTGGTGTTGCTGCTGTTTGTGGGCAGCATCCTCTATGTGCATTTGCGCGGCAAGGCGCGTCTGCCGGTACTGCGTCAGTTCGTCAATCACTCGGCGCTGTTCGCTCCGTACAACGCCTTGATGTACCTGTTCTCCGGCGTTCCGTCCAAACCCTATCTGGATCGCAGCAAGTTCCCGGAACTGGATGTGCTGCGCGATAACTGGGAAACCATTCGCGACGAGGCCATGCACCTGTTCGACGAGGGCTATATCCGCGCCGCCGAGAAGAACAATGACGCCGGTTTCGGCTCGTTCTTCAAGAAGGGCTGGAAGCGTTTCTACCTCAAGTGGTACGACAAACCGCTGCCATCGGCCGAGACCCTGTGCCCGAAAACCGTGGCGCTGGTCGGTGCGATCCCTAACGTCAAAGGCGCGATGTTCGCGCTGTTGCCGGGTGGCAGCCACCTGAACCCGCACCGCGATCCGTTTGCCGGTTCCCTGCGCTATCACCTGGGCCTGTCGACGCCGAACTCCGACGACTGCCGGATCTTCGTTGACGGTCAGGTCTACGCTTGGCGCGACGGTGAAGACGTGATGTTCGACGAGACCTACGTGCACTGGGTCAAGAACGAAACCGATCAGACCCGCGTCATCCTGTTCTGTGACGTCGAACGACCACTGAGCAACCGCCTGATGACTCGCATCAACCGCGCCATCAGCGCCTGGCTGGGACGTGCCACCGCCCCGCAGAACCTTGACGACGAACGTGTCGGCGGAATCAACCAGGCTTACGCCTGGAGCAAGAACTTCAGCGACCGGTTCAGCGGTGTGGTCAAACAGTGGAAGCGCCGCAATCCCAAGGCCTACCGCGTCCTGCGCCCGGTGCTGGCAGTGGTGGTGTTGACGTTGCTGGGGTATTGGCTGTTTGGTTGAAGCCGGATGTTGAAATGAAAAAACCGCTCCTTGTGAGCGGTTTTTTATTATCTGTGAGTCAGCGGCGCCCGGCGAGAACGTTGGGTTCGTCTTCAATGCCTGCAATCAGTAGCTGCAGAAAGCGCTGCTGATTGGCTGATAGCCCGGATGACACAATCTTTTCTTCTGTTTTGATTGATCTTTTCTTAGCGGGGGATTTCTTGACTGATTTGCGCATGCTCCCTCCCTCATTGATCATTACTTGAGCTGTTTTCACGATACTTTACTCTCCACTGCGAGGACAAGACGACCTTCCAAATCAAATTTGAAGCCGAGCTTTGTATAAACAGGAATTGCTCCCTGCATCGGCTCCTGGACTTCAATGAACTTGCTGCCGATTATTTGGGCGAACTCATCGATGACCATCATTGCCAAGGTTCCGATACGATTTTTCAGTGGGTGAGAATCTCCGGGTCGCCCTTCCAATCGTACGATTCGAATACGTTGGCGGCTTTTGTTCGGATTGACGAAACACAGTCCGCAGAGCTGTTCTTCGAACCAGATCGCGATATCCAGCGACAGGGGTTCTCGTGATTTCCATGCGGCAACCTCTCGCCAGCAAAAAAGTGGATTCTCCCAGAGCTCGAACGCGCTCAGTGCTATGGCGTCGATGGCTTCGAAGCGTACTTTTGACAAGTCTTGCCGCGCTGGTAGCTGCAATAGAGCTTTGGCGATGCTTGCCTGTTTCCTGGCCTGCGACCTGTGCAACTGATACCGCAAATTCGTCCGTTCCCTTGGCATGTGATTTCGAGCATTCCCTGTCTCCCCATCAATGGGCCTATCCGTTGCTCATCAGCCTATGCGCCAGCCTTCGACCTGTCCCTGCTGGCCCTTTGTCCAAATCATTGCAATCCATGTCCCGCGCTGGTTATAGTCGGCGCTCGTGAATCAGCTGATTCACTCTCCAAACCCTTCAAAAAAGATCAGCCCCAATGCCTGCATCCCTCATCAACGCGGTAGTCGATTCAGCGGTCAACGCTGGCGTCGTGCCGTGCGGGAATCAGCAGCCAGGGCAGATCAGTCATTACCCTCCACCTGTCAGTAGCACGCCGGTGTGCGCAGTCGTATCACCGCCGGGCGTTGGCGTTTCGGGCTGATCGGCAATCTTTGCTGACCCCTGCGCCCGCCAGAACAACTACTGAATTTCAGCTTCGGCTGAGTTGGCTATTGGCCTGACTACAGGTGGTATTCATGTTTGTCCTTTCGAAAAAATCCGCGCTCGCGGCGACGTCCACGAGCCTGTTCGTTCTGCTGTGGAGCAGCGGGGCGATCTTCTCCAAATGGGGGCTGGCCCACGCTTCGCCCTTTGCCTTTCTGCTGATTCGCTTTGTGATCGCCCTGTGTGGGTTGCTGCTGTTGGCGCCGCTGCTCAAGTTGAAGCTGCCCAAGGGCGGTCGGCCGATGCTGTTTGCGCTGGCTACGGGCGTAGTGTTGTTGGGGGCGTATCAGATTTTCTATCTGCTGGCGCTCAACACCAAAGTCACGCCGGGGGTGATGGCGACCCTCATGGGCGTACAGCCGATCCTCACCGTGGTGTTGATGGAGCGCCAGCGCTCGGCGAGCCGGATGTTCGGCCTGGCGCTGGGGCTGGCCGGGCTGATCATGGTGGTTTATCAGGGGATCGGTCTGGCCGGGATGTCCTGGGCAGGGATGCTGTTCGGCCTGCTGGCGCTGGCGAGCATGACCCTCGGCTCGATCATGCAGAAACGCATCACCGACAATCCCCTCGGTACGCTGCCGGTGCAGTACCTGGCCGGGCTGTTGTTGTGCGGGATCTTTGTGCCGTTTCAGCCGTTCCACTTTGAACACAACGCAGGCTTCATCGTGCCGGTGTTGTGGATGGGGCTGGTGGTGTCGGTGCTGGCGACGCTGTTGCTGTATCGCCTGATCGCCCGCGGCAATCTGGTGAATGTCACCAGTCTGTTCTATCTGGTGCCAGCGGTGACGGCGGTGATGGACTACCTGATTTTCGGTAATCGTCTGGCGGCGTTGAGTGTGCTGGGGATGCTGTTGATCATTGTCGGGCTGGCGTTTGTGTTCCGTAAAACTGCTTGAAAACCTTCAGGCCAACCCGGGCATTTTCAGTGTCTGGGCCGGCCTCTTCGCGAGCAAGCCCGCTCCCACCATTGGAATGCATTCCTCCTGTGGGAGCGGGCTTGCTCGCGAAGACTGACTTGTTAACGCCGCAAATCAGCGGACGGTTACGGCAGCGGGCTTCACCACCGCAGGCTTCAACACCAACCACAACGCCAGCGCAATCAACACCCCGCCATAAACATGCGCCATCGACAATGGCTCATCCAGCAACAGCGCCCCCCACAACACGCCGAACGGCGGGATCATAAAGGTTACGGTCATCGACTTCACCGGGCCGATCGAACTCATCAGGCGGAAATAAATGATGTAGGCGAATGCGGTGCAACCCAGGCCCAGGCCCAGCAGCGACAGCCAGACACTCCAGCCACCCCAGCTCGCCGGAGGCTGCGTGATCACGCTGTAGCCGAACAACGGCAACAGGAACAACGTCGCGCCGAGCATGCTGCCCACGGCCGAAAGACGGCTGTCGAGGCCACCGGCATGATCCAGCCAGCGTCGCGTCAGGAACCCGGCAAAGCCGTAGCAGGTGGTGGCGAGCAGGCAGGCGAGGGCGCCCATCAGCAGTTGCAGATCGAATGCCACGGGACCGGCGCGGGTCAATACGCCGACGCCGAACAGACCGAGGAATACGCCGCCAAATTTGGCCGCGGTGAGCTTTTCACTGAAAAACAACGCGCCAATCAACACACCCATCAATGGCGTGGTGGCGTTGAAGATGGCCGAGTAACCGGCCGGCAACACTTGGGCCGCGACCGAGTACAGCGTCGCCGGAATCCCCGAGTTGATCACCCCCAGCAGCATCACCGTTTTCAGCTTGCCCTTGAAATCCCAGCTGATGCGCATCAGGCCGAGAATCACCAGCAGCCCCACAGCCGCAATCGACACGCGAAAGAACGCGGTGGGAATGGTGCCGATCACCGGGGCGATGATGCGCATGAACAGAAAGCTCGCACCCCAGATCGCTGCCAGCGACAACAAACGAAAGATATCGACAGGGCTCACGGTGGGCACTCCTTCCTTGATGGGGACGAGAGTGTTGCCGAGCGCCCCGACGATGGCAACCGCTAATCGGGCATTTAATTTCACACTCAGAGCACGAAACGCGTCACCAGACCATTGAGGTCGATCGCCAGCCGTGACAGTTCCTGACTGGCGGCAGAGGTCTGGGTGGCGCCGGCGGCGGTCTGGGTCGAGAGGTCGCGGATGGTCACCAGATTCTGGTCAACCTCACGCGCCACCAGCGCCTGTTGTTCGGCGGCACTGGCGATTACCAGGTTGCGCTGGTTGATCTGCGAAATCGACGCGGTGATTTTCTCCAGTGCCTGACCGGCGCTGTTGGCCCGACGGAGTGTGTGGCTGGCTTGCTCGGCACTGCTTTGCAGCGCTCCGACGGTGGCACCGGTGCCTTGTTGGATGCTGCTGATCATCAACTCGATTTCTTCGGTGGAGTTCTGCGTGCGTTGTGCCAGCGAGCGCACTTCATCGGCGACCACCGCAAAGCCGCGTCCGGCTTCACCGGCGCGCGCCGCTTCGATCGCAGCGTTGAGCGCCAGCAGGTTGGTCTGCCCGGCGATGCCGCGAATCACCTCCAGCACCTTGCTGATGTCCTGGGCCTGCGTGGCCAGGCCTTCGGCTTGCTCGGAGGCGCCGAGTACCGCGCCGACCAGTTCCTGGATCGAACTGATGGTCTCGCTGACCTGCACATGGCCATGCTTGCTGTCCTCGTTCGAGGCTTCGGACGCCTCGGCGCTGGACACCGCGTTGGCGGCAACTTCATCCACCGCCGTGCTCATCTCGGTGACGGCCGTGGCGGCCTGCTCGATCTGGTCGTTTTGCTGTTGCAGGCCACGGGTGCTCTGTTCCATCACCGAACTCATTTCCTCGGCGGCGGAGGCCAGTTGTTGCGCCGATTCGCTGATGCCCCGGATGGTCGAGCGCAGATTGCCTTGCATCTCGGCGAGGGCCGTGAGCAACTGCGCCGTCTCATCGCGACCGTTGTCGGCGATCTGGCCGCTGAGATCGCCGGCGGCAATTTTTTGCGCGACATTCAGCGCCTGATTGATCGGTGTAGTGATGCTGCGGGTCAGCAGCCAGGCGAGCAGCAGGGTGGCGATCAGAGCGACAACGATGATCGTCGCGACAATCCACAGCGCTCGCTGGTACATCGCAGCCGCGGCCCGGGCGGCGGCTTCGGCACCCTGCTGGTTAAGGCTGATCATCTGCTCCAGAGTCTTGTCGAGCACTTTGCCTTGCGGGGCCAGATCATTGTTCAGGCGGTTGTAGGCCTGTTCGTTTTGCCCGGCGTCAATCTGGCTGATGATCTGGTCGAGGATGCTCAGGTACCGGGTGATGTCGGCGTTCAAACCGTCGAGCATCACGCGTTCCTGCTCGCTGGCGAGTAAGGCTTCATGGCTTTTCAGGCGCTTGAGCAATTCTTCGCGCTGCACCTGGATCAGACCTTTGCTGCGCTCACGCACGGCCGGTTGGGTGCTGGTGATCAGGCGCAGAGATTCGAGGCGGATGCTGGCGATATTCGCTGCGGCGTCATGAATGCTTTCGATACTCGGCATCCACGATTCTTCGATGACCGCGGCGCTTTCACGCAGGGTTTTCATTTGACCCAGGCCGAACAGGCCAACGATCACCAGCAGACCGGCCAGCACGGCAAAACTCAAACCAGCGCGCAAACCGATGCGCAGATTGCGGATAGACATCAAAGTGCTCCTTGATCTATGGGGGAGAGGTCGTCCTCGTGGGCCGAGGATCTTGTTGTGGGGCGGGTGCTGGCGGGCTGTATATCAAAGTGCCACTATTTTGGTAAGACCAATCGGTACGCTGTCCTGCCCCGCAATTGCCAACAGGGGCAAAGCTGCAAGCCAGAGGCCTGACCTGGTGATTGGATCCGAAAGCCAGAGAATTCGCGGTCTGGCGCGGGAATGCCGAGCAGACCGAACGAGTGATTAATTGACCGAACGGTCATCTGAAAAAACTTTGATAAAAACTGTGTCGCTGTACAACGCTGACGCGCATTTGGCAGAAATTGCACTTCTCCTGCGCGTGCATCCGTGGCTAAGCTCAGGCACAGATTTCCACATGCACGCAGAGGTCTCATCTATGCCGCAGCAATGGCCAGCCGCCGACATCGCCCGCATGATCCTCGATGGCTTTGACGATTACCGCGAGCATTTCCGGCGGATTACCGACGGCGCCCGCGAGCGCTTCGAGCAGGCACGCTGGCAGGAGGCGCAGACCGCGTCGGCGGCGCGGATCAACCTCTACGAAGAAAAGGTCGGCGAAACCATCGCCCGCCTGCGCGAGTATTTCGACGACGAGACACTGATGAATGTCGGCAGTTGGCCGCTGGTGAAAAGCGCCTACATCAGCCTTATCGACCTGCGCTTCGACGATGAGCTGTCCGAGACCTGGTACAACTCGATCTTCTGCGGGCTGTTCAGCCATGACCTGATCAGCGATGGCTGCATGTTCATCCACACCACCCGGCCGAGCCTGCGCCGCGCCCGCGCTGCGCAAACCCGCACCTACAAGCCGCAAGGGCAGCTGTCGTCGATGCTCGCCAGCATTTTTGCCGACTATCGCTTCAGCGAGGATTACGCCGATCTGCCCGGCGACCTGCAGCGCCTCGAAGCACAGTTGCGCGAGAACCTGCCGGACTGGGTGTGCAAGGATCCGGAGCTGAGCGTCGAGCTGTTCTCCTCGGTGCTGTACCGCAACAAGGGCGCGTATCTGGTCGGGCGCATCTACACCCGCGACGAGCAGTGGCCGCTGGTGATTCCATTGCTGCACCGTGAGGGTCGGGGGATTCAGATCGACGCGCTGATCACCGACGAAGCCGACGTGTCGATCATCTTCTCCTTCACCCGTTCCTATTTCATGGTCGATGTGCCGGTGCCGGCGGAGTTCATCGGCTTCCTGCGGCGCATTCTGCCGGGCAAGCACATCGCCGAGCTGTACACCTCGATCGGCTTCTACAAGCACGGCAAATCCGAGTTCTACCGGGCGCTGATCAATCATCTGGCCAACACCGACGACCAGTTCATCATGGCCCCCGGCGTGCGCGGCATGGTCATGAGCGTGTTTACCCTGCCGGGCTTCAACACCGTGTTCAAGATCATCAAGGACCGTTTCTCGCCGTCGAAAAACGTCGACCGGGCGACGGTGATCGAGAAGTACCGACTGGTGAAAAGCGTCGACCGGGTCGGGCGCATGGCCGATACCCAGGAGTTCGCCGATTTCCGTTTTCCGCTGAGCAAGTTCGATCCGGCATGTCTGGAAGAACTGCTTGAGGTCGCGCCGTCGACGGTCTCGGTCGAAGGCGACACGGTGCTGATCCGCCACTGCTGGACCGAGCGCCGCATGACCCCGCTCAACCTTTACCTGGACAACGCCAACGAAGCTCAGGTGCGCGAGGCACTGGAGGATTACGGCCTGGCGATCAAGCAACTGGCGGCGGCCAACATTTTTCCCGGCGACATGCTGCTGAAGAACTTCGGCGTCACTCGTCACGGCCGGGTGGTGTTCTACGACTACGACGAGATCTGCTTTCTGACCGAAGCCAATTTCCGTCACATCCCGGCGCCGCGCACACCTGAAGACGAAATGGCCTCGGAACCGTGGTACTCGATCGGGCCGCTGGATGTGTTCCCGGAAGAGTTTCCGCCGTTCCTGTTCGCCGATGCCGGGCAGCGCAAACTGTTCGATCAGTTGCATGGCGAGTTGTATAACGCTGATTACTGGAAGGGTTTGCAGGAGGCGATTCGGGCGGGGAAAGTCATCGATGTGTTTCCCTACCGCCGCAAAGGATTGGATAACGAATAATCCCGGAGCATGACGAACTTGTGGCGAGGGAGCTTGCTCCCGCCGGGCTGCGAAGCGGCCCTGAAACCATCCACCGCGTCCTGTCAGTGACATCCCGACAACCGGATTACGATTGCTGCGCAACCGAGCGGGAGCAAGCTCCCTCGCCACAGTAGGAGGCAAATCTGCGACAATCGCCCCCCTGCATAAACAGACGACCGAATTGCGTACCCGATGACCGACGAATCGCCCTCCATCGACAAACTGCTGAAAAACCTCGATCACGCCATGCTCGCCGACCGTCACCGGCTGCGGCGGCAGTTGCTCGAGCTGCGCAAGAAACCCGACGAGGCCAAGCTGGCCCAGTGGGTGGCGCGCATGCAGGCGTCCTGCGATCAGGTGCTGGCGCGCCGTGCCAGCCTGCCGGCGATTCGTTACGACGACAGCCTGCCGATTGCCGCCAAGCGCGATGAGATCAAGGCTGCGCTGGAGAAGCATCAGGTGCTGATCATTGCCGGCGAAACCGGCTCGGGTAAAACCACCCAGTTGCCGAAAATCTGCCTGGAAATCGGTCGCGGCCAGCATGGCCTGATCGGCCACACCCAGCCGCGCCGAATCGCTGCGCGCAGCGTCGCCAGCCGGGTCGCCGAAGAACTCGGCACGCCGCTCGGTTCGCTGGTTGGCTATCAGGTGCGCTTCGAAGATCAGAGCGATTCCAACACTCTGATCAAACTAATGACCGACGGCATCCTGCTGGCGGAAACCCAGAACGATCGCTACCTCGAGCGCTACGACACGATCATCGTCGACGAAGCCCACGAACGCAGCCTGAACATCGACTTCCTGCTCGGTTACCTGAAAACCCTGCTGCCGCGTCGCCCGGATCTGAAGGTCATCATCACCTCGGCAACCATCGATCTGGAGCGCTTCTCCAAGCATTTCGATGATGCGCCGATTGTCGAGGTGTCCGGGCGGACTTTCCCGGTGGACACCTGGTATCGCCCGCTGACCCTGGAGCAGGACGAAGAGGGCAACCGCGTCGAGGACGACCTGACCGTGGATCAGGCGATCCTCGCCACCCTTGACGAAATCGCCGCCTATGAGCGCAGCGAGCGCCGCAGCCCCGGCGATGTGCTGGTGTTCCTGCCCGGCGAGCGCGAGATTCGCGACGCCGCCGACATGCTGCGCAAAGCCCAACTCAAGCACACCGAAATCCTGCCGCTGTACGCGCGCCTGTCGCCGGCGGAGCAGCAGCGGATTTTCCAGTCGCATCCGGGGCGGCGCGTGGTGCTGGCAACCAACGTCGCCGAGACTTCGTTGACCGTGCCGGGCATCCGTTACGTGATCGACAGCGGCACCGCGCGCATCAGTCGCTACAGCTATCGCGCCAAGGTGCAGCGCCTGCCGATCGAAGCGATTTCCCAGGCCAGCGCCAATCAGCGTAAAGGTCGCTGCGGCCGGGTCGAGCCGGGGATCTGTGTGCGCCTATACAGCGAGGAGGATTTCCTCGGTCGCCCGGAATTCACCGATCCGGAAATTCTGCGTACCAACCTCGCCGCCGTGATCTTGCAGATGCTGCACCTGCGCCTCGGCGAGATCACCGCGTTTCCGTTCATCGAGCCGCCGGACGGCAAGGCGATCAGCGACGGTTTCAATCTGCTGCAAGAGCTTTCGGCGGTGGATCGCAACAGTCAGCTGACCCCGCTCGGCCGCCAGTTGGCGCGCCTGCCGGTGGACCCGCGCATGGGCCGCATGCTGCTCGAAGCGGCTAAGCTCGGCAGCCTGCAGGAAGTGCTGATCGTCGCCAGTGCCATGTCGATTCAGGACCCGCGCGAGCGTCCGCCGGAGCGTCAGCAAGCCGCGGATCAGGCCCACGCACAATGGAAAGATCCCGATTCGGACTTCGCCGGACTGGTCAATCTGTGGCGCGGTTTTGAAGAGCAACGCCAGGCGCTGACCGCCAGCCCGCTGCGCAACTGGTGCCGGAAGAATTTCCTCAATTACCTGCGCCTGCGCGAGTGGCGTGATTCCCATCGCCAGTTGAGCCTGATCTGCCGCGACATGCAGTTGAGCCTCAACAAGGAACCGGCGGATTACCCGAAACTGCACAAAGCGGTGCTGGTCGGTCTGCTCAGTCAGATCGGCCAGAAAACCGAAGACGGCGATTACCTTGGCGCCCGTCAGCGGCGCTTCTGGATTCATCCGTCGTCGGGCATCGGCAAGAAACGTCCGCAGTGGCTGATGACCGCCGAACTGGTGGAAACCACCAAGCTTTACGCGCGGATGGTCGCCAAAATCGACGCCGACTGGATCGAGCCGCTGGCCGGGCACCTGATCAAGAAAAACCATTTCGAACCGCACTGGGAGAAGAAGCGCGGCCAGGTCGTGGCCTACGAGCAGATCACCCTGTTCGGGCTGATCGTGGTCGGTCGCCGCCCGGTGCATTACGGCCCGGTGGACCCGGTGGTTTCGCGCGAGCTGTTTATCCGCGAAGGTCTGGTGCGTGGCGAGATTCAGTCGAAAGCCAAGTGCCTGACCGCCAACAAGCAGTTGCTCGAACAGCTCGACGAGCTGGAGGCCAAGGCCCGGCGCCGCGACATTCTTGCCGACGAAGAAACCCTTTACGCGTTCTACGATGCGCGTTTGCCGGCGGAGATTCACCAGACCGCGACCTTCGACAGCTGGTATCGGGTCAACAGCCAGAAAGACCCGCAACTGCTGATCATGCGCGAAGAAGACGTGCTGGCCCGCGAGGCCAGTGAAGTCACCGCGCGCGACTACCCGGACACGCTGCACATCGGCGATTTGGAACTGGCGCTCAGCTACCACTTCGAACCCAATCACCCGCGCGACGGCGTGACCCTGCGCGTGCCGGCGCCGCTGTTGCCGATGCTGCCGCCGGAGCGTCTGGAATGGCTGGTACCGGGGCTCATCGAAGCCAAGTGCATTGCCCTGGTACGCAACCTGCCAAAAGCCCTGCGCAAGAACTTCGTGCCGGTGCCGGATTTCATCAAGGCTGCCTTGCAGCGCATGACCTTCGCCGAAGGTTCATTGCCGCAAGCGCTGGGTCGCGAACTGTTGCGCATGACTGGCGCGCGGGTCAGCGATGAGGCGTGGGCGGAAGCCGCGCAGCAGGTCGAAAGCCATCTGCGGATGAACCTGGAAATCGTCGACGGCCAGGGCAAGTTCCTTGGCGAGGGCCGCGATCTGGCCGAGCTCACCGCGCGTTTCGCCGAAGCCAGCCAGGCGGCTTTGGCAGTGCCGCAGAGTGCGAAAAGTCAGCAACCGGTGGAGGCCAAGGTCTTCGCCCCGGTGGCGGAAAAGACCCAGCAGAAGATTGCCGGTCTGTCGATGACGGTCTATCCGGCGCTGGTGGAAGAGGGCGGCACAGTCAAGGAAGGGCGCTTCTCGACCCCGGCCGAAGCCGAGTTCCAGCATCGCCGCGCCTTGCAGCGGCTGCTGCTGCAGCAACTGGCGGAACCGGCGAAGTTCCTGCGCAGCAAACTGCCGGGCATCACCGAGCTGGGCCTGCTCTATCGCGAGTTGGGCCGGGTCGATGCGCTGGTCGAAGACATTCTGCTGGCCAGCCTCGACAGCTGCATTCTGGAAGGCGAAGACCCGTTGCCCCGTGACGGCGCCGGGCTGGCGGCATTGGCCGAACGCAAGCGCGGCAGCTGGACCGAACACGCCGAGCGCGTGGCGCGGCTGACGCTGGAGATCCTCAAGCTTTGGCACGGCCTGCAAAAACGCTTCAAGGGCAAGATCGATCTGGCTCAGGCTGTGGCGCTGAATGACATCAAGCAGCAAATCAGCAACTTGGTGTATCCGGGTTTCGTCCGGGAAACGCCGATGCAATGGCTCAAGGAGTTGCCGCGTTATCTGAAGGCGGTCGAGCAGCGTTTCGAGAAACTCGGTGCGCAGGTGCAGAAGGATCGAGTCTGGAGCGGCGAACTGGCCGGCCTCTGGACGCAATACCAGACCCGCGCCGCCAAGCATGCGCAGGAAGGCAAACGCGATCCGCAGCTGGAGCTGTACCGCTGGTGGCTGGAGGAATACCGGGTGTCGCTGTTCGCCCAGCAGTTGGGGACGAAAGCGCCGATCTCGGACAAACGGCTGAGCAAGCAGTGGAGTCAGGTCGAGGCCTGATCTTGAGCCTTACGCGAACCCGTGTGGGAGCGAGCCTGCTCGCGATTGCGGTGTGTCAGTCACCGTAATACTGACTGACACACCGCAATCGCGAGCAGGCTCACTCCTACAGGGTAATGGGGTGGTGCTTGAGAAAGGCGCCAAAACCTTGGGTTTATGGCAAACTTCGCGACCATAAATGCCGTTTTCGCGACCCAGAGCCTTCGACGAGTTCGCGGATCGGACTAAAAGATGCCAGGTCAGCGTCCCCGGACGGGAATAGACCCTTTGTGTGTTGGTACGTCGGTGCCAGCGCTTTCTGCCTGAACAGATTAGAGAAACGACCATGCATAACGTCGTCATCAGCGGCACCGGCCTGTACACCCCGGCCAACAGCATCTCCAACGAAGAGCTGGTGCAGTCTTTCAATACCTATGTTGCGCAGTTCAACGCCGACAACGCCGACGCCATCGCCCGCGGTGAAGTCCAGGCGCTGACCGAATCCAGTGCTGCATTCATCGAAAAAGCCTCGGGCATCAAGAGCCGCTTTGTCATGGACAAGGACGGCATCCTTGATCCTGCGCGCATGGCCCCGCGCCTGCCGGAGCGTTCCAACGACGAATGGTCGGTCCTGTGCCAGATGGCTATCGGCGCCGCCGAACAGGCGCTGCAACGTGCCGGCAAGACCGCTGCCGACATCGACGGCGTGATCGTCGCCTGCTCCAATCTGCAACGCGCTTATCCGGCCATCGCCATCGAAGTCCAGGAAGCGTTGGGCATTCAGGGTTTCGGTTTCGACATGAACGTGGCTTGCTCCTCGGCGACCTTCGGCATCCAGGCCGCGGCCAACAGCGTGCAGCTGGGCCAGGCCCGGGCGATCCTGATGGTCAACCCGGAAGTCTGCACCGGTCACCTGAACTTCCGTGACCGCGACAGCCACTTCATCTTCGGTGACGCCGCGACGGCGGTAATCATCGAGCGCGCTGACCTGGCGACGTCCAAGTACCAGTTCGACGTGGTCAGCACCAAACTGCTGACCAAGTTCTCCAACAACATCCGCAACAACTTCGGCTTCCTCAACCGCGCGGCGGAAGAGGGCATCGGCGCCCGCGACAAGCTGTTCGTGCAGGAAGGCCGCAAGGTGTTCAAGGACGTCTGCCCGATGGTCGCCGAGCTGATCGGTGAGCACCTGGAGGAGAACAAACTCAACGTCGGTGACGTCAAGCGCTTCTGGCTGCACCAGGCCAACCTGAGCATGAACCACCTGATCGTGCGCAAGCTGCTGGGCCGCGAAGCCACCGAAGAAGAAGCGCCGGTGATTCTCGACACCTACGCCAACACCAGCTCTGCCGGGTCGGTGATTGCCTTCCACAAATATCAGGACGATCTGGCCGCCGGGTCGCTGGCCGTGCTGAGCTCGTTCGGCGCCGGTTACTCGATCGGCAGCGTGATTCTGCGCAAGCGCTGAGTCACCAGCCCTCGTGGCGAGGGAGCTTGCTCCCGCTGGAGTGCGTAGCGCTGCCAAAACCGGCGATTGCGGTCTTGCTGAAGAACCGCAATCGCCGGTTTTGCGACTGCTGCGCAGCCGAGCGCGAGCAAGCTCGCTCGCCACAGGGTCGAGTGCGTTAACGTTAATCGGTATTTGCAAACGAGGCGTGCATGGCCGCAACCGACGACACCCAACTGCTCGAACGTCTGCTCGCGGGTGAGCAAAAGGCGTTCAAGGAACTGGTCAGCACCTACCAGAGCGCCATGCGCGCCGTGGCTTACGCGATTGTCGGTCAGCGCCATGTCGAAGAAGTGGTGCAGGACGCCTGGCTTTCGGTGGTGCGCCATATCGGCAGCTTCGAGGGGCGTTCCAGTCTCAAGACCTGGCTGCTGACCATCACCGCCAATTCCGCCAAAAGCCGTTACAAACAAAACCGCCGCGAAGTGTTGATGGATGATCTGCCGTCTCCCCACGGCACCATCGACGACGATCGTTTTTCTCCCGGTGACGGCCATTGGCTGGTGGCGCCATTCGCCTGGCATCAGGACACCCCGGAAGCCTTGCTCACCGAAAGCGAGTTGCGTGACTGCCTGGAGCACACCTTGCTCAGCCTGTCGGAACTGCAAAGCAGCGTGTTGCTGTTGCGCGAGCGTCAGGGGCTGGAGCTGGAAGAGATCTGTAATCTTCTGGAGATCTCGCTCTCCAATGTCCGTGTGCTGCTGCATCGTGCGCGGCTGAAAGTCTTCGCCACGGTGGAGCATTTTGAGGAGACCGGCGAATGCTGACCTGCAAGGAACAAGTAGCGCGCTCCAGCGATTATCTCGATGGCCAGTTGAGCTTTCGCGAGAAACTGCTGGTGCGCCATCACCTGATGTTCTGCCCGAACTGTCGGCGGTTCATTCGTCAGATGCGTTTGATGCAAGCGACCCTGAAGGCGTTGCCGGAGAAACCGCAAGAAGGTGTGGACGCGCTGGCCGAACGCCTGGCCGAACAACGCCGAAAAGATAGTCTTCTGTAGGCGCTGAACCATTGTGGCGAGGGAGCTTGCTCCCGCTGGGTCGCGAAGCGGCCCCCGCTTTACTTAGAAGCAGAGGACTGCTTTGCAATCCGGCGGGAGCAAGCTCCCTCGCCACAGGTCAGATAAAAATAGCCCGGCGCGGGACGAAACGAACGGATGATGGGGATCGTTCCGCCCGCGTCAGGCTAGAGGGTGACGCGTTTTAGAACTTGGCTTCGGCATCCAGTTGCAGCGTATTGATATCGGAGTCGGTCTTCTTCAGGCTGGCGTTGGTGTAGTCCGAGTTGGCCATGAAGTAGGTGGCGCCCAGGGTGAAGTTCTTGTCCAGCTCGTAGCTGACTTTCAACTTGCTGCCGCGCGAACCGGTGTAGCCGTTGGCGAAGTCGGAGTCGGTGAAGGCACCGACCACCGCGTTACGCTGTACGTCGCGGTAGTTGTAGTCGATCCCGAAGCCATAAACCTTGGTCTTGACGCCGGCCAGCCAGCCAGTGTCCTGGTCGTTGCTGGCGTCTTTGTTGTTGACGTACTGACCGTAGATCGACAGCGGTACCGGCAGGTTGGCGATGTCCAGTTGACCAAAACCTTCGTACAGTTTGAAGGTTTCGTTCGGGCTGTTGCCGTTGACGGCCAAGGCACATGGCGCAGTGACGGTGCCGGTGGTCGGGCAGGCGCTGTCCTTGTCATTGTCGTAGGAATAGAGGCTGCCGCCCAGGGTCAGTTTCAGGCTGTCGGTGAGTGCGAAGCGACCACCCAACTGGCCTGCGTACAGACGCAGGTCGTGCTTGAACTGCACGCCTTCGCCGTCGACGTTGTCCTTGAGGGTGTAGTGGCCGGCGCTGCCGAACAGCTCGGTGCTGCCGTTCAGCGGGTACTTGTAGGTGACGGCCAGACCTTCCGGGTTGATGTCGCTGTCCCAGATGATGTCGCCCATGCTCACCCACGGCTGGTTCATTTTACCGGCGATCAGGTGCAGGTTCTTGATTGCGTCAGGGTGGTAGTCGACGTAACCCTGGTCGAGCCAGATCTGCTTCTTGTCGAAGTAGTTGTTCAGGTCCTGGTTGGTGGAGCGGGCGTCGTCGCTGCTGCCGGTGGCGATACGGATACCGGTGTCCACCTGTGGGTTGATTTCGGTGTAGGCACCCAGACGGGCACGAATGCGCTGACGGTCCTGGTCCTTGCTGTTCGGCACGCCATCGTTCTTGACGGTCTCTTGACGGAAACGCACGTCACCCTTGAACTGGGTCTTGGCGGCCCAGGCAAGTTTCTGGTCGAAAGAGCTCAGTTCGTTGGTTTTCTTCGCGGTCGCCGCGATTTGCTCGTTGGTCTCTTGCTGCGCCTGCTGCGCGATTTGCTGAGCCTTCTGATCCTGGGCCAGTTCGGTTTGCAGTTCGAGGTACTGCGCCTGGGTGATGGAACCGTTAGCCTTGAGCATGTCGAGCAGTTTGGCGTCGACTGCGGCACTGGCCGGAACACTCATGGCCAGCAACAGGCCACCGCACAAGGCCGCCGCAGTTTTTGTGGAAGCAAGACGCATAGCAATCTCCGAAGATGAGAGGGGATGGCTGAACCATCCTGGGCACACCGACGCGCACGTCGGAAAACAGTGTCCGGGTAGAACCCGGCGCTCTAAAAACAGGAGCGAGTATCGCGATGGTTTATGACAGAGCAGTGGCTAAGTGATGTCATGTCGATGACGATACAAAGATGTCCTGAACTATTGATCTAGAGCGCTGTCGTCCGAATGCTCGTGTGCAAAGGGCAGCGATAAGCGATACTCGCGGGGCTTTGGTGCCCGGAAGTGGAGAGTCAGTTGATGCCGTTGCAACGCCTGCAAAGCCTGTCAGAAATCGCCCCTGCGACCTGGGATGCACTGGTGCCCGAGACCCAGCCGTTTCTGCGCCATGCCTTTCTCTCGGCGCTTGAAGACAGCGGCAGCGTTGGCCCGCACACGGGTTGGCAAGCCGAGCATCTGCTGCACGTTGAAGGCGGTCGGTTGATCGCCGCGTTACCCAGTTACCGCAAGTGGCATTCATACGGCGAGTACGTGTTCGATCACGGTTGGGCCGATGCCTGCGCCCGGGCCGGCATCGATTACTACCCCAAGCTGCTGACGGCGGTGCCGTTCAGTCCGGTCAGCGGCCCGAGACTGTTGGCGGCGAATGTCGAGGATGGATTCGAACTGCTCAAGAGCCTGCCGGGCTATCTGGAAATCGAAGCGCTTTCCAGCGCGCACATCAATTTCACCGACCCCTTCACCGACGCCGCCATGGCTGAGCAGCCGGGCTGGCTGCAGCGTATCGGCTGTCAGTATCACTGGCAGAATCGCGGTTACCGCGACTTCCAGGATTTTCTCGACGTGCTCAGTTCGCGCAAGCGCAAGCAGATGCGCAAGGAACGCGAACAGGTGGCGGGGCAGGGCTTCGAGTTCGAATGGTTGACGGGGCGCGAGCTGGACGAGTCGCAATGGGATTTTGTCTACGCCTGCTATGCCAACACTTACGCCGTGCGCCGCCAGGCGCCCTATCTGACGCGCGAGTTCTTCAGCCTGCTGGCCGCGCGGATGCCGGAGGCGATTCGGGTGGTCTTCGCCAGACAGGGTTCACGGCCGGTGGCGATGGCCTTCAGTCTGGTCGGGGGCGACAGCTTCTATGGGCGCTACTGGGGGTGTCTGGCCGAGTTTGACCGGCTGCATTTCGAGACGTGTTTCTATCAGGGCATGGATTATGCGATTGCCCACGGATACCAGCGTTTTGATGCCGGTGCTCAGGGCGAGCACAAGCTGATTCGCGGCTTTGAACCGGTGATCACCCATTCGTGGCACTACCTGCGTCATCCCGGATTGAAAGCCGCAGTTAAAGACTTCCTGCAGCAAGAGCGCGCCGGAGTATTGGCCTACGCCGAGGAAGCCAGAACAGCCTTGCCGTATCGCCAAACCTGAGTTCGCCTTTAATCGGCGCCGACATTCATTCCCGAGCGTGGCTGATTTCCTGATGTGGGAGGGGGCTTGCATCCCGAATGCGATGTGTCAGTGCAGTAAATATGACTGACATGGCGCGTTCGGGAGCAAGCCCCCTGCCACAGGGGGTCTCCAGTGGTGTCAGGTGTCCTCTTTACCCAGCCAGCGATAGATCGTCCCGCCCACCACTGCGCCCAGCAGCGGCGCGACCCAGAACATCCACAACTGCGCGATCGCCCAGCCGCCGACCATCAGCGCCGGGCCGGTGCTGCGCGCCGGGTTGACCGAGGTGTTGGTGACCGGGATCGAGATCAGGTGGATCAGCGTCAGGCCCAAACCGATGGCGATCGGTGCGAGGCCCGCCGGGGCGCGTTTGTCGGTGGCACCGAGGATGATGATCACGAACATTCCGGTCATCACCAGTTCGGTGACAAACCCGGCCGCCATCGAGTATTTGCCCGGTGAGTGCTCACCGTACCCGTTGGAGGCCAGGCCGGCGGCGATGTCAAAACCCTCCTTGCCACTGGCGATGTAGTAGAGCAGGGCAGCGGCGAGTATCCCGCCCACTACCTGGGCGATGATGTAGGCCGGCAGCTCCCTCGCCGGAAACCGCCCGCCGACCACCAACCCGACCGACACCGCAGGATTGAGGTGACAGCCACTGATGTGACCGATGGCGAACGCCATGGTCAGCACCGTCAGACCAAACGCCAGGGCCACCCCCAGCACTCCAATGCCCAACGGCGAAGACGCTGCAATGACCGCGCTGCCACAGCCACCCAGAACCAGCCAGAACGTACCCAACAACTCCGTGACTGAACGTTTGAACAGAGACATGAGAGAGTCCTTGATAGCCCATGCTATCGAGACTGTATTGCGTTGTGCTTCCCTGCAGATTTACGACAGGTTCCGTGCTGGAGCCTTGGCTGAGTACAGCAGGCTTTGGGTGGATTTCCAGCAGGCATGAAAAAACCGCCAGAGCCCGTGGTTAGAGGCCTGTGGCGGTTCTCGATGTATTGTGGGAGGGGGCTTGCTCCCGAATGCGGTGTGTCAGACAAATGTTCGGTACTGACACCCCGCTTTCGGGAGCAAGCCCCCTCCCACATTGGAGTTGTATTGATCCAATAATCAATCGATTCCGACAAACCCTCCGGTCTGGTGCGCCCACAACCGCGCATACAGGCCGCGATGCGCCAGCAGTTCGGCGTGGGTGCCGCTCTCGGCGATCTTGCCGTTTTCCAGCACCACCAGCCGATCCATACGGGCGATGGTCGAGAGGCGGTGAGCAATGGCAATCACGGTTTTGCCTTGCATCAGGGTTTCCAGGCTTTCCTGGATCGCCGCTTCCACTTCCGAGTCGAGTGCCGAGGTCGCTTCGTCCATGATCAGGATCGGCGCGTCCTTGAGCAACACCCGGGCAATCGCGATGCGCTGGCGCTGACCGCCGGACAGCTTCACCCCGCGCTCGCCGACGTGCGCATCGAAACCAGTGCGACCTTCGGCGTCCGACAGTAACGGAATGAACTCGTCGGCGCGGGCCTTGTGCACCGCATCCCAGAGCTCGGCGTCGGTGGCGTCAGGCTTGCCATACAGCAAGTTGTCGCGGATCGAGCGGTGCAGCAGAGAGGTGTCCTGAGTGATCATGCCGATGCGTGCGCGCAGGCTTTCCTGGCCGACTTCGGCGATGTTCTGCCCATCGATCAGAATACGTCCGCCCTCGACGTCGTAGAGGCGCAGCAGCAGGTTGACCAAGGTCGATTTGCCGGCGCCGGACGGGCCGATCAAACCGATTTTCTCCCCCGGTTTGATGGTCAGGTTGAGGTCGCCGATGATGCCTTTCTTCTTGCCGTAGTGAAAATCCACGTGCTCGAAACGCACTTCGCCACGGGCCACGGCCAGCGGTTTGGCCTGTTCGCGATCGGTGACGCTGACCGGTTGCGAGATGGTCTGCAGACCGTCCTGGACCATGCCGATGTTTTCGAAGATGCCGGTGACTACCCACATGATCCAGCCGGACATATTGACGATACGAATCACCAGACCGGTCGCGAGAGCAATAGCACCAACGGTGATCAGCGACTGCGTCCACAGCCACAGCGCCAGCGCGGTGGTGCCGACGATCAGCAGGCCGTTCATGGTGGTGATCGCCACGTCCATGCTGGTCACCACGCGGCCGGCCATCTGCGCCTTGACCGTCTGTTCTTCGATGGCTTCCTTGGCGTAGTGCTGTTCGAAATTGGTGTGGGCGAACAGCTTCAGGGTGGCGATGTTGGTGTAGCCGTCGACGATCCGCCCCATCAGTTTCGAGCGTGCGTCGGAAGCTTCCACCGAACGTTCCTTGACCCTTGGCACGAAGTAATACAGTGCGCCGATGTAGGCAGCGATCCACGTCAGCAGCGGGATCATCAGGCGCCAGTCGGCTTCGGCGAACAGCACCAGCGAACTGATCGCGTAGATCACCACGTGCCACAGCGCATCCACCGCTTGCACCGCCGAATCACGCAGCGAGTTACCGGTCTGCATGATGCGCTGGGCGATACGCCCGGCGAAGTCGTTCTGGAAGAAATTCAGGCTCTGCTTGAGCACGTAGCTGTGGTTCTGCCAGCGGATCATACTGGTCATTCCCGGGCTCAGAGTCTGGTGCACCAGCAGATCGTGCAGGCCGAAAAAGATCGGCCGCAGTACCAGCGCAACCACCACCATCCACGTCAGTTCGAGGGCGTGGTCGCTGAAGAAATTCGGGTTGGGCGTGCCTTGGGCCAGGTCGATGATGCGGCTCAGGTAACTGAACAGCGCCACTTCGATCAACGCGGCAAACAGACCGACCACCAGCAGAGCAGCAAAGCTCGGCCAGACTTGTTTCAGGTAGTAGGTATAGAAGGGCCAGACACGATCTGGAGGGGACGCCGTCGGAGCGTCGCGGAATATGTCGATCAGTTGTTCAAAACGGCGATAGAGCATCAGATAACCGCCCGGAAGCCGGGCTCTCCTTTTATCGGTGTGAGCGGCGTGGCGTCAGGCCAGCGCCGCTCGATACGCCCTGTACAGCTTAGTCGATGACTTTGGCCGACTTGATGATCACAGGGTCGACAGGCACGTTTTGCATGCCCTGTTTGGTGGTGGTTGGCGAGTTGACGATTATGTCGACCACGTCCATGCCTTTGACCACCTTGGCGAACACCGCGTAACCGGCGTCGCGACCTGGATCAAGGAAAGCATTATCGGCTACGTTGATGAAGAACTGGCTGGTGGCCGAATCCGGGTTCGAGGTGCGCGCCATCGACAGAGTGCCGCGAACGTTATGCAGGCCATTGCTGGCTTCGTTCTTGATCGGCGCCTTGGTGTCTTTCTGCTGCATCTGTGGAGTGAAACCGCCGCCCTGAGCCATGAAACCCGGGATCACGCGGTGGAAAATGGTGTTGGTGTAAAAGCCGCTGTTGACGTAATCCAGAAAGTTCTTGGTACTGATCGGCGCCTTGACCGAATCCAGTTCGATTTCGATCTGACCGTTGGTGGTGTCCAGCAGCACGTGCGGTGCTTTGGCAGGCGTGGCAGCCATCAGGTTGGCGGCAAACAGCACAGTACCAGCGGCGAGGGCGAGTTTTTTCAGCATGGGTCAGTGATCCTGAGATTGAGTGTCGGCTGCGGCAAGAAACTCCAGCAGCGTTTGATTGAAGCGTTGGGGTTGATCGAGCGGGGTGGCGTGGCGCGAATCGGCGATCACCACCAGCCGCGCATCGGGCAGCAGTTTTACATAGGTTTCTTTCAGCGCGACGGGTGTGTAGTCACGGTCGGCGCTGACGATGAGGGTTGGACAGGAAATTCTCGAAAGTCGTTCCTGAACGCCCCAGCCAACAATCGCATCGAAGCTGGCGAGATAAGCACGTTTGTCGTTTTTTGCCCAGCGCTCGGACATTTTTTGCCGCAGTTCGGCCTGCTCAGGCTTGGGAAAAAGTTTGCTGCCCAAGGCTTTGCCGATGGTCGCGAGGCTGAGTACGCGCATCAGACTCCAGCGCTTGAACCACTGCCAATAGTCGTCGCGACTGCGGATTTTGACTTCGGGGGCACTGTTGACGATGGTCAGGCTCTTCAGCATGTGCGGCTGATCGACGCCGAACTGAAAGCCGATCATCCCGCCCATCGACAGCCCGACGTAGTGCACCGGGCCGAGGTTCAGGTGCTCGATCAGTGCCAGCAGGTCGGCGCTGAAACCGGCGATGCTGTAGCGCTCGCGGGGTTTGTCCGAGCGACCGTGACCGCGTATGTCGGGGACGATCACCCGGTAGTGCGCCGACAGCGCCGGGATCTGCATTTCCCAGTCCAGGGTGCTCGAACCGAGCCCGTGAACCAGCAGCAACGGCGTACCGTGGCCATATTCCTCGTAGTGCAGGTTGCAACCTTCGTGCTCGAAATAGGCCATCGGTGAACTCCGTGTCAGGCTTGTTCAGGGGCGGCGAACGGTGCGTCCAGCGGCAAGGTGTCGAAGGTACGCAGCAGTTCGATGAGGATCTGTGTCGCCGGGCCCAGCGGTTTGTCCTTGTTGGAATACAGATAGAAGCTCGGGTTGCGGCTGCCGCCCTGATCCAACGGTAGCAGCTTGAGCGTGCCTTCCTTCAATTCGCGTTCGATCATGTGCCGCGGCAGCCAGGCGAAGCCCAGGCCGCTGCTGACGAACGTGGCGGCGGTGGCCAGGCTGCCGACGGTCCAGCGCTGTTCGGCGCCAAGCCAGCCGACGTCGCGCGGTTGCTGGCGACCGGAGTCGCGGATCACCACCTGCATCTGGGTTTCCAGATCCTGGAAGCTCAGTTCGCGATTGAGCCGATGCAGCGCGTGATCCGGGTGGGCGACCGCGACAAACTCGACGTCGCTCAATTCCGCACCGAGGTAGCCGGGAATGCTCAGGCCGGTGATCGCCAGATCGGCGACCCCTTCGAGCAATACCTCTTCGACCCCCGACAACACCTCTTCGCGCAGCCGCACGCGGCAGCCGCGACTCTGCGGCATGAACGCGGTCAACGCGCGGACGATGCGTGCGCTCGGGTAGGCGGCATCGACCACCAGCCGCACTTCGGCCTCCCAGCCCTGTTCCATGTGGTGGGCGAGGTCTTCCAGCTGGCTGGCCTGTTTCACCAGTTGGCGCGAGCGGCGCAGCAGCACGCCACCAGCCTCGGTGAGCACCGCTTTACGTCCGTCGATGCGCAGCAACGGCACACCGAGCTGGTCCTGCATGCGGGCGACGGTGTAACTCACCGACGATTGCGAACGGTGCAAGGCCTCGGCGGCCTGGGCGAAGCCGCCGTGGTCGACCACGGCTTGCAATGTTCGCCATTGATCAAGGGTCACGCGGGGCGCTTTCATCAATAGCTCCTCTTGTCCTAAGCTGGCCGTCCCTCATGGAGACTGGCGAATGAAAAAATTCTGTTGTGTGTTGCTGGCGCTGCTGCCGCTGACGGCGTTTGCTTACTCGATCGACGTGCAGAAAAACCTCAATGGCTTGAAGATCGACTACGAAACCTACGACACCGACAAGGACATCGGCTCAATTCGGGTCGCCAACTACGGCGACGTGGACGCTACCTGCAAAGTCGTATTCAACAATGGTCCGGAAGCACCCCGTACGCGCAACATCGAAATCCCGGCCCGCAAGCATACGAACGCCACGGCCAAGTTCTCCCGCGAGATCATCAGGCTGCGCATCGACCTGAGCTGCTCCCCGAAATAACACCGCGTTCTATTGTGGGAGCGGGCTTGCTCGCGAAGGCGGTGTACCAGACACATTAATGGTGAATGACACACCGCCTTCGCGAGCAAGCTCGCTCCCACAGTGTACAAGCTGCATCTAAACTAATTATTCGATGCTTTGCAGCAATTATTTGCGCTTTTTCATCGATGTAACCCTGTTTAACCTCCATTCCATCGACCTACAACATTCTCGGATGGAGGCTACACACCATGTCCCGCGTTCTGATCATCGAAAGCAGTGCCCGCCAGCAAGACTCGGTTTCCCGTCAACTGACCCAGACCTTCATCAGCCAGTGGAAATCCGCGCATCCCAACGATCAGATCACCGTGCGTGACCTCGCCGTGAACCCCGTTCCACACCTGGACATCAACCTGCTGGGCGGCTGGATGAAGCCCGCCGAGCAGCGCAACGCCAACGAACAATCGTCGCTGGATCGATCCAACGAGTTGACCGATGAATTGCTCGCCGCCGACGTGCTGGTGATGGCCGCGCCGATGTACAACTTCGCGATCCCGAGCACTCTCAAGGCCTGGCTCGACCACGTGCTGCGTGCCGGCGTGACCTTCAAGTACACCGAAACCGGCCCGCAAGGCCTGCTCAGCGGCAAGCGTGCCTATGTGCTCACCGCTCGCGGCGGCATTTATGCCGGCGGCCCGGCCGACCATCAGGAACCGTACCTGCGTCAGGTCATGGGCTTCATCGGCATCCACGACGTGACGTTCATTCACGCCGAAGGCATGAACCTGGGTGGCGATTTCCAGGAGAAGGGCCTGAATCAGGCCAACGCCAAACTGTCCCAGGTCGCTTGACAGGTTAATCCCCAGATAATCGCCGATTGTTCTAGTGACCCGGCGCAACCCCTTCAAGGCCCTACGCGCATCGAACCTCCCTTTGCACTTGTTGCTCCTGAGTGCTGTAGCCCGATTGAACGCTTTAGCGAGATCGGGCTTTTTTTTGCCTGCAATTATCTGAGCAACGTGTAACCCCTGTGGGAGCGGGCTTGCTCGCGAAGGCGGTGTGTCAGTCAACTATTCGTCGACTGGCACGATGCTTTCGCGAGTAAGCGCCGCTCCCACAGGGTTCAGTGTTGCCTGAGGTTCGCGGTCTGGCGTAAAAACCGCTATCGTCGCCGCCATTCGAAACAGAGGCGACCATGGGCTATCTACTTTTTGTCACGCTGATCCAGGCGTTTTCCTTCAGTCTGATCGGCGAATACCTCGCCGGGCATGTCGACAGTTATTTCGCGGTGCTGGTGCGTGTGGTGCTGGCCGGGCTGGTGTTCATTCCGCTGACCCGCTGGCGCTCGGTAGAACCGGCGTTCATGCGCGGCATGCTGCTGATCGGCGCGTTGCAGTTCGGCATCACCTACGTCTGCCTGTACCTGAGCTTCCGCGTGCTGACGGTGCCGGAAGTGTTGCTGTTCACCATCCTCACGCCACTGCACGTGACGTTGATCGAAGATGCGTTGAACCGGCGCTTCAACCCTTGGGCGCTGGTCGCCGCGCTGGTGGCGGTGGGCGGTGCGGCGGTGATTCGTTTCGACAGCATCAACCCGGACTTCTTCATGGGTTTCCTGCTGCTGCAACTGGCCAACTTCACCTACGCCGCAGGCCAGGTGTTGTACAAACATCTGGTGGCGAAACACCCGAGCGATCTGCCGCATTACCGGCGTTTCGGCTTCTTCTACCTCGGCGCACTGGCGGTGGTGTTGCCGGCATTCCTGATGTTCGGTAAGGCTAACTTCCTGCCCGAAGCACCCTTGCAGTGGGGCGTGTTGCTGTTCCTCGGACTGGTCTCGACGGCGCTGGGGATGTACTGGTGGAACAAGGGCGCGTGCATGGTCAACGGCGGCACGCTGGCGGTGATGAACAACCTGCATGTGCCGGTGGGCTTGCTGCTGAATCTGCTGATCTGGAATCAGCATGAGGAACTGGGAAGGTTGTTGCTGGGCGGCAGTGTGATTCTGGCGGCCGTATGGATCAGCCGGTTGGGCATCCGCAATTCCCAAGCCACCGCATAACCCCTGTGGGAGCGGGCTTGCTCGCGAAAGCGGTGCGTCATTCAACGATTATGTTGACTGACCTGACGCCTTCGCGAGCAAGCCCGCTCCCACAGTTTTATCGGTGGCGTTACAGGAGGTGTTTTTGCGGCTCGGGAATGCTCGCCGCCCCCAACACCGCCGGCAACAACCCCGTCCGCAAATCCCCGCCACTCGGCTGCTGATACAGGCTCAAGCCAAACTCCGGCAGCACCGCCAGCAGATAATCGAAAATATCCCCCTGAATCCGCTCGTAGTCGGCCCACACCGTGGTGGTGGTGAAGCAGTAGATTTCCAGCGGAATGCCCTGCGCCGTGGTCTGCATCTGGCGCACCATGCAGGTCATGTTCGGCTGAATTTCCGGGTGGCTCTTCAGATAGGCCAATGCGTAAGCGCGGAAGGTGCCGATATTGGTCATGCGCCGGCGGTTGGCCGACATCGCCGCGACGTTGCCCTGCGCCTCGTTCCACGCCTTGAGCTCGGCTTTCTTGCGGGCCATGTAACCGGTCAGCAGGTGCACCTGGGAGAGTTTTTCTTCCTCGTCGTCACGAATGAAGCGCACGCCGCTGGCGTCGATGAACAGGCTGCGCTTGATCCGTCGCCCACCGGACTGCTGCATGCCGCGCCAGTTGCGGAACGATTCGGACATCAGGCGCCAGGTCGGGATCGAGACGATGGTCTTGTCGAAGTTCTGCACCTTGACCGTGTGCAAGGTGATATCGACCACGTCGCCATCGGCGCCGACTTGCGGCATTTCGATCCAGTCGCCGACGCGCAGCATGTCGTTGCTGGTCAGTTGCACGCTGGCGACGAACGACAGCAGAGTGTCCTTATAGACCAACAGAATCACCGCCGACATCGCACCCAGACCGGAGAGCAGCAACAGCGGCGAACGGTCGATGAGGGTGGCGACGATGATGATCGCACCAAACACGTACAAGACCATTTTCGCCAGTTGCACATAGCCCTTGATCGAGCGGGTGCGGGCGTGTTCGGTGCGCGCGTAGATGTCCAGCAGCGCATTGAGCAGGGCGCTGACCGACAGCAGCAGGAACAGGATGGTGAAGGACAGCGCCACGTTGCCGAGGAAAGTCATCGCGGTTTTGCTCAGTTCCGGCACCAGGTGCAGGCCGAACTGGATCACCAGCGACGGCGTCATCTGCGCCAGGCGCTGAAACACCTTGTTGTGGCGAAAATCGTTGATCCAGTGCAAGGCCGGCTGACGGCCGAGCATGCGGCTGGCATGCAGGATCAGATAGCGCGCCACTCGTCCGAGGACCAGCGCGATCACCAAGAGCAGCATCAGCGCCAGGCCGGATTGCAGGAACGGGTGCTGTTCGAGGGCACCCCAGAGGTCTTGGGCGTTGAGCCAGAGCTGTTTGAAATCCATGTGAGCAACGATTCTTCTGTAAGACGCGATAGGCGATTAGAGCATTTAAGACGCTGTGTATTACCGTTGGAGACAAATCGAGCAACAAAAAAGCCACTGATTACGCCCGTTTGTATAAAGAAACTCGGCCTGAGCGCTCGAAACCGGTAACCTATGCAGCTGTTTTTTTGCATATCTTCGAGGTAGCACCCGTGTTTTCCCAATTCGCCCTGCACGAACGCCTGCTCAAAGCCGTGCCGAGCTGAAATTTGTCGAGCCAACGCCTGTGCAAGCAGCGGCCATTCCGCTGGCGCTCCAGGGGCGTGACCTGCG
>Ga0153931_100120_pt1 | contig 30428 bp, 22 predicted proteins | sample TSNJ015MetaG_FD_104730 | JGI IMG/M metagenome (GOLD analysis project Ga0153931, IMG submission 104730) | Attine ant fungus gardens microbial communities from New Jersey, USA - TSNJ015 MetaG | ecosystem: Host-associated > Fungi > Mycelium > Unclassified | place: USA: New Jersey, Wharton State... | reverse complement strand
TCACTGTCACCACCGCGGGCGAAAGCCATGGCCCGGCGTTGGTCGCCATTGTCGACGGCTGCCCGCCAGGCCTCGAGCTGTCTGTGGAAGACCTGCAGCGCGACCTCGACCGCCGCAAGCCCGGCACCAGCCGCCACACCACCCAGCGCCAGGAGCCCGACGAAGTCGAAATCCTCTCCGGCGTGTTCGAAGGCCGCACCACCGGTTGCGCCATCGGCCTGCTGATTCGCAATACCGACCAGAAGTCCAAGGACTACTCGGCGATCAAGGACCTGTTCCGCCCGGCCCACGCCGACTACACCTACCATCACAAATACGGCGAACGCGACTACCGTGGCGGTGGCCGCAGCTCGGCGCGCGAAACCGCGATGCGTGTGGCCGCCGGTGCCATCGCCAAGAAATACCTGGCCACCCAGGGCATCGTGATCCGCGGCTACATGAGCCAGCTGGGTCCGATCGAGATTCCGTTCAAGACCTGGGACAGCGTCGACGACAACGCTTTCTTCAGCCCCGACCCGGACAAAGTGCCGGAACTGGAAGCCTATATGGACCAGTTGCGCCGCGACCAGGACTCCGTCGGCGCGAAGATTACCGTGGTTGCCGAAGGCGTCAAACCTGGCTTGGGCGAGCCGATCTTCGACCGCCTCGACGCCGAGCTGGCCCATGCGCTGATGAGTATCAACGCGGTGAAGGGCGTGGAAATCGGCGCCGGTTTCGCCTGTGTGTCCCAGCGCGGCACCGAGCACCGCGATGAACTGACCCCGCAGGGTTTCCTCAGCAACAACGCGGGCGGCATCCTGGGCGGTATTTCCTCGGGCCAACCGATCGTTGCGCACCTGGCCCTCAAGGCCACGTCGAGCATCACCACACCAGGCCGCTCGATTGATGTGCACGGCAACCCGGTGGATGTGATCACCAAGGGCCGTCATGACCCGTGTGTCGGCATCCGTGCCACGCCGATTGCCGAAGCCATGATGGCCATCGTGTTGATGGACCACCTGCTGCGCAACCGCGGGCAAAACGCCGAGGTGCGCGTGAATACGCCGGTGCTGGGCCAGCTGTGACAGCCTGTGGCGGGCGGGCGTGCTCAGGCAGGGCCGCGAAGCGGCCCCGTCCATGGTGAGCCCGACCCTCCCGTACTGGCGCCTGTCCAGCTTCTACCTGTTCTACTTCGCCCTGCTCGGGGCGACGGCGCCGTTCCTGGCGCTGTACTTCGATCATCTTGGGTTCTCCAGCGCACGCATTGGTGAGTTGGTGGCTATCCCCATGCTGATGCGCTGCGTGGCGCCCAACCTGTGGGGCTGGCTCGGCGATTACACCGGGCGGCGCCTGGCCATCGTCCGGTTTGGCGCGGTGTGCACGCTGGCCAGCTTTTCACTGATTTTCTTCAGCAAGACCTACGCCTGGCTCGCGCTGGTGATGGCCCTGCATGCGTTCTTCTGGCACGCCGTGTTGCCGCAGTTTGAAGTGATCACCCTGGCCCACCTGCAAAAGCAAACCTCGCGCTACAGCCAGATCCGCCTGTGGGGCTCGATTGGTTTCATCCTCACCGTGGTGATCATGGGCCGCCTGTTCGACTGGCTGAGCCTGGACATTTACCCGGTGGTGGTCGTGGTGATCATGGCCGGCATCATCGGTGCCAGCCTGTGGGTACCGAATGCGCAACCCGCGACCCACGACAATCGCCTGGCCGGTGACGGTTTTCTCAAGCAATTGCGCAGCCCTGGGGTACTGGCGTTTTATGCCTGCGTGGCGCTGATGCAAATGAGCCACGGCCCGTATTACACCTTCCTCACCCTGCACCTCGAACATCTGGGCTATAGCCGTGGCGTGATCGGCATGCTCTGGGCCCTGGGCGTGGTCGCAGAAGTGCTGATGTTTCTGGCCATGAGCCGCATCCTCACGCGCTTTTCGGTGCGACGGGTGCTGCTGGCAAGTTTCCTGTTGGCTGCCGTGCGCTGGTTGCTGCTGGGCTCATTCGCCGAATTTTTCTGGGTGCTGCTGCTGGCGCAGGTGATGCACGCGGCCACCTTTGGCAGTTTTCATGCGGCGGCGATTGCCTTTGTGCAACGCAGCTTCGGCGCCCGCCAGCAAGGCCAGGGCCAGGCGCTGTATGCCGCACTGGCCGGCACTGGCGGCGCATTGGGCGCGCTGTATGCCGGTTATAGCTGGAATCTGTTGGGGCCGACCCTGACCTTCAGCATCGCCAGTGTCGCGGCCCTGGCCGCCGCCCTCATCATTGGCTTTCGATTGCAAGAGCCGAATAAAGGAACCGTGCAATGAGTTATGTCGCTGTTTATCCGCTCGCCACACCCGATACCCCGAACAAGGTGTTGACCCATTTCGACGATATCGTCTCGACCCTGGTTGAGCACGGCGTGGGTTTTGACCGCTGGCAGCCCAGCCCGATTGAAAAAGGCGCCAGTGACGCAGAGATGATCGCCGCGTACCAGTCGCAGATCGATGCCCTCGGCTACGGCTCTGCTCAGGTATTGAACGTAACGGGCGACCATCCGCAGCGCGCCGAGTTGCGCGCTGAAGGCCTCAAGGCGCGTCGTTACAGCGCCGACAACGTGCATTTCTTCATCGCGGGCCAAGGCTTGTTCTGCCTGCTCGTGGGCGAATATGTCTACGCCGTGCGTTGTGAGAAGAATGACGTGCTGGTGGTTCCGGCCGGAATGCCGCATTGGCTCGACGTGGGCGAGAATCCGCACTGTGTGGCGCTACGTTTATTCCATACAGCCGAAGGCTGTGTGCCTCAGTTCACTGACCAGGACAGTGCCGCTGGTTTTCCAGGCTTGGACGATTAAGCGCGAATAGTTAAAGGTTCAATCCCGGCAGGTTGGAAGTTGTTGTGGGAAGGAACTCAATTAAATGTAAGACGTAGCTGTTTATGCGGCGCCTTATGCTTTCAATCCATTCGTTATGTAACTCTCTGCCGACTCAATGTTTATATCACCTGTCAATCGCAGGAATCCGAAAGGTGGTATGGCATCCACTGATACAGGAGAGAGATTGATGAGTGGCCCAGAGCAGCCGTGTCGCGCGCTTGCCGTGCCGAGCGCCGTTGGAAAACGCCTGAGCCTGTGCGGCAAACCCCTGACGCCGACAGAGCTGGAAATCCTGCGCTGGGCCTCGGAAGGCAAGACCGTCTGGGAAATCAGCCAGATTCGCTCCACCTCCCAAGCCACGGTTAAATTCCATCTGCGCAACATCTACCTCAAGCTGCAAGTCACCAACCGCGTGCAGGCGATGAATGCAGCAGCCCGACAGGGGCTTTGTTGAAGGCACAAAAAAGGCCGCGACGCTCAACGGCGTCGCGGCCTTTTTTGCTCAGATTACTCAGGCCGAATGGTAGGTCGGCAGGGCAAAGCGATTCTGGCTTTGCAGCATCGAGATCTGTGGCAGTTCGCTGGCTTGTTCGGCCAGGTCACGGCGAATGGCGCTGATGACCCAGGTCAGCTGGTCAGCGGTGTGCAGTTGTTGGTACGAAATCGAACGCTTGACCTGTTTGCCTTCGCTGTTGCGCAGGGTCAACAGGATCCCGCCGTCTGGGCGTGGCTGAGTGGTGACGTCGTATTGGGAGAATACAGAAGCGAATTTATCTTGGATCAGGCTCATGTCTATCAGCTCCGTTGGCTCAAGTTGGCAAGCATGGAGTGATAGGTGCAGTGATTGTGCCAGTATTGAGTTGTCTAAAAAATCGTTATGAATCAGTCACTTAAAATTTTTCAGATTTTTCACTTTCGTGCAATTTGCATGAAAGGCCATCGTGCATCCTGCATTTTGCGCTATCGAGGCCGGGCATTTCGCTCCCTCGTTACAGTTAATGACCGCGTCGGCGCCGCGTAATTCCCTTTTTGATGCTGGGCGGCATGGGATACAAAACTTTTCAAATCCCACATGTACAGCTGAAGAATGGCAGGCGTATTTTCCTGCAAGGCATCCGTCCTCGTCCTACAGGGCCGATGCGGTGTCTGGATCATACGAAGAATAAGAAAAAGGACGTTCCGCCATGAGCCATCCGCACGACGACATGATCACTTGGGGCAAGCTACTGCGTAAGGTGCCGGCGATAGTTCGGGCCCTGCCACGCGTGGTGCGCGGCATGCGCGCCGCGAACGTCACCGATCCCAGCCAGCCCTGCGGCCTGGGGTGGCAATTCGAACAGGCCACCTCTCGTAACCCAGATGGCGCGGCGCTGTTATATGGCGACAGTGTGCTCAGCTACGCCCAAGCCAACCAGCGTGCCAACCGCATCGCCCATCACCTGCACCAGCAGGGCATCGGCAAGGGGGATGTGGTTGCGTTATTCATCGAAAACCGCCCTGAACTGCTGTTGAGCGTGCTGGCCGTGGCCAAGCTGGGTGGTATCTGCGCAATGCTCAATACGTCGCAAACCCAGGCGGCGCTGGTGCACAGCCTGAATCTGGTGAGCCCGGTGGCAATCGTGGTGGGCGCAGAGTTGGTAGCGGCCTACACGACCGTGCGTGAGCACGTGACAATCGCGGCGCACAGGACCTGGTTTGTCGCCGATCAGCAGTCGAGCACGCTGCCTGAAGGCTATACCGACCTGATGGCCGCCAGTGCCGACGGCTCGGTGGACAACCCCGCCAGTACCGGACAAGTGTTCTTCAACGACCCCTGCTTCTATATCTACACCTCCGGCACCACCGGCTTGCCCAAGGCCGGCATCATGAAGCACGGGCGCTGGACCAAAACCGCCGTCAGCTTCGGCAGCATTGCGCTGGACATGGGCCCGGATGACGTCCTCTATTGCACGTTGCCGCTGTACCACGCCACCGGCCTGTGCGTGTGCTGGGGCTCGGCGATTGTCGGGGCTTCGGGCTTTGCCATCCGGCGTAAATTCAGCGCCAGCCAGTTCTGGGACGATGCGCGCAAATTCAACGCAACCACCCTGGGCTATGTCGGCGAGTTGTGCCGCTACCTGCTCGATCAGCCCGCCAGCGCTCAGGATCTCGATAACCGCGTGACCAAGATGGTCGGTAATGGCCTGCGTCCCGGCGTGTGGGCGCAGTTCAAGCAACGTTATGGCGTTGAGCATATCTGCGAACTGTATGCCGCCAGTGACGGCAACATCGGGTTCACCAACGTACTGAATTTCGACAACACCATCGGCTTTTGCCTGCAGCATTGGGCACTGGTGGACTACAACAACGACAGCGGTGAACCGGTGCGCGGCAGCGACGGTTTCATGCGCAAGGTGCAAACAGGCGGGCAGGGGTTGTTACTGGCCAGGATCGATGAAAAGTCACCGTTCGACGGCTACACCGACCAGGAAAAGAACCGCAAAGTGGTGCTGACCGACGTGTTCGAAAAGGGCGACCGCTATTTCAATACCGGCGACTTGTTGCGCAGCATCGGCTTCGGCCATGCGCAATTTGTCGATCGCCTGGGCGATACCTATCGCTGGAAGGGCGAAAACGTGTCGACCACCGAAGTGGAGAACGTGCTGCTGCAACATCCGCAGATTGCCGAAGTGGTGGCCTACGGTGTCGAGATCGAAAACACCAACGGCCGCGCTGGCATGGTCGCCATCACCCCAAGTGAATCCCTGGCCTCGCTGGACATGCGTGAATTGCTGCAATTCGCCCACGGCCAGTTGCCGCATTACGCGGTGCCGTTGTTCCTGCGGATCAAGGTGAAGATGGAAACCACCGGCACCTTCAAGTATCAGAAAGTGCGCCTCAAGGAGGAGGCCTTCGACCCGGGCAAGGCCGGCAATGACCCGGTGTATGCCTGGCTGCCGGGGTCGGATTGCTACGTGCCGGTCACCGGCCACTTGTTGGCGCAGATCCAGGGCGGACATTTCCGCTATTAAAAGCAGCGCTATTGATTCTGCCTATGACCGCTTTCGGCAAAAAAGCCATGACAGTGGGGAACTCCATCGCGACACTGGGCGCCTATAAAGCAACCAGACAAGGAGCCCCACATGTCAGACCAGCCTAAACAAATGACCGAAGACGAAGCCGCTGAATTTGCCGAGCAGGTCTTCGACGTGGCCCGCAAAGGCGATGCCGCTATGCTCGCCGCACTGCTAGCCAAGGGCTTGCCGCCTAACCTGCGCAATCACAATGGCGACACCTTGCTCATGCTCGCGGCCTATCACGGTCACGCCGATGCAGTAAAAGTGCTGCTGGAATTCAAGGCTGACCCGCTGATCGCCAACGACAAGAACCAGCTGCCGATGGCCGGTGCGGCGTTCAAGGGCAACCTGCCCGTGGTCAAGGCGCTGATCGACGGCGGCGCGCCGGTGGACGGCGCCTCCTCGGACGGCCGCACGGCGTTGATGATGGCCGCGATGTTCAACCGTGTCGAAATGCTCGACTACCTGCTCGGCCAGGGTGCCAACCCCAAAGCCACCGATGCCCAGGGTGCGACCGCACTGGCGGCGGCGCACACCATGGGCGCGGCGGATACGGCGGCGCAGTTGCAAAAACTGGTGTAGGCTACGCGCCCTCAAAAACCAGCTCGCCACAGGACTTTCCCATGCAAACCGCCCTCGTCGAACTCATCAGCAAAATCAGCGCCGGCGTCATGGGCGAGGACGAAGTGGCACGCATCGCCGAGGAAGCGGCCCAGGCCTACGCAAACCCGGCTGCTTTTCTGGCGGCCAACCCGGATATCAACTACGACGACACTTTCCCGATTCCTCTGGGTGAGTGGGTCGTGGTCGGTAGCCTGCCGGACACGGTGCTGTTTCAAGCCGACACCTACGGCGACCTGTTTGCACAGATCGTCGCGTCGTTCGGCCCGGGCGTGGCGTTCACTCTCAAGCCCAAGCAGTTGGCCAAGACTGAAGACCTGACCGCGCTGAACCGCATCCAGATCCAGATGAGCGCGCTGAGCCCGCAAGACGGTGGCTATGTGCTGCTCAACTTCAGTCAGTTGCTGGATGACGAGATTCAGGCGGTGCTGGTCTACGGCAACGACCTGCCGCGCGTGCTGGAACTGTGCGCTGAAGTCGGCATCAAGGCCGAGCCGTCCCTGGAAGCCCTGCGCGTTGCCGTCCACGTCTGAAATAAAACGGAACCCCTGCCAGGGCTGACTATCCTACAAGTGCATGCCCTCACTTAGGAGCGACACCATGGGTTCCACCTTTAATGGCTTGATTGGCCTGATCATCCTGGCGCTGGATATCTGGGCGATCATCAACGTATTCAAAAGCGGCGCCAGCACCGGTGCCAAAGTGCTGTGGATTTTGCTGATCCTGTTGCTGCCTGTCTTGGGCCTGATCATCTGGGCAATCGCCGGGCCACGCGGTAACGTGCGGATCTGACGACGCCTGGGCCCGCTCTTATCCTGAGTGGGCACGCTAAATGTGGGAGCGGGCTTGCCCGCGATAACGGTTTATCAGCCACAGTTGTGCGGGCTGACACATCGCTATCGCGGGCAAGCCCGCTCCCACATTCGTTTCCAGGGTATTTAGCGTTTTGTGTGTCGAAAGTATTCGCTGCACGAAATTTTCACATCTTTTCCAAGACAATCCGCCGGCTTTATCACGCTGCCAAGGCTCTATCTCGAGTGCCGTTAAAGGTACAAGCGCGGCGCACGTTCAGTAATTAATAGCGTTGATGCCATTGATCGGGCACCATTTGCGCCACCGCGTTAACCGCCTACCCCAGCCAGCCTGGGCGAGGGACGGACGCCACTGCATTTTTTCGCAACTTAAACTTCCAATGGGTCCTGAAACGACATGGCAAACCCGGACGCCCTGAGTCAGCAGCGAGCTTCAAATCGCCTGCTGCAACCGACCGTCAAAGCCCATCTGGCGTACACGCTGCTCTGCGCATTGGTCATGATGGTGATGTTCTCCCTGCTGCGCCTGGCGCTGCTGGTCTACAACCGCGAGATGATCCTCGACACGCCGGCCTCGACGTTCCTGGAAGCGTTCGCCAACGGGCTGCGTTTTGACATACGCCTCGTGATGTACGTGCTGGTCCCGCTGCTGCTGGCCTTGTTCAGCGTACGGGCGATGGCGGCACGCGGTTTCTTCCGTTTGTGGTTGACCGTCGCGTCCAGCATTGCCCTGTTCCTGGGCCTGATGGAAATGGACTTCTACCGCGAATTCCACCAGCGCCTCAACGGCCTGGTCTTCCAGTATGTAAAGGAAGACCCGAAGACCGTGATGAGCATGCTCTGGTACGGTTTCCCGGTTGTGCGTTACCTGCTGGCCTGGGCTGTGGGCACGCTGATCCTGAGCATGGCCTTCAAAGGTGCCGACCGTGCAACGCGCCCCCGCGGCCCGTTCAGCGGCGGCAGCATCGGTACCCGCCAAGTGGCGCCGTGGTACAGCCGCATCGCCGTTTTTGTGGTCTGCCTGTTGATCGCCGTGGTCGCCATCCGCGGCACCTTGCGCCAGGGCCCGCCGCTGCGTTGGGGTGATGTCTACACCACAGAATCGAACTTCGCCAACCAGTTGGGCCTCAACGGCACGCTGTCGCTGATCGCTGCAGCCAAGGCGCGCTTCTCCGAGGAACGCTCCAACATCTGGAAGGCCACCCTGGACCAGCCGCTGGCCACCCAGACCGTGCGTGACATGCTGGTGCTGCCGCAAGAGAAACTGGTGGATACCGACACCGCCGCCGTGCGCCGTGACTACACGCCACCGGCCGAGAAGACTCTGCCGATCAAGAACGTCGTGGTCATCCTGATGGAAAGCTTCGCCGGTCACTCGGTGGGCGCCCTGGGCCGCCCGGGCAACATCACGCCGTACTTCGACAAGTTGTCCAAGGAAGGCTTGCTGTTCGACCGCTTCTTCTCCAACGGCACGCACACCCACCAGGGCATGTTCGCGACCATGGCGTGCTTCCCGAACCTGCCAGGCTTCGAATACCTGATGCAGACCCCGGAAGGCAGCCACAAGCTGTCGGGCCTGCCGCAGTTGCTCAGCGCGCGCAAGTTTGACGACGTGTATGTCTACAACGGCGATTTCGCCTGGGACAACCAGTCGGGCTTTTTCAGCAACCAGGGCATGACCAACTTCATCGGGCGTAATGACTTCGTCAACCCGGTGTTCTCCGACCCGACGTGGGGCGTGTCCGACCAGGACATGTTCAACCGTGGCCTGGAAGAGCTGAAAGCCCGCGAAGGCGGCAAGCCGTTCTACGCACTGCTGCAAACCCTGTCCAACCACACGCCGTACGCGTTGCCGACGCCATTGCCGGTTGAGAAAGTCACCGACCGTGGCAGCCTCAACGAGCATTTGACGGCCATGCGTTACTCCGACTGGGCGTTGGGCCAGTTCTTTGAAAAGGCCCGTAAAGAGCCGTACTTCAAGGAAACCCTGTTCGTGATTGTGGGCGACCATGGTTTTGGCAACGAGCAGCAGATCACCGAAATGGACCTGGGCCGCTTCAACGTGCCGATGCTGATGATTGCGCCGGGCATGCAGGAGAAGTTCGGCGAGCGTGACCACACGGTGGGCACTCAGATCGACATCGTGCCGACCATCATGGGCCGCCTCGGTGGCGACACCCTGCACCAGTGCTGGGGCCGTGACCTGCTGAACCTGCCGGAAGGCGACAAGGGCTTTGGCGTGATCAAGCCTTCGGGTAGCGATCAGACGGTGGCGCTGGTTACCGCAGACCGCATTCTGGTACTGCCCAAGGAGATGCCACCCAAGCTGTGGGAATATGAACTGGGCGCGAACCCGACCGGTAAAGTGATTCCCGAGTCACCGGACGAGGCGGCGCTGAAGCAGAAACTCGAGTCGTTCCTGCAGACGGCCACCAAGAGCCTGTTGGATAACACTGCCGGCGTGATTGATGGCAAACCGGATTAATTAACCGGGCATAAAAAAAGAGGCCTCAATGAGGCCTCTTTTTTTGTGCGGAATTTATATCCGACCGAGCAACAACAGTACCACCAGCACTACCAGGACAACGCCCAGGATACCCGACGGGCCATAGCCCCAGTTACGCGAGTGCGGGAACACCGGCAGGCCGCCGACCAACAGCAGGATCAAGATAATGATCAGAATGAGGCTCATGGTTTTTTTCCTTATAGGGCCTTCTGAAAAGACCGGTTATTAACGACAGGCCCGTGGGTTTAAGTACGGACGCCTTAATAACTCCGACTCTGTCACTTCGAAGAAAATTCCCTGCTTTTTTAAAGCATTTTGCAAAGTTGCTTATTTCTTTTAATGCGTTCGCAATTACGTGCGCTTAGTTGAAAATTATTGAACTTACGCTATAAGCCATCCTCGCACCGGGCCTCAGGTTTTCCCGAGGTATTCATCAATTGGATGGTGCGTGGGTGTCGGAAAAACCTTCGCTACACTGCCGATCACTTCCTACGTGAACCACAAGGCTTATTTCCTATGCAAAATCGCATGATGATCACCGGCGCCGGGTCCGGCCTGGGCCGCGAAATCGCGCTGCGCTGGGCCCGTGAGGGTTGGCAGTTGGCCTTGTCGGATGTCAGCGAGCCGGGCCTGCAGGAAACGCTCAAACTGGTGCGCGAGGCAGGTGGCGATGGGTTTGTGCAGCGCTGCGATGTGCGTGATTACAGCCAGCTCACCGCTTTTGCACAGGCGTGCGAGGTGAAATTGGGCGGTATCGATGTGATCGTCAACAACGCCGGCGTAGCGTCGGGAGGCTTCTTTGCCGAGTTGTCGCTGGAAGATTGGGACTGGCAGATCGCGATTAACCTGATGGGCGTGGTCAAGGGCTGCAAGGCGTTCCTGCCGTTATTGGAGAAGAGCAGGGGCCGCATCATCAATATTGCCTCGATGGCGGCATTGATGCAGGGGCCGGCCATGAGTAATTACAACGTGGCCAAGGCTGGGGTGGTGGCGTTGTCGGAGAGCTTGCTGGTCGAGCTCAAACATCAGGAAATTGGCGTGCACGTGGTGTGCCCGTCGTTTTTCCAAACCAACTTGCTGGATTCGTTTCGCGGGCCGACCCCGGCGATGAAGGCGCAGGTGGGCAAGTTGCTGGAGAGTTCGCCCATTTCGGCGGCTGACATTGCCGACTATATCTACCAGCGTGTGGCACAGGGCGAATTCATGATTTTGCCCCACGAGCAGGGGCGCATGGCCTGGGCGTTGAAGCAGAAAAATCCGCAGGTGCTGTATGACGAGATGACCAGCATGGCAGACAAGATGCGGGCCAAGGCTCAGGCAGTTAAGGCCTGAAGTGTTGGGCGTGTACCTAGGCGTTATGCCGGTAGCGGCGCCGCTGGATGGCGCTTCACCCGGCGTGAACCCGGTAACGGATAGGTACGATCAGCCCGATGCAGCTGATGTCTGTCAGGCAAATTACTAGCCCGCGTAGGTCTCGCCTGATTTAGTGGCAAGCCATTGTCGCACCCCCTCCGAGCGCGCATGGTCAAGGTCCTGTCACTCCAAAAGGACAACCGCCATGCTGGTCTTAAGCCGCGCCGTAGGCGAAATCATTTCCATCGGCGATGACATCGCCTTGCATATCCTCGAGCTGAACGGAACCCAGGTGAAATTCGGCATCCAGGCACCGGTAGGGGTCAATGTGCACCGCGCCGAGGTGTATCAGAAAATCCTCGAGCGCCAAGCCACGCAACCTGAAACCAACCCCTAGAGCTTCCTCAATCGAACAGATGCTTGGGCACGTCGTGCTTGAGCATCAACTGGCATTGCTCGCTTTCAGGGTCGAACACAATCAGCGCCTGCCCTTTGGTCAGCGCCTGGCGCACGCGCAGCACGCGGGTCTCCAAGGGCGTTTCATCGCCATTGTCAGTGCCATCGCGGGTGACGAAGTCTTCGATGAGCCGGGTCAGGGTGTCGACTTCAAGTGCGTCGTAGGGAATCAGCATAAAAGCCTCAGAGGTGGAATCCCGGCGATGCTACTGCGCCGGGACCCGTCTTGCCAGTATCAGGTTGCCAGCCTCAGGACTTCTGACCTACCAGACTGTCCACCGAGGGCACTCGCGTATCGCTCTCCATCTGCGTTTCGTGCTCGATCTGATGACTGAAGCGGTCCAGCGAACCCTGCGCCGGTTGCGCATCGCTGGCAAAGACCGGCGGGCTGAGGATGTACGCGCTCAGCAGGCGACTCAATGCCGCCAGGCTGTCGATGTGCGTGCGCTCGTAGCCGTGGGTTGCATCGCAACCGAACGCCAGCAGCGCGGTGCGAATGTCGTGCCCGGCGGTGACCGCCGAATGCGCGTCGCTGAAGTAATAGCGGAACAGGTCGCGACGCACGGGCAGGTCGTTGTCCGAGGCCAGGCGCAACAAATGCCGGGACAGGTGATAGTCGTACGGCCCGCCGGAATCCTGCATCGCCACACTCACTGCGTGTTCGCTCGAATGCTGACCGGGCGCGACCGGAGCGATGTCGATGCCGACAAATTCACTCACGTCCCAAGGCAGTGCCGCGGCGGCACCGCTGCCGGTCTCTTCGGTGATGGTAAACAGCGGGTGACAGTCGATCAGCAACGGTTCGCCGCTGTCGATGATCGCCTTGAGCGCGGCGAGCAGTGCAGCCACGCCGGCTTTATCGTCCAGATGGCGCGCGCTGATGTGGCCGCTGTCGGTGAACTCGGGCAGCGGGTCAAACGCCACGTAGTCACCAATACTGATGCCCAGCGAATCGCAGTCGGCGCGGGTGGCACAGTAGGCGTCCAGGCGCAGTTCGACATGGTCCCAACTCACCGGCATTTCATCCACGGCGGTGTTGAAGGCATGCCCGGAGGCCATCAGCGGCAGCACACTGCCACGGATCACGCCGTTGTCGGTGAACAGGCTGACGCGACTGCCTTCGGCAAAACGGCTGGACCAGCAACCGACGGGCGCCAGGGTCAGGCGGCCGTTGTCCTTGATCGCACGCACGGCGGCGCCGATGGTGTCCAAGTGGGCCGAGACGGCACGGTCGGGGCTGTTTTTCTGGCCCTTGAGGGTGGCGCGAATCGTGCCGCGCCGGGTCATCTCAAAGGGGATCCCCAGTTCTTCCAGGCGCTCGGCGACGTAGCGCACGATGGTGTCGGTGAAGCCGGTAGGGCTGGGAATGGCGAGCATTTCCAGCAGCACCTTCTGCAGGTAGGTGAGATCCGGTTCTGGGATGGTTCGGCTCATAAAGACTCCTGATGAATGGGGGCGAGCGGATTTGTGTGGCGAGCGGGCCTGATGTGGCGGACGGCTCGTGGTGGCTAGCGGGCCTGTGGTGGCAAGCCCGCTCGCCACATCAATCCCACTCGCCACGACAAGCCTGCTCGCCACAGCAAGCCCACTCGCCACGACAAGCCTGCTCGCCACAGCAAGCCCGCTCGCCACAACAAGCGGGCTTGCCCTACGAGATCTGCTCGCCACAGGTTATTGGGCGGTCGGCTGACTGTGCGGAAACAGCAAATCCACAAACTTCTCCGCCGTCGGTTGCGGCTCATGGTTGGCCAGCCCGGCCCGTTCGTTGGCTTCGATAAACACATACTCGGGTTGATCGGCGGCAGGCACCATCAGGTCCAGGCCCACCATGGGAATGTCCAGCGCACGCGCCGCACGCACGGCAGCGTCCACCAATGTGGGGTGCAAAATCGCCGTGACGTCTTCCAGGCAGCCGCCGGTGTGCAGGTTGGCGGTGCGGCGCACGGCCAGGGTCTGGCCACGCGGCAGGATGCTGCTGTAGTCAAAACCGGCGGCGTGCAGGGTGCGTTGGGTTTCGGCGTCCAGTGGGATCTTGCTTTCACCGTCAGTGGCCGCTTGGCGACGACGGCTTTGGGCTTCGATCAAGGCGCCGATTGAGTGCTGGCCGTCGCCGGTCACCTCGGCCGGGCGCCGAATCGCAGCGGCAACCACTTCAAAACCGATCACCAGAATGCGCAGGTCGAGGCCTTCATGGAAGCTCTCGAGCAACACGCGGCTGTCGAACTGGCGCGCTGTTTCAATGGCTTTCTGCACGTCCTCGATGGTCTGCAGATCCACCGCCACGCCCTGGCCTTGCTCGCCATCCAGCGGCTTGACCACGATGCGCTGATGTTCGTCGAGAAACTCCAGGTTGTCGTCGGCACTGCCCGCCAATTGCTGCGACGGCAGGTTCAAACCAGCGGCTTTGAGCACCTTGTGGGTCAGGCTCTTGTCCTGGCACAAGGTCATGCTGATGGCGCTGGTCAGGTCGCTCAGCGATTCACGGCAACGCACGCGGCGCCCGCCATGGCTGAGGGTGAACAGGCCGGCATCGGCGTCATCCACGTGCACATCGATGCCGCGTCGGTGGGCTTCCTCGACAATGATGCGCGCATAGGGATTGAAGCCGGCCTGCGGGCCCGGGCCGAGAAACAGCGGCTGGTTGATGCCGTTTTTGCGTTTGATCGCAAAGGTGGTCAGCGCGCGAAAACCCAGCTTGGCGTAGAGGCTCTTGGCCTGACGGTTATCGTGCAGCACCGACAGGTCGAGATAGCTCAAGCCGCGGCTCATGAAGTGCTCCACCAAGTGGCGCACCAGCACCTCTCCCACGCCAGGGCGCGTGCACTGCGGATCAACCGCCAGGCACCAGAGGCTGCAGCCGTTTTCCGGGTCGTGAAAGGCCTTCTGATGGTTCAGGCCCATCACGCTGCCGATCACCGCGCCGCTGTCTTCGTCTTCGGCCAGCCAGTACACCGGGCCGCCTTGATGGCGCGGGGTCAGGCGTTCAGCGTCGACCGGCAACATGCCGCGCCCCTGGTAGAGCACGTTGACCGCCGCCCAATCGGCTTCGGTCTGTACCCGGCGAATCCGAAAACCGCGAAACACACGGGTAGCGGGGCGATAGTCGCTGAACCACAGGCGCAGGGTGTCGGACGGGTCGAGGAACAGCTGCTGCGGATCGATCCCCAGAATCTGCTGGGGCGCTGCCACGTACAGGGCGATGTCACGCTCGCCAGGCTGTTCCTTGAGCAGTTCCTGGGCCAGGCTTGCCGGGTCCGGGAAGGTATGGCCGATCAACAACCGGCCCCACCCGCAATGCACGGCAATCGGTTCGGCGCCCAACGGGCTGCCATCTTCAGCCAGGCGGGCCTGCAGGCGCTCGTAGGTCGGCGCCTGGCCCTTCAGCAAGCGTTGGCTGTAAGCCGCTGCGAGAGGTTTCATCAATCAGATTCCTTGTTCGCTGAGCCACAGGTTCAGCGCCGCCAGTTGCCACAGCTTTGAACCGCGCAGCGGCGTCAGTTGACCTTGTGGGTCAGTCAGCAGGCGATCCAGCATGGCCGGGTTGAACAGGCCGCGATCCTGGCTTGGGTCCAGCAGCAGTTCACGCACCCAGTTCAGGGTGTCGCCCTGCAAGTGCTTGAGGCCCGGCACCGGGAAGTAGCCTTTTTTGCGGTCGATGACTTCACTGGGGATCACGCGGCGCGCGGCTTCTTTCAAGACTTGCTTGCCACCGTCGGGCAATTTGAATTTGCCGGGCACACGGGCCGACAATTCGACTAGGCGGTAGTCCAGAAACGGCGTGCGTGCTTCCAGGCCCCAGGCCATGGTCATGTTGTCGACGCGTTTGACCGGGTCGTCCACCAGCATCACCGTACTGTCCAGGCGCAGCGCCTTGTCCACGGCGGCGTCGGCGCCCGGCATGGCGAAATGCTCGCGCACGAAGTCGCCGGCAGCGTCGTTGGCGGTCAGCCATTTGGGGGCGACGGTGGCCGCGTAGTCGTCGTAGCTGCGGTCGAAAAAGGCATCGCGGTACGCGGCATAGGGATCGCTGGCGCCATCCACTTGCGGGTACCAGTGGTAACCGGCGAAGAGCTCATCGGCGCCCTGGCCGCTTTGCACCACTTTGCAATGCTTGGCCACTTCCCGCGACAGCAGGTAGAAGGCGATGCAGTCGTGGCTGACCATCGGCTCGCTCATGGCACGGAACGCGGCGGGCAGTTGCTCGATGATCTCGCTTTCGGCGATGCGCAGTTGATGGTGACGGGTGCCGTAGTGCTTGGCGATCAGATCCGAATACTGGAATTCGTCGCCGCGCTCGCCGCCGGCGTCTTCAAAGCCGATGGAGAAGGTCGACAGGTCCTGCACGCCGACTTCACGCAGCAGGCCCACGAGCATGCTCGAATCGACACCGCCGGAGAGCAGCACGCCGACATCCACGGCGGCGCGTTGGCGAATGGCCACGGCTTCGCGGGTGCTGTCGAGCACGCGGTCGGTCCAGTCTTCCAGGGTCAGGTTTTTTTCATCGTCGTGGGGGCCGTAGGGCAGCGTCCACCAGGTTTTCTGTTCGATCTTGCCGTTGGCGTCGATGCGCATCCAGCTGGCCGGCGGCAGTTTTTCAATGCCTGCCAGCAACGTGCGCGGTGCCGGTACCACGGCGTGGAAGTTCAGGTAGTGATTCAGCGCGACCGGATCAAGCATCGGGTTGATGTCGCCGCCCTTGAGCAATGCCGGCAGTGCCGAGGCGAAGCGCAGGCGCTGGCCGGTGCGCGACAGGTACAAAGGTTTAACACCCAGGCGGTCACGGGCGATAAACAGGCGCTGCGCATCGCGCTCCCAAATGGCAAACGCAAACATGCCATTAAGCTTGGGCAGCAGTGCTTCGCCCCACGCGTGGTAGCCCTTGAGCAGCACTTCGGTGTCACCACCGGAATAGAAGGCGTAGCCGAGGGCTTCCAGCTCTTCACGCAATTCCGGGAAGTTGTAGATCGCGCCATTAAAGGCCAGGGACAGCCCCAGTTGGGCGTCGACCATCGGTTGGGCCGAGCCGTCCGACAGGTCCATGATTTTCAGGCGTCGATGGCCCAGGGCAATCGGCCCTTGGGCGTGGAAGCCCCACGCGTCAGGACCGCGTGGTGCCAAATGATGGGTGATCCGCTCCACCGCTGCCAGGTCGGCAGGTTGGTGATCAAAACGTAACTCGCCAGCTAATCCGCACATATATTCCTTACCGGTTTTTCCGTTGGGGACAGACAAAAATGGCACCGCACCAAAAGGGTGGGTACCCAGAGACTGACCCGAGCAGATTCACGGAGTTTTAGAACAATACGTTATAAGGCAAAGAGCCTTGAGTGGCCGCAAGCCACGTCGCGTGCCACGGCGGCGCCAGTCAATGGTCGGTAGATAGGTCAATCACGGATGCAAAAAGTGGGGGGATGCGCCGCGATATCGAGCGCCTATTTGAACCTTTCATTGCCGGCGTGAGGGTTATTGTCCGGGTCATTATCCAACGCAATAAGGACTGTTGCCGATGACCCAACAACCGGCTGTAAGCCAGGCCGCCGCGCCTGTCTCTCAGGAGAAAATCACCGCTGCACTGCTGGAAATCACCGGCGACCTGGACAAGGCCAGGGTGCTGCAGCATACGCTGCCCCCATGGCTGGTAAGTGCCGCCGCCCCAACGCGCCAGGCGCTGGAAGCGGCGCATGCCAGCAGTCAGCAACCCCGCGAGCGGGCCGCGAGCCTGTTGCGCCGTATAACGCCGCTCAGGTCGTTTTGTGCCGAGCGACTCAAGGCGCTCCTGGCGGCCAAGGGGCATGCCGGGCTGGATGTCGAACGTGACTGGCTGGAGTTGCCCAATCGGCACTTCGCCGCGTTGACCGTCGGCCGTGGCGTACGGCTGCAGACGATGTCCATGGACAAGCACCACCTGCTGCAGGCGGCCATGCAGAATTTTACCCTGGACCAGGCCGAGGCGGGGGGGCTGCCCGCAGGCGCGGTGATTCGAACGGGCGCGGCAGGCCAGAACGTGTCGACGCTCAGCGCGGGAGCCTTTGCGCGGTACTGCCGCGAACTGGACCTGGGCGCGGCCTATCAGCGGCACTTGCGTGAGGTGTTCAACCTCGCGGGGAGCGACGACGAGGACGGCGCTGAACGGGCCTACAACCCGGTGGTCGGCGAGGTCGGCCAGTGCAAGATCAAGGACATGCAAATCGACCTGCAGATTGCCCATGGCAAGGGCGATATCAGCGAGTCCGGCTATACCGCGTTGCAAGCCCTGCTCAATGCTCGCTTGCCCGCGCGGAACCTGCAGCATGTGTTGTTCCATGAAAAGCCGCTGGTCTGGCAAGGGATGAATGTGCATGGCGCCTGCCTGTGGAGCGTGCTGGTGTTCGGCCATGCCTCCACGCACGGCTTTGCCGAGGGGCCTTTGTTGGTGTACATGCCAGGCGAGCCCGGGCGCCCGTGGTACGAATACCCCACGCTGGGGGACCTGATCGCCTACCTGACGCTCAAGCTTCAGGTTCCGGCCTATCGCAGCTTCTTCACGCGCTACCTGGATGAGGCCGAGCGGTTCGGTTTTTTCCAGCGTTTTGACCAACGCAGGACACTCGAACGCGTGGAGCCCGTGGCGGTGGACACCGGCCTGGAACCGTTCTTTTTCGGCGCCTTGACCCGCAAGATCCAGCTGGACGCCGTTGCATTGGCCGTGCCGACGGCGCAAGTGGATGAGGAGGCGCGGCAGAAACGCCTACAAGGCTATCTGGAGGCGGGCCTGAATATGCTGAACATCGCCGGCCTGATGGTGCCGGTGCTCGGGCAATTGATGTTGGGCGTCGCCGTCGGTCAGATGCTCGCCGAGGTCTTCGACGGGGTGGATGAATGGACTCATAGCGACCAGGCCGAGGGCCTGGAACATTTGGTCAATGTGGCCGAAAACCTGGCGGCCATGGCCGTGTTCGCGGACGGTGTGAAGGTGGCGGGCAAGGTGTTCAGGGGGTTCAAGTCCAATCCCGCAGAGTTCTTCGAGGCAGTCGAAGCGGTGCAGCTGCCGGATGCCGGTCCTCGCTTGTGGCGTCGGCGGCTCAAGCCTTACGGCCGGACGCTGGATGTCGACGCCCTGACGGTGGCCAATAGCCGTGGGATCTACCAGGCCGGCGGCCATTCCTATGTCAGGATCATGGGGGTGGTGTACGCGGTGGCCTACGATGCGCGGTCGGGTTACTGGCACGCCCTTCACCCGACGCGGACCACGGCCTATCGTCCGCGCCTGCTGCACAACCGCCAGGGCGGTTGGCGGTTTGCGTTCGAACACCCCCAGGAGTGGGGCTCCCCGTCCTACATCCTCACTCGGCTTAACCCGCGCCTGGCCGCGCTGCCCCCCGAGCAATTGAACTACGTGGCGAGCATTGTCGACATGCGCCCCTCCCGCCTGCACGCCCTGGCCCTGCAAAACAGGCCGCTGCCGGAGCGCTTCAACGACTGCGTGGCGCGTTTCGCCTTGAACCAGCAAGTCCGCGATCTGATCTGGCAGCTGGAACATCAGCCACGGCCGGATGCAAGCTCCGCGCGCGCTCAGTTGCTGGCGTTGCCGCTGATGCCAGGTTGGCCGCCGGGACGGTTTTTCGAGGTACTGGACCGCCAAGGGGCGCGGCTCGAACGCTTTCCCGGCAGCGCCACATTCGAGCATGGACACTTGAGCATCCACATCACTGAACAGGCGCTCAAAGACGGCGCAGTGATGGCGACGCTGCTCGACGTTCTGCCGCCGGACGAGATCGACACCTTGCTGGGGGGCTCGGTAGCGCCAGATGAGCAGGGCGCGGTGCTTGCGCGCCAGTTACTGGCCTCGCTCAAACGCACCCACCGAGAGGTTTTCCAGCAGCTGTATCAGGACGCGGATGGCATTACCCATTCAGATCACGGGTTGCTCAAGGCGCATTTCCCAAACGTGCCCAATCGCATCGCCTGGGAGTTGCTGTCCAAGACGTCAACCGTGCATCGCTGGCAACTGCGCAGCACCCGGCGTGTGCCGCTGCTGCTCGCACAACGAGCACGCGAAGCGTTGGCGGTGCAGGAAGAAGACCAGGCGCTGATCGGCCTTTACCTGCCGGAGCTGGCCAGCGCCCCCTCGCGACGGCTGGCCGTGCACCTGCTGGCGAAGGTCGCGGGATGGCCGCAGGATTTGCACGTGCAGGTACGCCGGGACAGTTTGATCGGCGAGCTGATAGGCACCTCCGGCAGCCAGCATGCACGGTGGCGGCGCACACTGGTCGAGACCGGCGAAGGGGTGCAGGCGTTCGACGATAAAGGTGCGCCGCTGGGCGAAAAAGCGTCAGGCCCTGAAGGGTTTTACCAGGCTCTGCTCGCCACCTTGTCGGCTGCGCAATTGGCAGCACTGAACCTCTCGGGGGCAGAGCGTGCCAGTCGATTACGCGACGCGCTCCAGGCGTGCGCCGAGCAAGAGCGCCACGTGCTGTCACGCCATCTGTGGCCCGAGCGTGCACTCCCCGAAGCGGCGCCGGAGCTGTGCGCGCAGGCCATGGTGCGTTCGACGCGGCACCCGGTGGCGCTGGTGCGCAAGGTCAACAGGCTGTATCCCGGTTTTGACGAACGGCAGGTGGCGACGTTCCTGGACGGGCAAGGCCCCGATCACCTGGCGCGCGCCCAGGCCGTGGAGGCGCTGGAGCGACAGTTCGAGGCCCTGCATCGGGCGCTCAAGGCGTGGCGCAATGACGAGACATCCCTCGCCGGTTTACCTCATCCCCAGGCGGATTACCGCCTGGCCCGTCATCAGGCGATGCAGGCCATTGAGGACGGCTGGCGACAGCGGCTCCTGTTGCCCGATGCCAGTGGGGTAAAGGTCCCAAGCCTGGTACTCGATGGCCTGGCCGTGGGCCGACTGCCGACCTTGCCGGCGCAGGTCACCTTTGCCCATATCCGGCAGTTGTCGTTGAACAGAATGGGGCTCGACGATGACGTGGCGTATTTCCTCAAACACTTCAAGCAGCTTGAGGCGTTGGAACTGCGCAGCAACGAGGTGACACGCCTGCCGGAAGTACTGTCACAGATGCCCGCGCTCAAACGCCTGTACCTCAACGACAACCACCTGCAACTCACCGAATACACCCACGCCAAGCTGGCTGACCTGCGAGGCTTGCAGGTATTGAACCTGAGCAACAACCCGTTGGTTGATCCGCCTGCCGTTGGCCATATGTTCGAGTTGCGTGAGCTGATGCTGCGTCATTGTCGCCTGCGCGCGTTTCCTGCTGGGGTACCGCGCTTGCCTTACCTGCATTACCTCGACCTGCGCGACAACGATATCCTCGCCTTGCCTGGCTGGTTGCCCACCGCGCCACGCCCTGTAGCTGAAGCCATCAACCTGCGCCACAACCCGCTGGATGAAGCCAGCCGAAAGACACTGGCCGACTATCGGAGCCAAACCGGCATAGGCATGGGCTTTTTGGAAGATGACCTCGCTCGCCTCAACGAGCAGAAAGCCCGGGAGTTATGGCTGGCCGATAGCGCGGTTGCGCGCTACACGCAAAAAGAGACGGTTTGGACGGGACTCAAGCATGAGCCAGAGTCCGAGAGCCTGTTCAGGTTATTGGCCGAACTGGGCGGCACCGGCGATGCTCAACTGGTGCGTGAGGACCTGGAACGACGCGTTTGGCGGGTGCTGGAGGCGGCCGGAAATGACGCGCAGCTGCGCGATGAGATTTTTGACCGGGCCGCCACGCCGGTCAATTGCGATGACAGCGCGGCGCTGAACTTCAGCAACCTTGAGGTGCTGGTTGAGATCCACGAAGCTGCCAAAGGCGTCGAAGGGGGCAAGCTGACCGCCAAGCCGCTGCTGAAGTTGGCCAAGGGCCTGTTTCGTCTGGATCAGTTGGACAGCTACGCACGCACGCACAGTCAGCAGCACCCGGAGGCTGACCCGCTGGAGGTCAGCCTGGCCTACCGAACAGGGCTGGCCAGCAAGTTTCATTTGCCCGGTCAGCCCCTGCACATGCGCTTTGCCCGCCTGGGCGGCGTCACGGTAGAAGCGCTGAACACTGCCGAAGAACAACTCCGGGCGGCAGAGCGCTCAACCAAGCTCTTGAACTACCTGGTGGAGCTGCCGTTATGGGACAGTCACTTGAAAGTCGCCTTCAGCCAATCGTTCGAGGCGTTGAGCGAGCCCTATGACCAACGCCTGCAGGCGATCTTTGAAAAAAGCACCGCGCTCAACGACGCCGACTACCTTGACCAGATGAACCAGATCCTGCGCGAACAGCAGGCGGCGCATAAGGGCGAAGCTGAGCGCCTGACCAAGGAGGCGCTGAAACTCGGCGACCTGTCGCCCTGTGTGATGCCGTGATTCAGCCAGGTCTAAGGCTTGCCGGCGTTGCTGCGAATCAGCGCGCGCACGGCAAAACGGTTGGGGTGGCAAGCCTCGGCCACGCTGCTGGGCAAGGGCAAGGGTTCGGCGTCCAGCCAGGCCGCCAGCAGCTCGGCACACAGCGGCGCGGTCACCAGGCCACGTGAGCCGTGGCCGCTGTTGATGTACACGCCGTCCAGCCACGGGCAAGGTGTGGGCGGCACGTGGCGGGCGTCCTTGCGCAGGACCGCGTAGGCCTGGTCGAACGCCTCGCGTTCGGCCAGCGGCCCGACAATCGGCAGGTAGTCGGGGCTGGTGCAGCGGAATGCGGCGCGGCCTTCAAGCTGCTCGGCAGAGCAGGCATCGGCGCCGAGACGGTCAGCCAGGTCGAGGGAGATTTCCCGCAGCATCGCCAGATTGCCGGCGTGCTCGGCGGCAGTGGGCGTCAGGTCGTCGCTCTTGAAGTCGAAGCTGGCGCCCAGGGTGTGTTCACCCAGGCGCGCAGGGGCGACATAGCCTTCGGCGCACACCACGGTGGCCAGCGCCTGGCTCGCCGTCGTTTCTGCCAGCCGTGTGATCTGCCCGCGAATGCGTTTGAGCGGCAGGTCGGCACTGAACGCAAACCGCTTGATTTCGGCGGCACCTGCCAGCACCACCACGCTCGCGCTCGCCAGCAGGGTGTCGCCGGCCAGGGCTTGCCATTGACCGTCAACGCGCTGCAACTCAAGGGCTTCGTGATGAGGCAGCACGTCGATCAACGGGTGCTGCGCTTGCCATTGGCATAATGCCGGCGGGTGCACCCAGCCGCCCTCGGGGTAAAACAGCCCGCCGTGTTCGAGCGCCACGCCGGCGCGCGCCTGAGCTTGAGCCTGATCAAGCAGGTGCAGCAGGCCCGGCGCAAACGCGGCGGCCAACTGGGCCTGGCGCTCGGCTTCCTTGGCATTGAAGGCCAGTTGCAGCACGCCGCAACCGTCCCAATCGACGCCGCGGTGCAGGTGCTCAAGCAAGCGCCGCGTGTGGCCGAAGCCGCTGAGGATCAGCTGCGAAAGCGCCGTGCCATGAGCCGAGAGCTTGAGGTAAAGCACGCCTTGCGGGTTGCCCGAGGCTTCCTGTGCCAGGGCGCCGTGGCGCTCCAGCAGGCTCACACGCCAGCCACGTGCCGCCAGGCTGGCCGCCGTGGCGCACCCGGCCAGGCCGCCGCCGATCACCAGGGCGCTGCGCTCACCGGGCACCGGCGCCGGGCGGGCGAACCACGGTTTGCTGTGGGCAGGTGGCGGCGTTTCGGCCGGCCAACCGAGGAATTCACCGCGCAGGATCTCCCACTTATGCCCGATGCCTGGCGTGCGTTTCATCTTGAACCCGGCGGCGTTGATCAACCGGCGTACCCAGCCGGTGCTGGTGAAGGTGCTGATGGTCGAGCCGGGTGCCGCCAGGCGGGCCAGTTCGGCAAACAGTTCGGCGGTCCACATGTCGGGATTTTTTGCCGGGGCGAAGCCGTCGAGAAACCACGCATCGACCTGGGCATCCAGTTGTGGCAACTGCTCCAGGGCATCGCCGATCAACAGGGTCAGCGTCACGCGGCCGTTATCCAGCACCAGCCGCTGGAAGCCTGGGTGGATGGCAATGTAGTGCGCCAGCAGTTGCTCGGCGAAGGGCGCAAGCTCTGGCCAGAGGGCGAGGGCGCGTTGCAGGTCGGCGTGGCTCAGCGGGTACTTTTCCACGCTGACAAAATGCAGGCGCGCGCCCGGCACCGCATGCTGTTCGAACAGCTGCCAGGCGCACAGAAAGTTCAAGCCGGTGCCAAACCCCGTTTCGCCAATCACCAACCGCCCATTCACCGGCAGGGCGGCAAAGCGCGCCTGCAGACGGTTCTGTTCGAGGAACACGTAGCGGGTTTCTTCAAGGCCCGACTGGTCGGAAAAATACACATCGTCGAACACCCGCGAGTGCGGGCGACCTTGGTCGTCCCAGTCGAGCTGGGCGTGGGTGATGGGGTTCATGGGCGGCTCATAAAATAACAGCAGGCAAAAGCAAGGCGGCCATTCTAGCCGATCAATGGGCTTTGAATTGACCCACGGCACGTTGGCGTGGAATTTCCTCCCGCGCGTTGTTGCCCAATCCGCTAGTCTTGATCCAACTTGAAACGGAGCTGCCCATGTTCGAATCCGCCGAAATCGGTCACGCCATCGACAAAGACACCTATGAAGCCGAAGTGCCGGCCCTGCGCGAAGCGTTGCTGGAAGTGCAGTACGAGCTGCAGCAGCAGAAGCGCTTCCCGGTGATTATCTTGATCAACGGCATTGAGGGCGCCGGCAAGGGCGAGACCGTCAAGCTGCTCAACGAATGGATGGACCCGCGCCTGATCGAAGTGCGCACCTTTGACCAGCAGACCGACGAAGAACTGGCGCGCCCACCGGCCTGGCGCTACTGGCGGCAATTGCCGGCCAAAGGCCGCATGGGCATTTTTTTCGGCAATTGGTACAGCCAGATGCTGCAAAGCCGCGTGCACGGCGAGATCAAGGATGCACGCCTGGACCAGGCCATCGCCGGTGCCGAACGCCTGGAAAAAATGCTCTGCGACGAAGGCGCGCTGATCTTCAAGTTCTGGTTTCACCTCTCCAAGAAACAGATGAAAGCGCGGCTCAAGGCGTTGGCCGATGACCCACTGCACAGCTGGCGCATCAGCCCGCTGGACTGGCAGCAGTCCGAGACCTACGACAAATTTGTGCATTTTGGTGAGCGCATCCTGCGCCGCACCAGCCGCGACTACGCGCCGTGGCATGTGATCGAAGGGGTCGATGCGCACTACCGCAGCCTCACCGTGGGCAAGATCCTGCTCGAGGGCCTGCAAAATGCACTGAAGTTGCCCAAGGGCAAGGCCAGCGGCATGAACCCGGCGCCGTTGTTGGCCTCGGTGGATCAGAAGAGCCTGCTCGACAGCCTCGACATGACCTTGAGCCTGGACAAGGACGATTACGAAGAACAGCTGATCACCGAGCAGGCGCGTTTCTCCGGCCTGATGCGTGACAAACGCATGCGCAGGCACGCGCTGGTCACCGTGTTCGAAGGCAACGATGCGGCGGGCAAGGGCGGGGCGATCCGGCGTGTGGCGGCGGCGCTGGACCCGCGTCAGTACCACATCGTGCCGATTGCCGCGCCGAGTGAAGACGAGCGTGCCCAACCGTACCTGTGGCGGTTCTGGCAGAAGATTCCGGCGCGCGGCATGTTCACGGTGTTCGACCGCTCGTGGTACGGGCGCGTGCTGGTGGAGCGCATCGAAGGTTTCTGCACCCCGGCGGACTGGATGCGCGCCTACGGCGAGATCAATGACTTTGAAGAGCAGTTGCGCGATGCCGGTGTGATCGTGGTCAAGTTCTGGCTGGCGATTGATAAGGACACCCAGCTGGAGCGCTTCCAGGCCCGCGAGAACATCCCGTTCAAGCGCTTCAAAATTACTGAAGACGACTGGCGCAACCGCGACAAGTGGGATGACTACCGTGCCGCCGTGGGCGATATGGTCGACCGTACCAGCACTGAAATCTCGCCCTGGACGCTGGTCGAAGCCAACGACAAGCGCTGGGCGCGGGTCAAGGTGCTGCGCACCATCAACCGCGCGCTGGAAGAGGCGTTCGACAAGACCGACAAGCACGACAAGAAGAAAAAGAAAAAATAGCGTTGGCGGGCGCTGACCTGTGGCAGGCAGGCTTTTTGTGGTGAGCAGGCTTGCCCTGCGTTGGGCTGCGAAGCGGCGCCATAGTCGGTCAATGCGTTCTAAATGAAAGTACGCGGCGTCTGCATCAGGGCCGCTTCGCGCCCCAACGCAGGGCAAGCCTGCTCGCCACAGTGAGCGTGTCCGCCACACCATCCCACTTGGCAGAACCAGCCTGCTCATCGCCATGCTTTTGTATAGGCGGGGTGAATGATCATCGCGGTGGGGAGGGCGTGGATTTATCCTCGGTTGATCTCCCAACAACGACAAGATCGAGGTAGCCCATGCGTGAAGTAGTGATCGTCGACAGTGTGCGAACCGGCCTGGCCAAATCCTTTCGTGGCAAGTTCAACCAGACCCGTCCCGACGACATGGCGGCCCATTGCGTGAATGCACTGCTGAGCCGCAATGGCATCGACCCGGCGACGGTCGAGGATTGCATCGTCGGTGCCGGTTCCAACGAAGGCGCGCAGGGCTACAACATCGGGCGCAATGTGGCAGTGCTCTCGCAATTGGGCACGGGCACGGCAGGCATGACCCTCAACCGGTTCTGCTCCTCGGGCTTGCAGGCGATCGCGATCGCGGCCAACCAGATCGCCTCGGGTTGCAGCGACATCATCGTCGCCGGTGGCGTTGAATCGATCAGCCTGACCCTCAAAAGCGTCAACACCGACAACCTGATCAACCCGCTGCTGCAAGAGCAGGTGCCGGGCATCTACTTCCCGATGGGCCAGACTGCCGAAATCGTCGCGCGGCGCTATAACGTCAGCCGCGAGGCGCAGGACCGTTACGCCCTGCAGAGCCAGCAGCGCACCGCGCAGGCCCAGGCCGACGGGTTGTTCGACGATGAAATCGTGCCGATGACGGTCACGTACAAGGTCGAGGACAAGCACACCGGCGCGGTGCAGATCCTTGAAGGCGTGGTGGATCGCGATGACTGCAACCGCCCGGACACCACGCTGGCCAGCCTGCAAGGGCTCAAACCGGTGTTTGCCGAAGACGGTTCGGTGACGGCTGGCAATTCCTCGCAGCTGTCCGATGGCGCGTCGATGACACTGGTGATGAGCCTGGAAAAAGCCCTGGCGCTGGGGCTCAAGCCCAAGGCGTTTTTCCGCGGGTTTACCGTGGCCGGTTGCGAGCCGGACGAGATGGGCATTGGCCCGGTGTTCTCGGTGCCCAAGTTGCTCAAGGCCAAGGGCTTGCAGGTAGCGGATATCGACCTGTGGGAACTCAACGAGGCGTTTGCCTCGCAGTGCCTGTATGCGCGCGACCGCCTGGGGATCGACAACGCCAAATACAACGTCAATGGCGGCTCGATTTCCATCGGGCACCCGTTCGGCATGACCGGTTCGCGACAAGTCGGGCATTTGGTGCGCGAGCTGCAACGGCGCAACCTGCGTTACGGCGTGGTCACCATGTGCGTGGGCGGCGGCATGGGCGCCACTGGGCTCTTCGAAGCCGTACGCTAGGTCCCACTGAAGAAACCTCGCTTAAAAATGTGGGAGCGGGCTTGCCCGCGAAAGCGGTGGATCAGTCAACACATGCAAGGCTGACCCACCGCGTTCGCGAGCAAGCCCGCTCCCACATTTGAATTGTGTCGTATCCCAATTCGTGCGCTTGCCCCTAGAATGCTGCCTCCACTTCCTCAGGCATTCGGGGCACTCATGCACATCTCTTCCGGCCGCTGGGTTTATGGCTTTGGCTTGACCCTGCTGACCGCGTTCCTGTGGGGCATCCTGCCGATCAAACTCAAACAAGTGTTGCTGGTGATGGACCCGGTCACCGTCACCTGGTTTCGCCTGGTTGTCGCCGGTAGCTGCTTGTTTATCTACTTGGCCCTCACCCAACGCCTGCCCAGCCGCAAAGTGCTCGGCCCAAAAGGCGGTTGGCTGGTAGCCATGGCGGTGTGCGGGCTGGTGGGCAATTACGTGTTGTACCTGGTAGGCCTGAAAATGCTCAGCCCCGGCACGGCCCAGTTGGTGGTGCAGATGGGGCCGATCTTTCTGATGGTCGCCAGCGTGTTTGTGTTCAAGGAGCGTTTCAGCCTGGGGCAGGGTGTTGGCCTGGTGGTGTTGATCATCGGCTTCGGGCTGTTCTTCAACCAACGCCTGGTGGAAATGCTCACGTCCCTGGGCACCTACACCGCCGGGGTGCTGACGATTCTGCTCGCCACCACCATCTGGGTGTTTTACGCCTTGGGCCAGAAGCAGTTGCTGACGGTGTGGAATTCGCTGCAGGTGATGATGGTGATCTACCTGTCGTGCGCCGCGTTGCTCACGCCGTGGGCGCATCCGCTGGAGGCGCTGCAGTTGAGCCCGCTGCAAGGTTGGCTGTTGCTGGCGTGCTGCATGAATACGCTGGTGGCTTACGGTGCGTTTGCCGAAGCGTTGGCGCATTGGGAGGCCTCGCGGGTCAGTGCGACGTTGGCGCTGACGCCCTTGGTGACGTTTGTGGCGGTGGCGTTGGCGGCGTGGCTATGGCCGGCGTTTGTGCAGGCCGAAGAGATCAACGCCTTGGGCTACGTCGGGGCGCTGGTGGTGGTGCTGGGGTCGGCGACCGTGGCGCTGGCGCCGTCGTTGCTGGCGGGGCTCAGGGCTCGGCGGCTGCGGCTGGCGTCTTGATGCCTGGCGTGGCGGCCGAGTCGCCGCCGCGGCTTTAGGGTGGTAAACCGGTTCAAAAGTGGGCGCTGGCTTGCCTGCGATGGCGGTATGTCAGTTGACTGGGATATTAGTCGGCGTACCTATCCATTTCTGCGGTAACGGCTGCTATTGGTTGCGCGCTTATAGCGGCTCACTGTTGGAAGGACCCAAAAGTAAGCAAAAGGTCCTCGCCTCACCACTCGGCACCTCGCCTAGGCTCGGTGTGCCCGCACGCAGGCTTGAATCCGTGGGCCGCCGCGCTGGGCCATCCTCGGCCCAGCGTGGCTAACCCGGCGTCCTGCCGGGTTAGCCACGGATTCAAGCCTGCGCGCGACCAGCGTGGTTAATGGCGCGCCTTGGATCAAAAGCAGATCAAAAGCGAGTCAAAAGCCCGAGGTTAGTGGCCGGCCTCGAGCATGTTTTCCGGGCGTACCCACTGGTCGAACTCTTCATCAGTCAAGAAGCCCAGCGCCAGCGCGGCTTCACGCAGCGTCAGGCCCTCGGCATACGCCTTCTTGGCGATCTGCGCCGACTTGTCGTAGCCAATGTGCGGGTTGAGCGCGGTCACCAGCATCAGGCCACGTTCCAGGTGTTCGGCCATTTGCTCGGCATCCGGCTCAAGACCGGCAATGCAGTGTTCCTGGAAGTTGTTGCAACCGTCGGCCAGCAGGCGGATCGATTCCAGCAGGTTGTGGATGATCACCGGCTTGTACACGTTCAACTGCAAGTGCCCCTGGCTGGCGGCTATGCCGATGGTCACGTCATTGCCCAGCACTTGGCAGGCCAGCATCGACAGCGCTTCGCATTGGGTTGGGTTGACCTTGCCCGGCATGATCGAGCTGCCCGGCTCGTTGGCTGGCAACTTGACCTCGGCCAACCCGGCGCGCGGGCCGGAACCCAGCAGGCGCAGGTCGTTGGCGATTTTCATCAGCGCCACCGCGAGGGTTTTCAGCGCGCCGTGCAAGGTTACCAGCGGCTCGTGGCCGGAGAGGGCGGCGAATTTGTTCGGGGCGGTCACAAAGGGCAGCCCCGACAAGGCGGCCAACTCGGCAGCAATCGCCTCGCCAAAGCCGTGGGGCGAGTTGAGCCCGGTGCCGACGGCGGTGCCGCCCTGGGCCAGTTCGCACACCGGGGGCAGGGCGCTGCGGATCGCGCGTTCGGCGTAGTCGAGCTGGGCGATAAACGCCGAGACTTCCTGGCCAAAAGTGATCGGCGTGGCGTCCATCATGTGGGTGCGGCCGGTCTTGACCAGCTTCATGTGCCGCGCCGACAGCTCCGCCAGCCCACCCGACAGGTTGGTGATCGCCGGCAGCAGTTGCTTGTTGATCGCCTGCACCGTCGCGATGCTCATGGCGGTGGGGAAGCAGTCGTTGGAGCTTTGGGAGCGGTTGACATGATCGTTCGGGTGCACCGGGCTTTTGCCACCGCGGGGCTGGCCCGACAGCTCGTTGGCGCGGCCGGCGATCACTTCGTTGGCGTTCATGTTGCTCTGGGTGCCGCTGCCGGTCTGCCAGACCACCAGTGGGAACTGGTCGTCATGCTGACCGTCGAGCACTTCATCGGCGGCCTGTTCGATCAGGCGGGCGATATCGGCAGGCAAGTCGCCATTGCGGTCGTTGACCCGCGCCGCTGCCTTCTTGATCAGGGCCAGGGCGTGCAGCACGGCCAATGGCATGCGTTGTTCGCCGATGGCGAAATTCACCAGCGAGCGTTGGGTCTGCGCGCCCCAGTAAGCGTCATCCGGGACATGCACTTCTCCCAGGCTGTCGGTTTCGATACGGCTCATCGGGCACACTCCTTCAGGTTCGTTTGCGCAGTTTAGGCCGTGATGGGCCTTGGGGGTTCCATAAAAGACTTTTCATCGCAGGCAAGCCCTGCAAATCCAGGCCGAACAAGGCCTGGGGTTGAGCCGCGAGGTTTTTTAGGCGCAGAATGGTCGCCCTTGGGGTCTTACCTCGCCTGCTAGAAAAGGAAACTCGATGACTCGTCTTCGTGCCATCTGTACCGCGGTTGCTCTGGTTTGCGCCAGCGGCCAAGTCTTTGCCGATACCGCCAGCCATAACGCCAGTGCCGAAGCCTTCCTTACCCTGGCCCACGCTGACAAGCTGG
>Ga0153931_100119_pt1 | contig 30486 bp, 25 predicted proteins | sample TSNJ015MetaG_FD_104730 | JGI IMG/M metagenome (GOLD analysis project Ga0153931, IMG submission 104730) | Attine ant fungus gardens microbial communities from New Jersey, USA - TSNJ015 MetaG | ecosystem: Host-associated > Fungi > Mycelium > Unclassified | place: USA: New Jersey, Wharton State... | reverse complement strand
TCACTAGAACCCACGCATCCAGTCCGCTGAATAAATCGATCATGAAGGTTTTCTGACCCGGTCGTAAGGGGGCGCGATTATGCCAGAAAACCTCAGTAATCGATGCACTAGCTGCTCATCGGTAACAATCTTCATTGAAAAAAAACCGGGCAGGGGTGCGCATCCCAGGGATTTCGGGGCTTTGGCAAGTCTTTGATTTATAAAGCGCAGGGTCGAAAATGCGGGTTTTTTTGACCGAATTGTCACATTTGAAACATTTGTACGAAATTTCGTTCAAGGCTGTAGGAGCCTGATTAAATCAGGTTGCCCGCCGCTGGCAATGCGCCAGCGGCGGTGGCAAAACCTTGAAGCTCAAATCGAAGCGCTTATGGCTCTTCGGTTTTGAGTTCCTGTTCAATCTTTTGGATTTCCTGGGCAAATGCCTGATCGAGCAAACTGGCTCGTTTGCGCCAGGGCTTGCGCTCGGGCTCAGGCTGGGCGGCGTAGGTGGTGATTTCCCCGCCGTAAACGTCCTTGTAACGTTGCTCCTGGCGCTCAAGTTCCGCGCGCAGTTCGTCTTTCGTCACAGTGTTACCTAATTGAGTTGAGTGTATTGAATGTGCAGCGCCACGCTTGAAAGTCGTCCTCGGGCTGTTTCAAGTTGAACAGGCGAACTGTTCAAGTTTGAAAGAAGGCACCAGGGGCGAAACGTTTAAGCGGATACGTGTGACCGGCGATGCTGGAACGCTGCAAAGCCTGGCGAGCTCCAATCCCGATTATTGTTACCGGGCCGACCTCTGCACAGGTTGCATTATAGCGGCGTATTTGAATAACACTATCGGCGTGAAGTTAAAAAGCGTCAACGTTGCGTGAGGGTTTTGTTACATACAGGTGTCAGACTTTTCGAAAAAAACCGGGTCGAGGTTCTGCACTTTTATAAATGTCGGATGGCTGCTCAAACGTGAGCGATCCCTTCGGCGCATCCGTTAAGTGTGCTCGTTCGTTGAGCGCCATTGCGGGACCAGCAAATTGCGATAATCGCATGATCGTCCGATAATCGCCCAAAGTTGCTGGCCCCGCCTTGTGCATTCTGGCCAGCGCGGCTTGTAATAGCGGCCAACCCTCCCAGCGGTTGAAAACAAGAGAAAGGACCCTGAAATGAACGATCAATTGCGCAACTCCTTCGCGTCAGTGGCGCCGCCGATCGTGGCGTCCCCGGCCAAGCGCATCCAGGCGTTTACCGGTGATCCGGACTTCATGACTTCCCTGGCCCGTGGCCTGGCCGTGGTGCAGGCCTTCCAGGAGCGCAAGCGCCACCTGACCATCGCCCAGATCAGCCACCGCACTGAAATCCCCCGCGCCGCGGTGCGTCGTTGCCTGCACACGTTGATCAAGCTCGGCTACGCCACCACCGACGGGCGGACCTATTCACTGTTGCCCAAAGTCCTGACCCTTGGGCACGCCTATTTATCTTCTACACCACTGGCGGTGTCGGCCCAGCCTTATCTTGATCGCATGAGCGAGCAACTGCATGAAGCCTGCAACATGGCGACGCTGGAGGGCGACGACATCCTCTATATCGCCCGGTCAGCCACCACCCAGCGCCTGATTTCCGTGGATTTGTCGGTGGGCGGGCGCTTGCCGGCGTACTGCACGTCCATGGGCCGCATTCTGCTCGCGGCACTCGACGATGCCTCGCTGCAGGACTACCTCGACCACGCCGACCTGCAAACCAAGACCAGCCGCACCCTGACCACCGCCGACGCGTTGTTCGAATGCCTGCAGCAAGTACGCCAGCAGGGCTGGTGCATTGTCGATCAAGAGTTGGAGCAGGGCCTGCGTTCCATCGCCGTGCCGGTGTACGACGCGTCCGGCCAAGTGCTGGCCGCGCTCAACGTGAGTACTCACGCGGGTCGTGTCAGCCGCAGCGAGCTGGAGCAGCGTTTCCTGCCGAGCATGCTCAGCGCGAGCCGCGAGCTGAGTGCGCAACTGTTTGCCTAAGTGTTCGATGACCGCACAGATCCCGGCTTGATCAATTGACGGTGTTTCCCCTGGCTTATTAATGTGCGGCAGCGCTATCAGCGCCGCCCCAATAATAATGACGACCTCAGGTCGTTCGCCCGCCCATCGGTGTGGAAATAACAATAATGAATCAGCCCTCTGTCGGTACTAACCTGGACGTGCAGTCCTTTATCAATGCCCAGCCATTGTCACGCTACCAATGGCGCGTGGTGATCCTGTGTTTCCTGATTGTCTTCCTCGACGGGCTCGACACCGCCGCCATGGGCTTTATCGCGCCCGCACTTTCGCAGGACTGGGGCATCGACCGCGCCAGCCTCGGCCCGGTGATGAGCGCCGCATTGATCGGCATGGTGTTCGGCGCGCTGGGCTCCGGCCCGTTGGCCGACCGCTTCGGGCGCAAAGTGGTGCTGGTGAGCGCGGTGCTGGTATTTGGCGCGTTCAGCCTGGCCTCGGCCTACAGCACTCACGTCGACCAGTTGCTGGTGTTGCGTTTCCTCACCGGGCTGGGCCTGGGCGCGGGGATGCCGAATGCCACCACGCTGCTCTCCGAGTACACGCCCGAGCGTCACAAGTCGTTGCTGGTCACCAGCATGTTCTGTGGGTTCAACCTGGGCATGGCCGGTGGCGGATTTATCTCGGCCAAGCTGATTCCAGCGTTCGGCTGGCACAGCTTGCTGATGATTGGCGGCATCCTGCCGTTGATCCTGGCGGTGGTGCTGTTGGTGTGGTTGCCGGAATCGGCGCGCTACCTCGTGGTGCGCAATCGTGGCACCGACAAGGTGCGCAAAACCTTGTCACCCATCGAGCCCAACCTCGTCGCCCGCGCCACCAGCTTCAGCGTGCCCGAGCAAAAAACCGTCAAGGCGCGCAACGTGTTCGCGGTGATTTTCTCCGGCACTTACAGCGCCGGCACCTTGTTGCTGTGGCTCACCTACTTTATGGGCCTGGTGATCGTGTACCTGCTGACCAGTTGGTTGCCGACCCTGATGCGCGACAGCGGCGCCAGCATGGAACAGGCTGCGTTTATCGGCGCGCTCTTCCAGTTTGGTGGCGTGTTGAGTGCGGTCGGCGTGGGCTGGGCGATGGACCGGTTCAATCCGCACAAGGTCATCGGCACTTTCTATCTGCTGGCCGGGGTGTTCGCCTACGCGGTAGGGCAGAGCCTGGGCAATATCACGCTGCTGGCCACCTTGGTGCTGGTCGCCGGGATGTGCGTCAACGGTGCGCAATCGGCGATGCCGTCACTGGCCGCACGCTTCTACCCGACCCAAGGCCGCGCTACCGGCGTGTCGTGGATGCTCGGCATCGGCCGCTTTGGCGCGATCCTCGGTGCGTGGATGGGCGCAACGTTGCTGGGGTTGGGCTGGAACTTCGAGCAGGTGCTGACGGCGCTGGTGATTCCGGCGGCACTGGCCACGGCGGCCGTGTTGATCAAGGGCATGGTCAGCCATGCGGACGCGACCTGAGGCTTTACCCGATCTTGTGGCTGCCGGCGCCTCTGTGGGAGCTGGCTTGCCTGCGATTGCATCAACTCAGTTCACCTGCCGAACCGAGTCGTTTGCATCGCAGGCAAGCCAGCTCCCACATGGACTAAGCCCAGTTGAGTTTCAGTGTTTCGTACAAAAGATTAGCTAGACAACAATCCGTTCGATAATCGAACACTGAGTCGATTATCGGATTGTTCGACCCCTTTCCCCGGCTTAATCTTCAGGCACTTGGGCGCCACCTCAGCGCCTTTTTCGATCAACACCGGGAGCCCCAACCCCATGGCTGAAATCCTTGCGCTGCGCGACGCGGTGAAGCACTTCGTGAATGACGGCGACACCGTCGCGCTGGAAGGCTTCACCCACCTGATCCCTACGGCGGCGGGTCATGAAATCATTCGTCAGGGCAAGAAAGACCTGACGCTGGTGCGTATGACGCCTGACTTGATCTATGACCAGTTGATCGGGGCCGGCTGCGCCCGCAAGTTGATTTTCTCCTGGGGCGGCAACCCCGGCGTAGGCTCCCTGCATCGCCTGCGCGACGCGGTCGAGAAGCAATGGCCGCAACCGCTGGAGATCGAAGAACACAGCCACGCCGACCTGGCCAATGCCTACGTCGCCGGTGCATCCGGCCTGCCGTTTGCGGTGCTGCGCGCCTACGCCGGTTCTGACTTGCCCAAGGTCAACCCGCTGATCAAAACCGTGACCTGCCCGTTCACCGGCGAAGTGCTGGCGGCGGTGCCGTCGGTTCGCCCGGACGTCACCGTGATCCATGCACAGAAGGCTGACCGCAAGGGCAACGTGTTGCTCTGGGGCATTCTCGGTGTGCAGAAAGAAGCAGCCCTGGCGGCCAAGCGCTGCATCGTCACCGTCGAAGAGATCGTTGACGACCTGAATGCGCCGATGAACAGCTGCGTGCTGCCGACCTGGGCGTTGACGGCGGTGTGTCATGTACCCGGTGGCGCGCATCCGTCCTACGCCCACGGCTACAACGAGCGTGATAACCGCTTCTATCAGGCGTGGGACCCGATCGCTCGTGATCGTGGGACCTTTACCGCCTGGATCGACGAATACATCCACGGCACTGCCGACTTCCGTGAATTCCAGGCCAAGCTGGCCACCGCGCAGGAGGCCAAGTGATGGCTTACTCCACCAATGAAATGATGACCGTCGCCGCCGCGCGTCGCCTCAAGAACGGCTCGGTGTGCTTCGTCGGCATCGGCTTGCCTTCCAAGGCCGCCAACCTGGCGCGCCTGACCTCATCGCCCGACGTGGTGCTGATCTACGAATCGGGCCCGATTGGCGCCAAGCCCAGCGTCTTGCCGCTGTCCATCGGCGACGGCGAACTGGCAGAAACCGCTGACACCGTGGTGCCGACCGGCGAGATTTTCCGCTACTGGCTGCAAGGCGGGCGCATCGACGTCGGTTTTCTTGGCGCGGCCCAGGTCGACCGATTCGGCAATATCAACACCACCGTGGTCGGTGACTATCACCAGCCCAAAGTGCGCCTGCCGGGTGCCGGTGGCGCGCCGGAGATTGCCGGCTCGGCCAAGAGCGTGCTGATCATCCTCAAGCAGTCGGCGCGTTCGTTTGTCGACAAGCTGGACTTCATCACCTCCGTCGGCCATGGCGAAGGCGGTGACTCACGCAAGCGCCTGGGTCTGCCAGGCGCCGGCCCTGTAGGGATTATTACCGACCTGTGCATCATGGAGCCGGAAGAGGGCAGCCATGAATTTGTGGTCACCGCGCTGCACCCCGGCGTCACCCGCGAACAAGTGATCGCGGCCACCGGTTGGGCGATTCGGTTTGCCGATCAAGTAAGCACCACCGACGCACCGACGGACATCGAACTCAAGGCTCTGCGTGATCTCGAAGCCCGCACTGCCGCCGCCCATGGCCAAGCGCCAGGAGAAGCCTGATGCGTGACGTGTTTATCTGTGATGCCATTCGCACGCCCATCGGCCGCTTTGGCGGTGATTTGTCCACGGTGCGTGCCGATGACCTGGCGGCCTTGCCGATCAAGGCCCTGATCGAGCGCAACCCCCAGGTGGAGTGGGCGGCGGTGGATGAAGTGTTCCTCGGTTGTGCCAACCAGGCCGGCGAGGACAACCGCAACGTCGCGCGCATGGCCCTGCTGTTGGCGGGCCTGCCGCAGAGCATTCCCGGCGTGACCCTCAACCGTTTGTGCGCCTCGGGCATGGACGCGATTGGCACGGCATTCCGTGCCATCGCCAGCGGCGAAATGGAGCTGGCGATTGCCGGCGGCGTTGAGTCGATGTCCCGCGCACCGTTCGTGATGGGCAAGGCTGATGCGGCGTTTTCACGCAACATGAAGCTTGAAGACACCACCATCGGCTGGCGTTTTATCAACCCCTTGATGAAGGCCCAATACGGTGTGGACGCGATGCCGCAGACCGCCGATAACGTCGCCGACGACTACAACGTGTCCCGCGCCGACCAGGACGCTTTTGCCCTGCGCAGCCAGCAACGTACCGCCGCTGCGCAAGCCGCCGGGTTTTTCGCCGAAGAAATCGTGCCGGTGCGCGTCGCGCATAAAAAAGGCGAGACCGTGGTCGAGCAGGATGAGCATCCACGGGACACAACCCTGGAGGCCCTGGCCAAACTCAAGCCGGTGAATGGCCCGGACAAGACCGTCACCGCCGGCAACGCCTCGGGCGTGAATGACGGTGCGGCGGCGCTGATTCTGGCCTCGGCCGAGGCCGTGAAAAAACATGGCCTCACCGCCCGCGCCCGTGTGTTGGGCATGGCCAGTGCCGGTGTTGCACCGCGTGTGATGGGCATCGGCCCGGTGCCGGCGGTGCGCAAACTGGTGGAGCGCCTTGGTCTGGCGGTTACCGACTTTGATGTCATCGAACTCAACGAAGCCTTCGCCAGCCAGGGCCTGGCAGTGCTGCGTGAGTTGGGCATCGCCGACGACGCCCCGCAAGTGAACCCGAACGGCGGCGCCATCGCCCTCGGCCACCCGCTGGGCATGAGCGGCGCGCGGTTGGTGTTGACGGCGTTGCACCAATTGGAAAAAACCGGCGGCCGCAGAGGCCTGGCCACTATGTGTGTGGGCGTCGGCCAAGGTTTGGCCCTGGCGATTGAACGCGTCTAATAAAAGAGGATGGCTCCATGAGTGACAAGCCCGGATACCGGCGCCCGCAAGCGGGCACTCAACCCGATTATCTGCACCCGGCCTACCAGTCGACGAACTTGCGTTCGCCGTCTCAGCCGTTGGTGTTTCTGCCGCATTCCTTGTCGGAGATCACCGGCCCGAGCATCGGCGCCGAACGCGTCAATGAGAAGGACAACGACCTGACTGCCCAGCACGAGGGCGAGCCTCAGGGCGAGCGCATCATCATTCATGGCCGCGTGCTGGATGAAAACGGCCTGCCGGTGCCGGGCATTCTGGTGGAGATCTGGCAAGCCAACGCTGCCGGTCGCTACAACCACAAGCGTGACCTGCATGACGCGCCACTGGACCCGAACTTCACCGGCACCGGCCGCACCGTCACTGACGCGCAGGGCTGGTACCAGTTCCAGACCATCAAGCCCGGCGCCTACCCGTGGGGCAACCACCACAACGCGTGGCGCCCGGCGCATATCCATTTTTCGCTGTTTGGCCCCAGCGTGCTGACGCGCTTGGTCACGCAGATGTACTTCCCCGGTGACCCGCTGCTGGAATACGACCCGATCTACAACTGCGTGCCGGACACCTCGGCCAAGCAGCGCTTGATCGCCAGCTTCGACCTGGAGAAAACCATTCCTTCCTATGCCCTCGGCTACCGCTGGGACATCGTCCTGCGCGGCCGCGACGCCACGCCGATGGAGAAATGAGATGAGCCTTTACGCGACCACGTCCCACACCGTCGGGCCGTATTACCACATTGGCCTGACCTGGCTGAACCGCGAAGACCTGACCGTGCCAGCCACCCTTGGCGAACGCGTGGCGATCAGTGGGCAAGTGGTGGACGGCAACGGTGATGTCGTCAACGACGCCATGCTTGAAGTCTGGCAGGCCAATGCTGCGGGCAAATACGATCACCCGGAAGATGAACAGGCCAAAGCCGTCGATCCCAACTTCGAAGGCTTTGGCCGAGTGCCGGTGGATGCCCAAGGGCGCTTTCGCTTTACCACGATCAAGCCGGGCAGCGTGCCGGGGCTTGCGGGTACGACCCAGGCGCCGCACCTGGTGGTGCTGGTATTTGCGCGTGGGCTGGTGAAGCACTTGCTGACACGGATTTATTTTGACGGTGAAGCGTTGAATGGCGATGACCCGTTGCTGGCGTGTGTGCCGGCAGAGCGTCGCGGCACCCTGATTGCCAAGGCGGATGCGGGCGGTGTGTATCAGTGGAATGTGATTTTGCAGGGCACAGACAAGGAAACGGTGTTCTTCGATTACTGAGGTGGCCTGAAACCTGTCGCAGGCAAGCCTGCTCCCACTTTTGAAGGTGTCCCCAATCAAAATGTGAGGAGCGGGCCTGCCCGCGATGAGGCCCTTGCTGGCGACAAGTATCCAAAAGTCTGCTTGCGGAACATGGTTGTTGCAAAGTATGTCTAGGCTATAACCGTTCCCACTGAGTGAAAAAAACATGACAACAAAAACGATTCACTACACCGGAGAAGAACGCAGCAAACGGATTTTTGCAATTGTCGGGGCCTCGTCCGGCAACCTTGTCGAATGGTTCGACTTCTACGTTTATGCCTTCTGCGCCATCTATTTTGCCCCGGCATTTTTTCCGTCGGAGAGCCCCACCGTACAACTGCTCAGCACCGCCGGTGTGTTCGCTGCCGGCTTCTTGATGCGTCCTATTGGCAGCTGGGTGTTCGGCAGTCTGGCCGACAAGCACGGCCGCAAGAATTCGATGATGATCGCGGTGCTGATGATGTGCGCCGGCTCGCTGGTTATTGCGTTTTTGCCGACCTACAAAGACATCGGCATCTGGGCGCCGATCCTGTTGTTGGTGGCCCGCCTGTTTCAAGGCTTATCGGTGGGCGGCGAGTACGGCACCACCGCCACCTACATGAGTGAGGTCGCCCTCAAGGGCCAGCGCGGGTTCTTTGCCTCGTTTCAGTACGTGACCTTGATCGGCGGGCAATTGCTCGCGGTACTGGTGGTGGTGATCCTGCAGCAATTTCTCAGTGAAGACGAACTGCGCGCCTGGGGCTGGCGGATTCCGTTTGTGGTCGGTGCCGTCGCGGCGCTCATCTCTTTACTGCTGCGCCGTACCTTGAAAGAGACCACCACCAAGGAAATGCGCGAACACAAGGACGCCGGCAGCATCACCGCGCTGCTGCGCAATCACACCGCGGCCTTTATCACGGTGCTGGGCTACACCGCCGGCGGCTCGCTGATTTTCTACACGTTCACCACGTACATGCAGAAGTACCTGGTGAACACGGCCGGGATGCATGCCAAGACCGCCAGTTACATCATGACCGGCGCGCTGTTCCTCTACATGTGCATGCAGCCGCTGTTCGGGATGCTGGCGGACAAGATCGGCCGACGCAATTCCATGCTGTGGTTCGGCGCCCTGGGCACGCTGTGCACCGTGCCGATCCTGCTGACCCTGAAAACCGTCAGCAGCCCGTTCCTGGCCTTTGTGCTGATCACCCTGGCCCTGGCGATTGTCAGCTTCTATACCTCCATCAGCGGCCTGGTCAAAGCCGAAATGTTCCCGCCCCAGGTACGTGCATTGGGTGTGGGTCTGGCGTACGCGGTGGCCAACGCGATTTTCGGCGGCTCGGCTGAAGTGGTCGCGCTGGGCCTGAAATCCATGGGCATGGAGAACGGCTTCTATTGGTACGTCACCGTGATGATGGCGATTGCTTTCCTGTTCAGCCTGCGCCTGCCCAAGCAGGCGGCGTATCTGCACCACGATCTGTAAGGAAGAGTTATGACACTGCGCACGAGCAATCAACTGTTCGACGCCTACTTCAGCGCTGACAGCATGGCCGACGTGTTCTGCGACCAGGGGCGTTTGCAGGGCATGCTGGACTTCGAAGCCGCGCTGGCGCGCGCCGAGGCCCAGGTCGGGTTGATTCCCCAGGCCGCCGTCGCGCCGATTGCCCAGGCGTGCCTGGCGTCTTTGTACGATGTGGATGCGCTCGGCGTGGCGATTGCCACGGCGGGCAATTCGGCGATTCCGTTGGTGAAAGCGCTGGGCACATTGGTCGCCAGTGAAGACGCCGGCGCCGAACGTTATGTGCATCTGGGCGCGACCAGCCAGGATGTGATGGACACCGGCCTGGTCCTGCAACTGCGGCGCGCGTTGGCGTTGATCGACACTGACCTGGCGCAATTGGGCGAGACCCTTGCCGTGCAGGCCCAGCGTTATGCGCGCGTGCCATTGGCCGGGCGCACCTGGTTGCAGCATGCGACACCGGTGACCCTGGGCATGAAAATCGCCGGTTGGCTGGGGGCGGTGACGCGCAGTCGTCAGCGTCTTGCCGAGCTCAAACCGCGCCTGCTGGTGCTGCAGTTTGGCGGCGCGTCCGGCACGCTGGCGGCGCTGGGTGAGCAGGCAATGCCGGTGGCCGAAGCCTTGGCTGCGCAGTTGCAATTGAATTTACCCGAGCAACCCTGGCACACCCACCGTGACCGGCTGGTGGAGTTCGCCAGTGTGCTTGGCCTGATCGCCGGCAGCCTGGGCAAAATGGGGCGTGATATCAGCCTCTTGATGCAGACCGAAGCGGCGGAAGTGTTCGAGCCCTCGGCGCCCGGCAAAGGTGGTTCATCGACCATGCCGCACAAGCGCAACCCGGTGGGCGCCGCCGTACTCATCAGCACCGCGACCCGCGTGCCGGGCCTGGTGGCGACGATGTTGAGCGCCATGCCTCAGGAACACGAGCGCAGCCTTGGCCTGTGGCATGCCGAATGGGAAACCCTGCCGGACATTTGCCGGTTGGTGTCCGGCGCACTGAAGCAGGCGCTGCTGGTGGCCGACGGGCTGGAGGTCGACCCTGAGCGCATGGCGCGCAATCTTGAGTTGACCCAGGGCCTGGTGCTGGCCGAAGCCGTCAGCAGCGTGCTTGCCCAACGCCTGGGCCGGGAAACCGCGCACCATCTGTTGGAGCAATGCTGCAAACGCGCCGTTGCCGACGGGCGCCATCTGCGTGCAGTGCTGGCGGACGAACCGCAGGTTACCGCCGAGTTGTCAGCCGCTGAACTGGACCGCCTGCTCGACCCGGCCCACTACCTTGGCCAGGCGCACACGTGGGTCACCCGCGCGGTGACCGATCATTTTGCCTTGACCGTGTAAGGAGACCGCTGTGCCATTTGTACAACTCGCCGAGGGCGAACTGCATTACCAACTGGACGGCCCGCTCGACGCGCCGGTGCTGGTGCTGTCCAACTCCCTGGGCACCGACCTGCATATGTGGGACATCCAGATTCCGGCCTTCACCGAGCATTTTCGCGTGGTGCGTTTCGACACCCGTGGCCACGGCAAGTCCTTGGTCACCGAGGGGCCGTACACCATTGAGCAACTGGGCCACGACGTGATCGCGCTGTTGGATGCGCTGCAGATCCAGCGTGCGCATTTTTGCGGGCTGTCCATGGGCGGCCTGATCGGTCAATGGCTGGGCATCCATGCCGGAGACCGTTTGCAGCGGCTGGTGGTGTGTAACACCGCGGCCAAGATCGGTACGCCGGATGTGTGGAACCCGCGTATCGAGATGGTTCTGCGCGATGGCCCGGCCGCCATGGTGGCGCTGCGTGACGCGTCTATCGCCCGCTGGTTCACCGCCGATTTCGCCGCCGCCAACCCGCACCAGGCCAGGCAGATTACCGACATGCTCGCTGCCACGTCGCCCGAGGGTTACGCCGCCAATTGCGCCGCCGTGCGCGATGCGGATTTTCGCGAACAGTTGGCATCGATCAAAGTGCCGACCCTGGTGATTGCCGGGACCGAGGATGCGGTGACACCGCCGGCCGGTGGCCACTTTATCCAGCATCACGTGAAGGGCGCCGAGTACGCCGAGTTCTATGCGGCCCACCTGTCCAACGTCCAGGCCGGGGCTGATTTCAGTCAACGGGTGCTGACGTTCTTGCTGGCTGAATAAACCGGGTGACGAGCGCTTGCCGCCGCCACCGGTGATCGAGCCGAGATCCAATTGAACCAGGAGCTTTTTTGTGGACGAGAAACACCGTTACGCCGACGGCCTGCAGGTGCGCCGCGAAGTGTTGGGCGACGCACATGTCGACCGCAGCCTGAATGCCCTGACCGAATTCAACAGCGAGTTCCAGGAAATGATCACCCGCCACGCCTGGGGTGATATCTGGACCCGCCCCGGCCTGCCGCGGCACACCCGCAGCCTGATCACCATCGCCATGCTGATCGGCATGAACCGCAGTGAAGAATTGAAACTGCACCTGCGCGCCGCTGCCAGCAACGGCGTGACCCGCGCCGAGATCAAGGAAGTGCTGATGCAGAGCGCGATCTATTGTGGGATTCCGGCGGCGAATGCGACCTTCCATCTCGCCGAGTCGGTATGGGATGAACTCGGCGTGGAATCGCGCCAGGACTGATTTGCAACACGGTCAAAAAGGTGGGAGCGGGCTTGCTCGCGAATGCGGTAGATCAGTTAAAGATAAATTGACTGACCCACCGCATTCGCGAGCAAGCCCGCTCCCACATTGGTTTCAGTGGGAATCCGCATCCCATATCCAGTTCCACACTCCCGGCAGGTGCACCCCTTCATTCACATCCTTGACCGTGCGCGCCAGCGCCGCGCGTTCCAGCGTGGCACGGTCGGTGTAGAACGGCTCGGCCGCAGTCTTGATGCCGTTGATCCGAGCGCTGTCCATCAGGATCTGCAAGTACTCCTGCAGGTGCCGCGCGGTGTAGCGGTTGATGTCATGGAAGGTCACGACCACCGGTATCACGCCGTCCACTGTCGGTAAATCGCCCAGCGCGATACGCTCGCGCACCACCGACAGCTGCCGATACAAATTCGCTCGGCGCCGTGGGCTGCCGTTGAAGCCCCAGATCTTGCCGTCATTGGCACTCAGGTCGGTCAGCAATACGTGCATGCCGTGGCGCTGATAGGCGGCGAAAGTGCGCTTGTCGTAGTTCCAGAAGGGCGGACGTACCAGCGCGGGTGAGGCGCCGGTGATGGCGGCGATATCGGCCGCGCCCTGGCTGAGGGTGCTTTCAAGCTCGGCGTCGCTCAACCAGCGGTGGTTGGTGTGAAACCCGGTGGCGGTGTGGAAGGCCAGCACGTGGCCCGCCGCGTACTCACGCACCATGGTCTTGCGGCCCCGCGGGCTGCCGCCTGAGCGGGAGGCTTCGGTCTGCAGGAAGAACACCGCCTTGATGCCCGGCAATACCGGGTTATTCGCCAGGTCAGCCACCACCGAGCGGCTGGGGTTGTTGTAGCCCGAGGCGCTGGGGCCGTCATCAAAGGTCAGCAGGAAACGGATCGGCGCCTGGGCTTGCAGGCGTTGCTCGGTCTGCGGCGTCAGCGCGATAGGCGCGCCGATGCAGCCGCTGAGCAGAATCGACAGAATGACAATCAGGTATTTCATGGCGGCCTGGGTTCAGAGCTGGTCATCCGTGTCGTTGAGTCCCTGTGCCGGGTGATGGGCGCGTGCACGATACAGCATGAGCGCGGCTGCCAGCAGCGGTAAATCGTGCCGCCTGTCTTGAAGGGACGGGGCTGTCTTCACGCGTAAGGGGGCCGGGGCTTCGCCGCCATTGCCGCGCCCGCGTGAGTAGCGCAGGCGCCGGTGGCCGTCAGTCGAGGCAGTGGCGGTGAACGTTCCCGCTCCCATTGAGGCAACTTGCTGAAAAACAGCCGCGATCAATCAAGGCGCGGCTGCCATTCGCCCTGACAGACGCCTACAACAGGCTGATCGGGTAACTGACGATCAAGCGGTTCTCGTCGAACTCATTGTTGCTGTAGTCGCGGCGCATGCTGGAGTTGCGCCAACGCACGTTCAAATCCTTGAGGGCGCCGCTTTGCACGGTGTAGCCCAGTTCGCTCTCGCGGCCCCACTCCTTGCCGTCGGTGATGGCGCCTGTGTGCACGTTGCTGCCGCTGATATAGCGGTTCATCAGGGTCAGGCCCGGGAGGCCGAGGACGACGAAGTTGAAATCGTGGCGCACCTGCCAGGACTTTTCCTGGGCGTTGTCGTAGCTGGCGTTATAGCTGTCGTTGGCCAGGGTGCCGCCGCTGGTACCGTTGACGCGCATCCACGCGCTGTTGCCGGTGAGTTTTTGCAGGCCGACGTAGAAGGTGTTGCCGCCGTAACGCGCGGAAAACAGGCCGGACCAGGTCTTGTTGTCCAGGTCACCGGCGAGGGCGCTGCCGTCGTCCTTGCCGTAGAAGAACCCGAGGTTGGCGCCCAGGGTCCAGTCACCCACGGGCTGGCTGTGGATCAGGTTGACGTACTGCTGGCGGTAGATGTCCTTGAGCTGGGCATTCCACACACCGATTTGGGTGCGTTTGTCGTTGAACGCATATTCGCCGCCCTGGAAGTTGAAGCGGTCGGAGGTGAAGGCGGTTTTACCGAACATCGACATGTCCGTCATGCTGCTGTCATCGCGTGGGCTGTTGGCGCGGAACTGACCGCCGTAAAGCGTAAGGCCGTCGATTTCCCTGGAGGTGATCTGCCCGCCGCGCAGGGTTTGCGGCAGTGAACGGCCATCGTCGGAGCGCAGGATCGGCAGCACCGGCATCCACTCGCCGACCTTCAATTCGGTCTTGGAAAGCCGCGCCTTGAACGCCACTCCCAGGCGCCCGAAGTTATCGGCCGGGCGGCCGTCGTGGTCCAGCGGCAACAGCTGGGTGCCACCGGTGCCGCGCCCGCCATCGAGCTTTTGTGAGTACAGGCCCAGCACATCCACGCCGAAACCCAACGTGCCCTGGGTGAAGCCGGAGCGGGCGTCGAGAATGAAACTTTGCGTCCATTCCTGCGCGCCGCCCTGGGCTTTGGTCGGGTTGGTGTAATTGCGGTTGAAGAAGAAATTGCGCAGGTTGAGGTTGGCGCTGGCGTCTTCGAGAAAGCCGTGTTCTTCAGCGACGACGGGGAGGGCAAGACTGGCGACAGCGGTCGCCAGCCACAGCTGGCGCGGGTGCAAAGTGCTCATGGTGTTGGACCTGTTGTTATTGGGGTTATGCAGGTGCCGGCCATGGTGCGGGGCGGTGTGGGCGCGATGAAAGTGGGGCAGGGCGGGTTGTGGGCGATGATCGAACGCAAGTTGACGGGCATCCCTGCATGGGCTGCCCGCCCTTGTGACGGTTACAGTCGAGATTCAACCAGGCGGGTCAAAGGGAAGGCTGGCAGGTATAGCTGGCACGCGAGCGTCAGCACCACCATGACCACCAGGAACACCAGTTGCCAGGGGCTCCAGTAACTCCAATGCAAGCCGCTGATCCACGGCCATTTGGCATTGAAGGATTCGTCGACCGAGCCCATGCGCCGGTGGCTGAACAAGTGGATCAGGACCATGCCCAGATACGTCACTATGCCCATCAGCCCGAGCAAAAAGCCGAACATCAACAGCATCCCCACTTGCGGAATACCGTGGCGCAGTACCAACCAGTATTGGCGGGGGTTGAAGCGTTGGGGCAACAGCCTCTCGCTCAGCCATAAGTCGGCAACGAGCAAACGCGAGGTGATGGCGGCCCAGCCTTGAGTGAGGCGCATGGCGACGAAGGTCGGCAGGAAGGTCATCAACATGAACATGAAGAGTTCGAGCGGCACCGGCCCTTTTTTCAGGTGAATGGAGGCCACGCACGTAGCAATGGCCAGCCCGCCCCACACTCTGCCCCAGGTTTGTTCGGAGACCGGGCGCGGCAAAAATTTTCGCCAAAAAAATACATCGGGTTGCGGCAGGCGTTCCAGTAACGACGGGTAGCGCCAGGCAAACTTTTGCGACAGTTGCTGGCACGCGTTCCACTGGTCATCCCCAAACTGGGACATCAAACGGTGCTGTTCGGCGGTCGGCATCTGCGTCAGCAGCACGCGTGCGGGCAAGGTGTCGGGTGCGTTGCGCGGGCCGTTTTGGGCTTTTTCCAGCAGGGTGTCGTAGAAACTCTCCTGCTCGCAGCGTTCAACCAGGCCCCGCCACATCCACTCGGGCTCGGGGTGCATGCCTTTCTGGTCATCCCAGCCAAAGACCTGGCAGACGCGCTCAAACAACGGCACGCTCCACGTGGTGTCGTGGAGCAATTGCAAGACGATGCGCTGCCATTGTTGTTGCAGGTCGAACACGCGCAGCCAGGGTTGCTGGTTGTAGGTTTTGAGCTGGTTGATGAACTCGCGCTCGGCCTTTTGCTCCAGCTGTTCCTGCAGCGCCTGACGATAAGCCTGCAGCAGTTCGCCGCTTAGCGCCTCATGTTGCCAGGGGCTCATCGCCACACGCTGCCAGGGCGTCAGCCATTCCAAGTGCTGCACCGCCCAGGCGGCAATTGCCGCACGCTCACCGGGGGCATCGAAACAGTGGCGCAGCAGAGCTGCCTGGAACGCATCGGCGCAGAGTTGATGCTGGGCCTGTTCCCAGCGCTCATCGAGGGTGTGAGCGCCCAGCCCGTTGATCAGCGCTTGCGCGCGCGTCTGCTCGGGCGGCAGGTCGAACAGGGCAGGGCTGACGGGGCGAGTATCGTCAAACTCCGCGTATTCATGCGGGTTGCCGTCGGCCAGTTCGGCCACGGGTGCGTCGATGACTTCGACCGCTTCGTCCTCTTGCTCGGCCCGCCAGCGCGCGATATGCAGCGCTTGTTCATAGGCTTCGCGCAGGCGCTGGAAACCCTCGGCGTCGTCGTCCGGGCGGCAGCTTTTGAGCAGCCGCGCGTAAGTGCGCTTGATGGTGCGCTCGTCGGCGTCGTCCGCCAGTTGCAACACTGCCCAACAGTCCATGTCGTTCTCCCTCAGCGCCAGAACCCGTTGTCGAGTTGCTCTAGTTGACGGGTGAGTTCGCTGCGGGCCTCACGGATGCGGCGTTCGTCCTGGGTGTCGAGTACTTGCTGGAACTGCGCGGCCCAGTGCCCGAGCTGCTCGCGCAACTCGCCGAGGTTTTCCTGGTAGAGCCGTTCGAGGCGGGCGGTCAGCACGGTATTGACCTGCTGGTCGCGCGGGTGAATCTTCAACAGCGCCAGGGCTTGCAGGCGTTGCTGGATCTCCTGCGGGCTGAGCACGCCGGGGTTGTTCTCGATCACCAGTGAGTGCTGCTCGCCGGTCAGCGGGATGTTCACCTGGGCTTCAAGCAAGCCGTTGTTGTCGTAGGTGAAGCGCACGTCCAGCGAGACCTCGCCGGCCTTGCGCTTGGGCACGGGAATTTCCAGCTGGCCCAGTTCGATGTTGTCTTTCACCAGACGGCTTTCGCCCTGGTAGATTTTCAACAGCACGCGGCTTTGGTCGTCGTGGAGGGTGACCACACTCTTGACCCGGCTGACCGGCACGCTGCTGTTGCGCTCGATCAGCGGCAGGTAATGCCCGCTTTCGATATGGCCGCCATATTGGTTCGAGGTTTCGATGCCCAGGGTGTAGGGGCAGACGTCGGTCAGCACGATTTCTTCCAGCGCTGCCGAACGGGCCTTGAGCGCTGCCTGAATCGCCGCGCCGTGAGCGACCACCTGGTCCGGATCGAGGCTGATGGACGGGAAGCGTCCGAACAAGCCGGCGGCCAGTTTGCGCACCAGCGGCATGCGCGTGGTGCCGCCGACCAGCAGGATTTCATCCAGATCGCCGACCCGAATCCGTGCGTCACGCAGGGCGCGCTCAATCGGCGCGCGCAGGCGTTCCAGCAAGGGTGTGTAGAGCTTGGCGAGTTCAGCCTGGGTGATGGTTGTGACCCATTGCTGGCCGTCAACGCGCAGGGCGAACTCGGCGCTGTCGTCCTGGCCCAAGGCTTTGCGCACGCGCTCGGCTTCGCGGCGCAGGGCTTGCAGCACGGTGCTGGTGGGCGGGAAGCCCTGGGCGTTGCGCTGGCTGTCGACAAAGTGTTCGAGCAATAAGGTGTCGAAATCTTCGCCGCCCAGGAAGTTGTCGCCGGCGCTGGCGCGCACTTCCATCACGCCGTCGAACAGCTCGATGATCGACACGTCGAAGGTGCCGCCGCCGAGGTCGAACACCAGGAACGAGGTTTCCTTGTCACGCTGGTGCAGGCCGTAAGCCAGGGCCGCGGCGGTGGGTTCGTTGATGAGTTTTTCAACGTTGAGCCCGGCCAGTTCACCGGCGATGCGCGTGGCCTTGCGCTGGCCGTCGCTGAAGTAGGCGGGCACGCTGATCACGGCTTCAGTGACGCTTTGGCCGTAGGTGCGCTCGATGTCTTCTTTCAGGCTTTTGAGCACCAGCGCCGAGAGTTCTTCGGGGCGGAACGAGCGGTCGCCCAGGCGCACTTCGGTGGCACTGCCCATGTAGCGCTTGAACAGCGAGGTGGTCAGGTGCGGGTGGGTGTGCAGGCGTTCCTTGGCGGCTTGGCCCACCAGGATACGGCCTTGGTCATCCAGGCCGACCACACTCGGGGTCAGCAACTGGCCAAGGGCATTGGGCACCATTTCGGCAGCGTCACCGCGCCACACAGCGGCCAGGCTGTTGGTTGTGCCCAGGTCGATTCCTACGATCATTACGACAAGCTCCCTTTGTGGTCTGTAAGAATCTGTAACCAATTTTACCCTGAAAGGTTCCGCAGAAAGCAAGGTGCGAGACTTGATACGGGTCGCCGTGTGGGGTCGGGAATGCGCGGGGCCTGCCAGATCAAAATAAAAAGCACAGTACAGTGGGCTTGAGTTGGCAGAGGTAAAAGCACAGCAAAAACAAAGCAGTAGAGGACCTCCTGAGGTGATGAGGTCCAAATGTGAGAGCGGGCTTGCTCGCGAATGCGGTGTGTCAGTCAGCTCATTTTTAACTGACCCACCGCCTTCGCGAGCAAGCCCGCTCCCACAATTTAACCGAGTTCAGCTCCCCCTTTAGGTCGACTGGCACACCGCTTCTGTTTTGCTTTTCTGTGGGAGCTGGCTTGCCTGCGATAGCGGCGGGTCAGTCAGTACAGGTGTGGCTGACACACCGCTATCGCAGGCAAGCCAGCTCCCACCTTTGATTCTCGGTGCTTAATGAAGCGGCAAAAAAAACCGCTTCCGGTAAGGGAAGCGGTTTTATTTACAGCAGCACGATCAGAACAACTTCAGTGCCGGTGCTTCTTCTTTCACAGGCTCGTTCTTCGCGGTCTGCTCGTTCCAGCCACCACCAAGGGCCTTGTACAGGTTGACCTCGCTGTTGAGCTGCGCCAGACGGTCGGTGATCAGCGATTGCTGGGCACTGAACAGTTGGCGCTGGGCGTCGAGGAACGTCAGGTTGCTGTCGACACCAATGCGGTAGCGACGCTCGGCCAGGCGGTAGTAATCCTGGTTGGCCGCGACGAAGCCACGCTGGGCGTCCAGTTGCTGCTTGTAAGTCGCGCGCGCGGCGAGGCCGTCGGAGACTTCCTGGAAGCCGGTCTGGATGGCCTTCTCGTAGTTGGCCACGTTGATCTCTTTCTGGATCTTCGAGTAGTCCAGGCTTGCGCGCAGGCTACCGGCGTTGAAGATCGGGATGTTGATCTGCGGCGCAAACGACCAGGTGCCCGAACCGCCTTTGAACAGGCCGCCCAAAGTTGGGCTGGCAGTACCGGCACTGGCGGTGAGGCTGATGCTCGGGAAGAACGCTGCACGCGCCGCGCCGATGTTGGCGTTGGCGGCCTTGAGGTTGTACTCGGCCTGCACAATGTCGGGACGACGTTGCAGCAGGTCCGATGGCAACCCGGCTGGCACTTCGCTGAGCAGGTCATCCGAAAGCGGCTTGCTGGCGATATTGGCCGGCAGACCGGTGCCGAGCAGCAGGGTCAGGCTGTTTTCGTCCTGGGCCACCTGGCGTGTATAGCGCGCCAGTTGCACCCGCGCGTTTTCCACCGAGGTGCGCGCCTGGCTGAGGTCGAGGGCCGAGGCCACGCCGACTTCGTTGCTGCGCGAGGTCAGCTTGTAGCTCTGCTCGAAGGCACCGAGGGTGTCCTGGGTCAGCTTGAGCAGTTCCTTGTCGGCCTGCCAGGTCAGGTAGGCGTTGGCCACACTGGCCACCAGGCTGATCTGGGTGCTGCGCCGCGCTTCTTCAGTGGCGAAGTACTTCTGCAGTGCTTCTTCGCTGAGGCTGCGCACGCGGCCGAACAGGTCCAGTTCATACGAGCTGATGCCGAGGCCTGCCGAGTACTGGCTGGTGATGCCCGCTTCGCCGGTCTGCGACAACTTGGCCGGGGTGCGTGTGCGGCTGCCGCTGCCAGTGGCCGAGATGGCCGGGAACAGGTCGGCGCGCTGGATCTGGTACTGCGCCGCATAGGCGTCGATGTTCAGGGCCGCGACACGCAGGTCACGGTTGTTGACCAGCGCGGTCTGGATCAGCTGCTGCAGGGCCGGGTCATGGAAAAACTGCTTCCAGCCCTGCTCGGCAGCGGCCTGGCCCGGCGCCTGGGCCGACGAATACGCCGGCCCCTGCGGGTACTGCGCTGCGACCGGCGCTTCAGGGCGCTGGTAGTCAGGTATCAGCGAGCAGCCACTGAGCACGAATGCCGTGACGGCTAGGGAAAGTAGCGACTTGCTCATTGGCCAGCCTCTTTAGGAGTTTCAGTAGTGTCCGTCTTTTTGTTGCGCTCGCCAGCAGACGACACGGTTGCAAAGAACAGTGGCACCCAGAAGATCGCCAGGACGGTGGCGGTGATCATACCGCCAATTACGCCGGTACCGATCGCGTGCTGACTGCCTGAGCCTGCGCCCGAGGAGATGGCCAGCGGCAATACGCCGAGCATGAACGCCATGGACGTCATGATGATCGGGCGCAGACGCATACGAGAGGCTTCGATGGCCGACTCGACAATACCTTTGCCCTGCTCGTGAAGCTCTTTGGCGAATTCCACGATCAGGATGGCGTTTTTCGCTGCCAGACCCACCGTCACCAGCAAGCCCACCTGGAAGAACACGTCGTTGGACAGGCCGCGCAGACTGGTGGCGATCAATGCACCGATCACACCCAGTGGCACCACCAGGATCACCGCGATTGGAATCGACCAGCTTTCGTACAGCGCTGCCAGACAGAGGAACACCACCAGCAGCGACAGGGCGTACAGCGCAGGTGCCTGGGAGCCGGACAGACGTTCTTCATACGACAGGCCGGTCCACGAGTAACCAATACCGGACGGCAGATCCTTGGCGATGCGCTCGACTTCCGCCATCGCGTCACCGGTACTGTAGCCAGGCGCTGGAGTCCCGAGGATTTCCATTGCCGCTACACCGTTATAGCGCGAGAGCTTCGGCGAACCGTAGATCCACTTGCCCGACGAGATGGCCGACAGTGGCACCATCTTCCCGGAGGTGCTGCGCACGTACCACTTATCCAGGTCTTCCGGAGACATGCGGCTGGCCGCGTCACCCTGCACATACACCTTCTTCACACGACCACGGTCGATGAAGTCGTTGATGTAGCTACCCCCCAGGGCAATGGCCAGGGTCTGCTGGATGTCCGACAGGCTGATGCCTTGGGCGCTGGCTTTTTCGTCGTCGACCGACAGCTCGTACTGCGGCTCGTCGTTCACGCCGTTGGGGCGCACGCCCGCCAGGATCTTGCTTTGTGCCGCCGCACCCAGGAACTGGTTGCGCGCATCCATCAGCTTCTGGTGGCCAACGCCGCCCTGGTCTTGCAGGAACACGTCGAAACCGGTGGCGTTACCCAGCTCCAGTACAGACGGTGGAACGACGGCATACACCATGGCGTCCTTGAACGTCTGCGAGAAGTAACCTTGGGCGCGCTTGGCAATCTCGAACACCGAGGTGGATGAGTCACGCTCGTCCCACGACTTGAGCATGACGAACGCCAGGCCAGAGCTCTGGCCACGACCGGCAAAGTTGAAGCCGTTCACGGTGAACACCGATTGAACGCCTTTGCCTTCGCCTGGCTCGCCTTCCTTGTTGTTGAGCAAGTAGGCGCGCATATCGTCGATGACTTTTTGCGTGCGTTCGGCCGAAGAGCCAACCGGCGTCTGCACCTGGGCAAAGATCACACCCTGGTCTTCGTCGGGCAGGAACGCGCTTGGAATGCGGGTGAACATCCAGATCATGCCGGCCAGGATCAGCGCATACACCAGGAATGCCGGGAGCTTGTGCTTGATCATGTTGCCCACGCCGCGCTCGTAGCTCAGTACGCCACGGTCGAAGGTGCGGTTGAACCAGCCGAAGAAACCACGCTTGGGTTGGCCGTGCTTTTCCGGATCGATCGGCTTGAGCATGGTGGCGCACAAGGCCGGGGTGAAGATCAGCGCAACCAGTACCGACAACGCCATCGCCGAAACAATCGTGATGGAGAACTGCCGGTAGATCACACCGGTGGAGCCCCCGAAGAACGCCATTGGCAGCAGTACCGCCGACAGTACCAGCGCGATACCGACCAGGGCGCCCTGGATCTGGCCCATGGACTTGATCGTCGCCTCCTTGGGCGACAGGTGTTCCTCGGCCATTACCCGCTCGACGTTTTCCACCACAACGATGGCGTCGTCCACCAGCAAGCCGATGGCCAGGATCATGCCGAACATGGTCAGGGTGTTGATGGTAAAACCGAACGCTGCGAGGATCCCGAAGGTGCCCAGCAATACCACCGGTACGGTCATGGTGGTGATGATGGTGGCGCGGAAGTTCTGCAGGAACAGGAACATCACCAGGAACACCAGCACGATCGCTTCGACCAGGGTGTGAACCACACCGGAAATCGATTCGGTCACAACCGGCGTGGTGTCATACGGCACCACCGCCTTCATGCCAGGCGGGAAGAACGGTTCCAGGGACGCAACCGTGGCACGGATCGCCTTGGCGGTGTCCAGTGCGTTGGCACCGGCGGCCAGTTTGAGCGCCATACCCGAGGCCGGCTTGCCGTTGAACTGCGCGCTGATGCTGTAGTTCTGGCCACCCAGTTCGATACGGGCAACGTCACCCAGGCGAACTTGCGAGCCGTCGGCATTGACCTTCATCAGGATCTTGCCGAACTCTTCGGCCGATTGCAGACGTGTCTTGCCGATGATGGTGGCGTTCAGCTGAGTGCCGGGCAGGGCAGGCAGGCCGCCCAATTGACCGGTGGCCACCTGGACGTTCTGCGCCTGAATGGCGTTGCTGACATCCACCGGCGTCAGCTGGTAGTTGTTCAACTTGGCCGGGTCGAGCCAGATACGCATGGCGTACTGCGAACCGAACACCTGGAAGTCACCCACACCGGCGGTACGGGAGATCGGGTCCTGGATGTTCGACACGATGTAGTTGGACAAGTCGTCCTTGGTCATGCTGCCGTCTTCGGACACCAGACCGATCACCATCAGGAAGTTCTTCACCGACTTGGTCACGCGGATACCCTGTTGCTGCACTTCTTGCGGCAGCAGCGGGGTGGCCAGGTTCAGTTTGTTCTGCACCTGGACCTGCGCGGTATCGGGGCTGGTGCCCTGATTGAAGGTCGCGGTGATGGTCATGCTGCCGTCGGAGTTACTCGACGACTCGATATAACGCAGGTTGTCGATACCGTTGAGCTGCTGCTCGATCACCTGGACCACGGTGTCCTGCACGGTTTGTGCCGAAGCACCCGGGTAGGTCACGGAGATCGCAATGGCCGGAGGCGCAATGCTCGGGTACTGGTTGATCGGCAATTTCAGGATCGATAGTGCCCCGACCAACATGATCACCAGGGCAATTACCCAGGCGAAAATCGGACGGTCGATAAAAAATTTCGACATGAGTTACTCCCCTTTGCCGCCAGCGGCTTTGTCAGCTGCCTGAGCGGGGGCCGGGTTCTTGGCTACGTTGGTCGCTTCAGTCGGGTTGACCTGAACACCTGGTCGAACATATTGCAGGCCTTCGGTGATCAGACGATCGCCGGCTTTCAGGCCATCCTCGATCAGCCACTGGCTGCCGACGGTGCGACTGGCCTTGAGCTGACGCAGTTCAACCTTGTTGTCCGGGCCGACAACCAGTGCGGTCGGGGTGCCTTTGAGGTCGCGGGTCACGCCTTGTTGCGGCGCCAGAATGGCGGCTGCGTTGACCCCGGCCTGCAACTGGGCGCGTACGAACATGCCTGGCAGCAGGGTGTGATCCGGGTTCGGGAACACGGCGCGCAAGGTCACGGAGCCGGTAGTCGGATCAACCGACACTTCGGAGAATTCCAGCTTACCGTCGAGCTTGTACTGGCTGCCGTCTTCGAGGGTCAGTTTGACCGCTGCCGAGTTGTCGCCGACCTTCTGCAGGCGACCGCTTTCCAGCTCGCGGCGCAGTTCCAGCAGTTCAACCGAGGACTGGGTAACGTCGACGTAGATCGGGTCCAGTTGCTGGATCGTCGCCATCGCGTCAGCCTGGCCGTTGCTGACCAGCGCACCTTCAGTCACCGAAGAGCGGCCGATACGCCCGGAGAGCGGTGCGTAGACCTTGGTGTAACGCAGGTTGATCTGCGCACTCTGCAGCGAGGCTTCCGACTCCATGCGGTTGGACACGGCAGTGTCGTATTCCTGGCGGCTTACGGCCTGCTCGTCAACCAGTTGCTTGTAGCGGTCGGAGATCGACTTGGTCGAACGCAGGTTGGCTTCGGCGCTTTTCAGGGTGGCTTCATAGACGGCCGGGTCGATCTGATACAGCTGCTGACCGGCCTTGACGTCGCTGCCTTCCTTGAACAGGCGCTTGAGAATAATGCCGTTGACCTGTGGTCGAACTTCAGCGATGCGGTACGCACTGGTGCGGCCCGGCAGTTCGGACGTGAGTGTAAAGGCTTGTGGTTGCAGGGTGACGACGCCGACCTGAGGAGGCGGAGCGGCTGGGGCCGCTTCTTCCTTTTTACATCCGCTGAGCAGCGATGCCAGGGCGACGGCAGTGACCAGAGCGGTAACAGCTGGCTTGAATTGCATGAAGATCCTCGGGTCAGGCGCGCACAGTGCGCACAAGAAGTGTGGAAGGGTAAAAAAATCGGGTCGAGTGGATAAGTAGCTTGCTAAGGAATATACTTACGTTCATGGTTGTTTGTAAACACCTTGGCGTCGTACCCACCCTGTTACAAAAGTCGTCGCAAGGTTTGAAATTGTAGGCTGGGGAGCCGATTCGTGAGAGATCGGCCCCCTCTTTATTCAGCGGATATTCAGCCATCCCTGAAACATCCTGTTTGAGGTTTTACTGCCATGGTCCGTCGTACCAAAGAGGAAGCTCAGGAAACGCGCAGCCAGATTCTCGAAGCGGCCGAGAAAGCGTTTTATGAAAGAGGCGTGGCCCGCACGACCCTGGCGGATATCGCAACGCTGGCTGGCGTCACGCGCGGTGCCATCTACTGGCATTTCAGCAACAAGGCGGATCTGGTGCAGGCGATGCTCGACAGCCTGCATGAACCGCTGGATGAATTGGCGAAGGCCAGCGAGAGCGAGGACGAACTCGACCCACTGGGGTGCATGCGCAAGCTGTTGATCCATCTGTTCCATCAGGTAGCCCTGGATCCGAAGACCCGTCGCATCAACGAGATTCTTTTTCATAAGTGCGAATTCACCGATGAAATGTGCGATCTGCGCCAGCAGCGCCGCACGGCCAGTCTCGATTGCAACCTGCGCATCGGCCTGACCTTGCGTAATGCGGTAAATCGCGGCCAGTTGCCGGAAGATCTCGACACTGCCCGAGCGGCCATCAGCATTCATGCGTATATCGATGGCCTCCTGTATGGATGGCTATTGGCGCCGGACAGCTTTCAATTGCATGCCGAAGCCGAGCGCTGGGTCGATACAGGGCTGGACATGCTGCGCCTGAGCCCCAGCCTGCGCAAATGAAACAAAATGCGTAATTGGCACAGGTTATGTCAATCGGCCTGCTTTTATATAGACCCGAACCGCGAGTTTAAACGTAGCGAGCTACGGATTTTGTAGGGATTTTGTGTCTTCGCTGTGAACGAATGTTAGCTGTCGCCAATAATGACAGCATCATCTTGTGGGAGCGGGCTTGCTCGCGAAGGCGTCTGAACATTCAATACATCTGCCGACGGTCATACCGCTTTCGCGAGCAAGCCCGCTCCCACAATGGAGCTTCAGCGATTGCGGGGCAAAACCCAAGAAAAAGCCCCCGACTTTCACAAGTCGGGGGCTTTAGTGTTTCTGCGGCTTCGTACTGAATAACGCTTACAGCGTCGGGTAGTCGATGTAACCGACCGGGCCCTTGCCGTAAAACAGCTCAGGGCGCGGATCGTTCAGCGGTGCATCGGCCTTCAGGCGTGCCGGCAGGTCCGGGTTGGCAATGAACGGTACGCCGAACGCCACCGCGTCAGCCTTGCCTTCTGCCAGCCAGGCATTGGCGCTGTCCTTGGTGAAGCGTTCGTTGGCGATGTACGCGCCGCCGAAGGCTTCTTTCAGCTGTGGGCCGAGGCTATCGGCGCCTTCTTTTTCGCGGGAGCAGATGAATGCGATGCCACGCTTGCCCAGCTCGCGAGCCACGTAAGTGAAGGTCTCGGCCAGATTGTCGTCGCCCATGTCGTGGGAGTCGGCGCGTGGCGCCAGGTGCACGCCGACGCGGCCGGCGCCCCAGACGTCGATCGCCGCGTCAGTCACTTCCAGCAGCAGACGTGCACGGTTTTCCAGGGAGCCGCCGTAGTTGTCGGTGCGCTGGTTGGTGCTGCTTTGCAGGAACTGGTCGAGCAGGTAGCCGTTGGCGCCGTGGATTTCCACGCCGTCGAAGCCGGCGGCTTTGGCGTTCTCGGCACCGGTGCGGTAGGCCTCGACGATCTCGGCGATTTCAGCGGTTTCCAGGGCACGTGGAGTCGGGTAGTCGGCGAGTGGGCGCACCAGGCTGACGTGACCTTTAGGCTGGATGGCGCTCGGCGCGACCGGAGTTTCACCGTTGAGGTATGACGGGTGCGAGATGCGGCCGACGTGCCACAGTTGCAGAACGATCTTGCCGCCGGCAGCGTGCACGGCCTTGGTCACGTTGGTCCAGCCGCGCACCTGATCGTTGGACCAGATGCCCGGGGTGTCCGGGTAGCCAACGCCCATCGGCGTCACCGAAGTGGCTTCGGAGAGGATCAGGCCGGCGGAGGCGCGTTGCACGTAGTACTCGGCCATCAGTGCGTTCGGCACGCGGCCTTCATCGGCGCGGCAGCGGGTCAGCGGGGCCATGATGATGCGATTGGACAGCTCGAGGTCGCCCAGTTTGATCGGATCGAAAATAGTTGCCATGTGTACAACCCTCGTCAGTTAAGTGGTTAATCAGTGGGTAGCAGGGGCCAGGCCGGCATCGCCGTTCTGACGGAAAGTGATCAGGGTCACCAGCAGCGCGAGCACGGCCAGCGCGGCGGCGGCCAGGGGCACGCTGGTCAGGCCGAAACCGTGGGCGATGACGCTGCCGCCGACCCAGGCGCCCAAGGCGTTGCCGATGTTGAAAGCGCCGATGTTCAGGGTCGACACCAGGTTCGGTGCAGCCTTGCCGAAGGTCACCACGTTGACTTGCAGCGCCGGGACGGCGGCAAACGAAGCGGTGGCCCAGAGGAACAGAGTGATTTCCGTCGGGATCAGCGCCACGCTGGTCCAGCTCAACACGGTGGAGACCACCGCCATCGCCACGAACACACCGATCAGGGTCGCGCCGAGGCGTTTGTCCGCCAGTTTGCCGCCGATGATGTTGCCCACCGTCAGGCCGAGGCCGATCAGCAGCAGGGTCCAGGTCACGCCTTTGGGCGAGACGCCGGTGACATCGCCGAGCAGCGGCGCGACGTAGGTGAAGAGGGTGAACATCGACGCGGCGAACAGCGCGGTCATGCTCAACGACAGCCAGATACCGGCGCCTTTCAGGGCGGCGAGTTCGGCGCGCATGTCGAGTTTTTCTTCGTCACGCTTGGCCGGCAGAAAGCGGATCAGACCGATCAGTGCCACAACACCAATCACGGTCACCGCCCAGAAGGTCGAACGCCAGCCGGCTTCCTGACCCAGTGCCGTGCCCAGCGGTACACCGAGGACGTTGGCCAGGGTCAGGCCGGTGAACATCAGCGCCACGGCGGATGCGCGTTTGTTCGGCGCTACCAGTCCGGCAGCTACGACAGAACCGATACCGAAGAACGCACCGTGGCACAGCGCGGTGACGACACGGGCGAACATCAGCACGTTGTAGTCACTGGCGATGGCGCACAGCAGGTTACCGACGATGAAAATGCCCATCAGTGCTACCAGTGCGGCCTTGCGCGGCAGTCTGGCGGTGGCCAGTGCCATGAACGGCGCACCGATGGCCACGCCCAGGGCGTAACCGGTCACCAGCCAGCCGGCGCCCGGGATCGACACACCGAGGTCGGCTGCCACATCGGGCAGCAGGCCCATGATGACGAACTCGGTGGTACCGATGGCGAAGGCGCTCAAGGCCAGAATGAGTAGCGAGAGGGGCATTTGAATCAATTCCTTGTGGGAGCGCTGAGCTCTTTGACGATGGCGTCGAGGAACGCCTGGATCACGTCCTCGTTGCGTTTGAAGAAGTGCCACTGGCCGGCTTTCTGGCTGCTGATCAGACCTGCGCGTTGCAGGGTCGCCAGGTGGGCGGAAACGGTCGACTGCGACAGGCCGCAGCGTTGATCGATCTGCCCGGCGCAGATGCCGTACTCGTGGTTGTGAATCTGCTCAGGAAACTGGGCTTTGGGGTCTTTCAGCCAGATGAGAATGTCTCGCCGTACTGGGTGTGCCAGGGCTTTTATTATTTCGTCGAGGTCGAGGTTCATGGCTTTATGCTCGTGATGTGTAGCGCTATATCGCGATGAGGCGAACTTTAAATCGGTATTTCGCGATATACCAATATGAATTTGATCTGACGACCGCATAAATCGGTATATCGGGTTATAACGATACGTATGCTGTAACGATGAAAGCGCGCAGTGCTAAGCTGCGCCCATGAACTATCTCGCACATTTACACCTCGGAGGCCAGCGCCCCGAGCAATTACTTGGCAGCCTGTATGGCGATTTCGTCAAAGGACGGCTGCAGGGGCAGTTTGCTCCGCAGATCGAAGCGGCGATTCAGTTGCACCGGCGAATCGATGTGTTCACCGATCGCCACCCTTTGGTGGACATCGCCCTCGGGCGTTTCACCGAAACCCGGCGGCGTTACGCCGGGATTGTCCTTGATGTGTTTTTCGACCATTGCCTGGCGCGGGACTGGATGCAGTACGCCGATCAGCCACTGGGGCAGTTCACCGCCGACGTTTATCGGGTGCTGTCGAGCGAGCCGCAATTGCCCGAACGCCTGGCGAAAATCGCCCCGCACATGGTCGCCAATGACTGGCTGGGTTCGTACCAGGAATTCGAAGTGCTGGACCAGGTGCTGCGCGGGATCTCGCGGCGTCTGACTCGGCCTGAGGAACTGGCGGGGGCTATGCAGGAATTGCGGCGGTTGTATGAGCCGCTGAGTGAGGATTTCCGCTTGTTCTATCCGCAGCTTCAAGAATTTGCACAAACGTCGGCAATACAGTAACCCCCTGTGGGAGCGGGCTTGCTCGCGAATGCGGTAGGTTATTCAACATGTGCATTGGCTGAACCACCGCTTTCGCGAGCAAGCCCGCTCCCACAGGGGGGATCTGTGTTTCAGGCAGCGATCAATTCGCCGGCGCGACGCGGTTCGGCAGGTTTGGCCACCTCACCAAACAACGCCTTCTGCACCGCCTGCTGTGCTTCGAACGCCAGTGCTGCACGCTCGCGACCCACGCAGGCAATCGGCTTGAGCACATGAATCTCGACATCGCCGCAATCATGGCTGAACAGCCGCATCAGGTGCGACAGCAAATCATCGTCGCCAATGAACGGTGCCAGCGTGTCGATTTCGCCATCGCGCAGATAACGGATCGCCACCGGCTGCAGCATCACCTCCGAATCAATCGCCGCCGACAGCAGGCGACCATGGAAGGTGCGCAGCGAACGGCCATCGGTGGTGGTGCCTTCCGGGAACATCAGCAGCGGATGTTGCGTTTGCAGGTGACGGGTCATCTGTTTGCGGATCAACTGGCTGTCGCCCGAGCCGCGACGGATGAACAGACTGCCGGCCTTCGCCGCCAGCCAACCGGCCACCGGCCAGGTGCGCACTTCGGCCTTGGACAGAAACGACAGCGGCGTGAGCATGCCCAGCAGCGGAATGTCAGTCCATGACACATGATTGCTGACCCACAGCATCGGCTGCTTCGGCAAGTCGCCGTGCACGGTTACGCGAAAGGGCAGGGCATTGCTCAGACGCGCCATGAAAAACCGCGACCAGCGCTGCCGACGTTGCATCGAGTGCGCCAGGCCCAGACGTTCGAACATCCCGAAGACGCTGGCCATGGTCAAGCCCAGCGCCACCACCAGCAGCACCCGCGCGATCCGCGCGTACACGCGCAACCGGCTCATCACACGGCCGCCTTGAAGTGTTTGGCGTAGCGCGGGCAGAGTTCGTCGCGCTTGAGCAGGATGAACACGTCGGCGACCTGGAAGTCTTCGTCCCAGCACGGCTCGCCGCAGATCTTCGCACCCAGGCGCATGTAGGCCTTGAGCAGCGGCGGCATCTCGGCGATCACGTTCGACGGGATATCCAGCGACGGCAGCGGATTCTTCGGTTCGGCGCGCAAGTGTTCGGTGCACAGATAACGTTCGCGCAGACGCTGCATGATCGCGTGGGCCTGCACACCGCCGTCCTGCATCGGAATGCTCGCGCAACCCATCAGGTAGCTGTAGCCGCCCTGATTCAACACTTCGGCCAGTTCACCCCAGAGCACGGCGATGGTGCCGCCGTTGCGGTAGGCCGGGTCGACGCAGGTGCGGCCGATTTCGAGGATCGGCCCTTGCAGGTGGGCGAGGCCATGCAGGCTGAATTCTTCTTCGCTGTAAAAACGGCCCAGACTGCTGGCAGCGGTGTGATCGAGCAGACGGGTAGTCGCCACCAGGCGCCCGGTGTTCAGGTCACGCACGCCGATGTGGCTGCAGTGAACATCATAGTCATCCATGTCCAGACCCAGCTCCGCGCCTTTCAGCTTGGCGTTG
>Ga0153931_100118_pt1 | contig 30508 bp, 20 predicted proteins | sample TSNJ015MetaG_FD_104730 | JGI IMG/M metagenome (GOLD analysis project Ga0153931, IMG submission 104730) | Attine ant fungus gardens microbial communities from New Jersey, USA - TSNJ015 MetaG | ecosystem: Host-associated > Fungi > Mycelium > Unclassified | place: USA: New Jersey, Wharton State... | reverse complement strand
TGTGTCACTGACATACCGCTTTCGCGAGCAAGCCCGCTCCCACAAGGTGACCGCGTTCAACTGCCAGTAGCGCAGTGCTTGGCTTTTCTGTGGGAGCTGGCTTGCCTGCGATGCAGGCACCTCCGTGTATCGGGTACACCGGGTTGATGCCATCGCAGGCAAGCCAGCTCCCACCTTTGACCGAGTACAAACGAGCAGCACCCATCTACCTGATGCACTGCGATCCAACTGTGGGAGCGGGCTTGCTCGCGAAGGCGGTGGCCCAGTCAGCTCATGTGTCACTGACACACCGCTTTCGCGAGCAAGCCCGCTCCCACAAGGTGACCGCGTTCAACTGCCAGTAGCGCAGTGCTTGATTTTTTTGTGGGAGCTGGCTTGCCTGCGATGCAGGCACCTCGGTGTATCAGGCACAACCAGTTGATGTCATCGCAGGCAAGCCAGCTCCCACCTTTGATTGTGTTCAGCCTTCAAGGTCAGGTCGGCTGTCAGGCCGCCTCGGCTGTGCTTTTGCTTCTACCACTCAGGTCGGCTACTAGGCCGCCGTGCTGTAGATTTTGATCTTGATCTTAGGCGCCCCGTTAAACCACGCTGGCCGAACGCAGGTAGTACGTCGCGGGTAAACCGGCAGGACGCCGGTTTAGCCGCGACGGGGCAGGGACGGCCCGTCGCGGCGGCCCGCTGCGTGGTACCTTCGTTCGGGCACACCGAGCCTAAGCGAGGGGCCGAGTGGTGGGGCATGAGCCCTTTGGTTACTTTGGGGCTTTTCCAAAGTGACCCGCCGTAAGGGCGGAACCCAAAGCGGCCATCCCCCAAACAACGGATAATCACCCGGTCAAACCCAGCCCCCGCGCTCACACCTCACCCACCACAACCCAACGCGCTTCACGGGCAGCCACACGAATCGCCGTTGCCAACTGCTCAACCGCCCATGCCCCCTCAAAGTCAGTGCCCCCCGCGCCTTGCCCCGCCAGCGCCATGATCAATTCGTGCACCTCCAGCGTTTTCAACTCGTTGTACCCCAGTTGATGCCCGGCCGCCGGGCTGAACGCGGCATAGCCGGGCATGCCAGGGCCGGCCAGCAGCCGTTGGAAACCGTCCTGGCCGAGCCGACACACCCGCAGTTCATTCAAGCGCTCCTGATCGAACGCCAGCGTGCCTCGCGTGCCGCTGATTTCAAAACTCAGGTGGTTCTTGTAGCCGTGCTTGAGCCAGCTGCTGCTCACCGTGCCGCGCGCGCCGTTGGCAAAGCGCAAGAGTGCGTGCACCTGGTCATCCACCGCGATGGGTTTACGGTCGCTGCTGCCGTAGACGACCGGGCGTTGGGCGTGGACGGTCTGGGTGTCGGCGCACACGCTGTGCACCTCACCGACCAAGTAGCGCGCCATCGACAGCAAATGACTGCCCAAATCCGCCAAGGCGCCGCCGGCATGTGCCACGTCACAGCGCCACGACCACGGTGAGGCCGGGTCGGCCATGAAATCTTCGCTGAACTCGCCCTGAAAACTGATGATTTCGCCCAGTTCGCCGTCGGCAATCATCTGCCGCGCCAGGCTGATCATCGGGTTGTGCTGATAGTTGTAGCCCACCCGCGTGACCACGCCGGCTGCACTCGCGGCGCGGCGCATGGCTTCGGCCTGCTGCAGGCTGACCGCCAGCGGTTTTTCGCAATACACCGCCTTGCCCGCTGCAATCGCCGCCATGGCCATGGGGTAATGCAAGTGATTGGGTGTGGTGATGGCCACGACATCAACGGTGGGGTCATCTATCAGCGCCTGCCAGTCGCCGTGGGCCCGGGCAAACCCCCAGGCGGTAGCGCAACGCTGTGCGCGTTCGGTGTCGGCATCGGCCAAGGCGGCCAGGTTGAGGTGTACCGGCAGTTCGAATACCGCGCGGGCATTGTTGAACGCCAAGGCATGGGCGCGCCCCATGAAGCCTGTGCCGATCAGGCCGATTCCGAGTTCACGCATAGCGGTGGTCCTTTGGATTATTGTTTTCAGGACGCGTATTAATGGAATAAATATTCTCTAAATTCAAGAGATGGAATAAATATTCATTAATCAGCCTGGGTAATGCACTCATATTCAGGCCATCGTCATAGCCCGCCAGTTAACAAAAGATAACGTAGCGCCGATTGTCAGACGATTCGAAAGCCCGATAGGATGGCCCCTGCTTCCTTCAGGCGCTCTAGATTGCAGGTTTCAGAGGCCGGCAAGGCAAGACGACCTAACAATAATAAATCGGGAGAAAGGTCTATGAGTGAGCCTGTCATGGGTTGGGTTGTTTGCCGCCCGCGCGCCGCACGCAAGGTTGCGATGCTGGCTACAGCGCTCTCGCTGCTGGGGGTGTTGTCGACACCCGTGCTGGCAGCCGATGAAACCGGCGCACCGCCGGCATTTGCGATTCAATCCCCCAAGGCCGCCAAAGGCCTGATGATCGACGTAGTGCACGCCGGCTCCCGCCTGGTGGCGGTCGGTGATCGCGGGCACATCCTCTATTCCGATGACCAGGGCAGCACCTGGACCCAAGCCAAAGTGCCGACTCGGCAACTGCTGACGGCGGTGTTTTTCGTCGATGAAAAACACGGCTGGGCTGTCGGCCACGACGCACAGATTCTTGCAAGCGCCGATGGCGGCGCCACCTGGACCCAGCAATACCAAGACCTCAAACGCGAAGCCCCCTTGCTCGACATCTGGTTCAAGGATGCCGAGCACGGCCTGGCCGTGGGCGCCTACGGTGCGTTGATCGAAACCACCGACGGCGGCAAAACCTGGGCAGACGTCAGCGACCGCCTCGACAACGAAGACCAGTTCCACCTCAACGCCATCGCCTCTATCAAGGACGCCGGGCTGTTTATCGTCGGTGAGCAGGGCAGCATGTTCCGCTCCAGTGACGACGGCCAGACCTGGGAAAAGCTCGAAGGCCCGTACCAGGGCTCGCTGTTTGGCGTGATCAGTACCGCTCAACCCCACACCCTGTTGGCCTATGGCCTGCGCGGCAATCTCTACCGTTCCACGGACTTTGGCAGCACCTGGGAACAGGTTGAGCTGAACGCGGCGCGAGGTGCCCTGGAATTCGGCTTGTCCGGCGCCACGTTGCTTGACGACGGTTCGCTGGTGGTGGTCGGAAACGGTGGCAGCGTGGTGGTCAGCCATGACGACGGGCAGACCTTCAGCGTGTTCAACCGCCCAGACCGCATTTCACTCTCGGCGGTTACCGCGGCGGGCAACGGCAACTTGATTCTGGTCGGGCAGGGTGGCGTGCGTGTGGCCTCGGCCGCCGGTGCAGAGCTCTCAAAATAATAAGAAGGCGGGGTTTCAATGAGCAGTCATCACAACGATAAAGCGACCTTTCTTGAGCGCCTGATCTTCAACAACCGCCCGGCAGTGATCGTCATCTGCCTGCTGGTGAGCATTTTTCTGTTCTGGCAGGCGACGTTGATTCGCCCGTCCACCAGTTTTGAAAAGATGATCCCGCTCAAGCACCCCTTCATCGAAAAGATGATGGAGCACCGCAATGACCTGGCCAACCTGGGCAACACGGTGCGCATCTCCGTGGAAGCCAAGGACGGTGACATCTTCACCAAGGAATACATGGAGACCCTGCGCCAGATCAACGACGAGGTGTTCTACATCTCCGGCGTCGACCGCTCGGGCCTCAAGTCGCTGTGGAGCCCCAGCGTGCGCTGGACCGAGGTCACCGAGGAAGGCTTTGCCGGCGGCGAAGTGATCCCGCAGAGCTACAACGGCTCGCCGGAAAGCCTCGACCAGTTGCGCAACAACGTGCTCAAGTCCGGCCAGGTGGGGCGCCTGGTGGCCAACGACTTCAAGTCGAGCATTGTCGATATCCCGCTGCTGGAGTCCTACCCGGACCCACAGGACCAGGGCAAGTTGCTGGCCCTGGACTACCGCAAGTTTTCCCACGAACTTGAAGACAAGATCCGCGACAAGTTCGAAGCACAAAACCCCAACGTCAAGATTCACATCGTCGGGTTTGCCAAGAAGGTCGGCGACCTGATCGACGGCCTGGTGATGGTGGTGATGTTCTTCGGCATCGCATTCCTCATCACCCTGATTCTGCTGCTGTGGTTCACCAACTGCCTGCGCAGCACCGTCGCGGTATTGAGCACCACGCTGGTGGCAGTGGTCTGGCAGCTCGGCCTGATGCACTTCTTCGGTTTCGGCCTCGACCCGTATTCGATGTTGGTGCCGTTCCTGATCTTTGCCATCGGTATTTCCCACGGCGTGCAGAAGATCAACGGCATTGCGCTGCAATCCAGTGAGGCGGACAACGCGCTGACCGCCGCCCGCCGCACGTTCCGGCAATTGTTTTTGCCGGGGATGATCGCGATTCTCGCCGACGCGGTGGGCTTTATCACATTGCTGATCATCGACATCGGTGTGATCCGCGAGCTGGCCATCGGCGCCTCCATCGGCGTGGCGGTGATTGTGTTCACCAACCTGATCCTTCTGCCGGTGGCGATCTCCTACGTAGGCATCAGTAAACGCGCCATCGCCAAAAGCAAGAAAGACGCGCACCGCGAACACCCGTTCTGGCGCCTGCTGTCCAAATTCGCCAGCGCCAAGGTCGCGCCGGTGTCTATCCTGCTGGCGCTGATCGCCTTCGGTGGCGGTCTCTGGTACAGCCAGAACCTGAAGATCGGCGACCTCGACCAGGGCGCGCCGGAACTGCGCCCGGACTCGCGCTACAACAAGGACAACAACTTCATCATCAACAACTACTCCACCAGCTCCGACGTGCTGGTGGTAATGGTCAAGACCCGTGCCGAAGGCTGCTCGCGCTACGAAGCCATGGCGCCTATCGACCAGTTGATGTGGAAGATGCAGAACACCGAAGGCGTGCAGTCGGCGATCTCGTTGGTGACCGTGTCCAAGCAGATGATCAAGGGCATGAACGAGGGCAACCTGAAATGGGAAACCCTGTCGCGCAACCCCGACGTGCTGAACAACTCCATTGCCCGCGCCGACGGCCTGTACAACAACAATTGCTCGCTCGCGCCGGTGCTGGTGTTCCTCAACGACCACAAGGCCGAAACCCTCGACCGCGCAGTGCATGCGGTGCAGGATTTTGCCAAGGAAAACAACAGGGACGGCCTGGAATTCATCCTTGCCGCCGGCAACGCCGGGATCGAAGCGGCGACCAATGAGGTGATCAAAGAGTCGGAACTGACCATCCTCATCCTGGTGTACCTGTGCGTGGCGACCATGTGCATGATCACCTTCCGCTCGTGGGCCGCCACCCTGTGCATCGTGCTGCCGCTGGTGCTGACCTCGGTGCTGGGCAACGCGTTGATGGCGTTCATGGGCATCGGCGTCAAGGTCGCGACCCTGCCGGTGGTGGCGCTGGGCGTGGGGATTGGCGTGGATTACGGCATTTACATCTACAGCCGTCTTGAAAGCTTCCTGCGCGCCGGCCTGCCACTGCAAGAGGCCTACTACCAGACGCTCAAGTCGACCGGCAAAGCCGTGCTGTTCACCGGCTTGTGCCTGGCCATCGGCGTGTGCACCTGGATCTTCTCGGCCATCAAGTTCCAGGCCGACATGGGCCTGATGCTGACCTTCATGCTGCTGTGGAACATGTTCGGCGCGCTGTGGCTGCTGCCGGCGCTGGCACGGTTCCTGATCAAGCCTGAAAAGCTCGCGGGGCAGAAGGGCAACTCGCTGTTTGCACACTAAGCCCGACACCGTCGCGCAGTGCCGCGTGGCAAGGGCGCAATGCCCTTGCCACGCGGCCTGTCAGGTTATGAAGTGGCCCAGCGCAATGTACAGGGCAAGGCGTCAGCGCGGTGCCCGTGGCACTGGCGCGATGGCCAGGAACAACTGATCCACGGGCGGCGTAATCAGCACATACAGAATGTGGGTCAGCGGTTCGGCGCCGGGTTCCGTGCGGGTATGAAGGTCGGCCTGGACATGCTGCTTGAGCAAGTCCTTCTGCGTGTACTTGCGCTGTTCCGGCAGCTTCAGGTGGGCCCGCGTGTAGTGGGCGGGCAGGGCGTCGGCATGGGCGTAATGAAAGTGCGCATACCACAACACCACCGGCGGTTTCTTGGCCTTGTCGTACACCGCGTACTCGGTGAAGAAGTCGCCGCTGAGGGTCGGGCGCTGCGGGTCGGCCAGGCTGGTCAGGTTGATGTCGATCTGTTTTTGTTCCCACAGGTAATTGAGGCTCTCCTGGGTCGGCCATTGCCGTTTATACGCCTCACTGCACACGCGCTGCGCCAGCCGGCTGATGTCCCTGGCGTGTGCCCGGTATTCATCGATCAGGCGTTGCACCGCGGTTTTTTGCGCCAGATGGTCGCGTGCCAACTCATCGGCCAAGGCCGTGAGTTTTCCGGCGTGGCCCATGAGCATTTCATTCCAGTCACCCGGGTCGACGTGTTGCCGGGTCAACGGCGAGTCGAGTTTTTGCTGCTCGGCCGTGATCAGTTGTTCAATGCCTTTGCGTTGTTCGATCAGCGCCTGGGCCAGGCCTTTGAGGGTGGCCAGTGAGCGAACCTGGGCTGTGCCGGCCGGGGCCGCCGCCGGGTCCTTCGCGGTCGTGGCCCAACCGTCTGCGTGTTGGCTGAACGAGGCAATGGTTTCACCGGTCAAGGCGTCGGTGAGGGTCAGTTGCTCCTGGCTGTTCTGTGCATCGGCAGGCTTGAGCTCACCGATGAGGTAGGCTTTTTTGCGGGTTTTAAATACCCGTTTGGCCGGGTTTTTGGGACGCAGGGTTTTCGACAAGGGCAGCACGACGTCCAGCTCTTCCTGTTTGCGTACCACCGCTTCAAGTTCGCTTTGCGCAAGCGCCTGGGCAAATTCAAGGCCTGTCAGCAGGCGTTCGGCCTCGGGGCGCAGGCGCCCGGGGTTGAGCGCCTTGAGGGCACGAATCGCATCCTCATGACGGCGGTACCGGTCAAGGACCGTCTCATACACATTACGTTGCTCGGCCAGCGGGTACTCGGCACCGCTGCGCACTTCGACGTGAGACTGCAGGGCTTGGGCCAGGTCGCTTTGTTCGAGTCGGTTGAGGTAAAAGTCCTCCTGGGGTGGCAATCGTCGGTCGGCCGTCGCCACGCTGGCGGCGGCGAGGTAATTGAGCGCATTGAGCCTCAGGTTGTTGGCGAAAAAATTCTGCGGGTATTGGATCTGCGTCAGGCATTCCTGGCGGATCACACGGCCCGCCAACGAGTCCTGTTCCAGTTGTTCGAGCGTATGCTCCATGACCGCCGCGACCTCGGCCATGTGCTCGCGGATATTGGCCGATTCAACCGTGTTGCGGATGTATTCGTCGTAGACGGTGGTGTCTCCCAGCAGGTTGTCGACAAACATCCTGCGTGCCATCTGCGCCATGGGCTCGCCCGCGCTGGAAAAACGCATGGCGTTCAACCGGTCCAACAACAACGTCTGGATGGCCGACTGCTGGTTCCATAGGGTCCCCAGGATTTTTGCCCGGTCATGCACGTGCACACCGGCGCCGCCGACCCTTTCCAGCTCCTGGCCCACCTTGACCATTTCCAGGCGTGGGGGCAGGGACTGGGCAAATTGGTCTTCGAGGTTCTGCAGCAGAATCTGAAACTCGGTGCGTCGCTGCTGGTGGTTCAGGGTCTCCTGCTGGTGCCGCGCCGTCAGGGCCGGCTGTTGCTCGGGCGTCGCTTTTTGCAAAAGATTCCAGACCAGTTGCACGGTTTTGCGTTGGTTTTTCAAGGCGGTGGTGGCAGATAACATCTGCTCCATGGATGCCAGGAAGGGCGCCATCAAATGGGTTATTTGCGTATTGAGCGCCTGCCCGCGTGCCAGCAGCGCGTTTTTTCTACGCTGGTTTTCCTCGCGCAAGGCCGCCATCCGCTTGGGGCCACCGCCCACCAGTTTGAGGCCGCGGTCCAGTGTCCAATGGCCTTTTCCATCGGTGCGAAGCTTGATGCCGGGGTGGTCGGTTTTTTCGGGGTGCACGATATACACGTCGCCAAAACCCGGAACGATGCTGGCCCTGAACAGCAAACCACCGACCGAGGCATGCCAGACCCCATTGAGGTTATACAAACCCAGGTGACGCCCGGCGCTAACCTGCGCAGGTAGGGACTGTGGCCAGGGCAGGCTGAATGCCCGCAGTTTTTCCAGCAGCGCTGCCGATGCTGCGTCGCTGGCCAGCGAATGATCGAAATCCACCAGCGTGCGGCCACCGCCGGGCGGTTCGGAAGGCAGGCCGACCGTGCCACGTTCAATGATCGCCGGCTGGCTCGTTGCCGCGCCCAACGCTGCACGCCGCAACGCCGGGAACATGGGCGAGGCTTCGTCCAGTACAGGGTGCACCGGCGCCGCCGTGAGCGAGCCGTGATGCACCAGCAACAGGGCGATGTTTTGCAGCAGATCGACCCACGCCAGTGCCTGCGTCTGAGGGTCGTCACTTTCCAGCGCCGGCACATCGTGCGTCAGGCCCTGCACCAGTTGCATCAGCCAGCCGATTGCCGCCAGTGGCCCGCGCACGGCCATCAGCAGGGTATTGAAGCCCAGCTGCATACCTTCCAGGATCAACGCCCAGCGGCTCTCGCTATTGGACGTGGACTCGCGCTCAGCCTGCGCCAGCAGTTGCCGAGTCTCGCAGCCGAACAGGTACTCCATGAGGCTGCCATTGTTCAGGGCCTGGAGGATTTCGTCGCTGCTCTGGTCGCCAGCGGCGGCCAACTGCGCAGGTTCAGGCACGCGCGGCAGCGGGTCGAATTCCGAGCCCAGGCCGACCCGCACGTAGTGAGGCTGGGTAAACCCACCGTTGCTGTAGATGGCTCTGGCCGATTCCGGCAACCAGGTCAAAACGCTGTCCTGCAACGCGCCGGGCCGTACGAGGCCGGCCAGCAGGCTGTCGCGACTGGCAAACTCCAGCAGCGAGTCGCGATAGGCCGGCCGATACAGCAGGTGCGGGCCTCGTTGCGTATCGAGGGGCTCGATGATGAACATGTTTTGCACCACGTCCGCCGTGGCGCCGGGCTTGCGCACCAAGGCCAGCACCCGCATGACGATGCTTTCGCCGTCGACCTGGCGCCCCGTGGAGGTCGGGTTCAGCACGGCATTCACCCACAGGATGCCGCGCGGTGTCAGGCCAGCTTCGCCTTTGAGCCTGTGCTCCAGCGCTTGGGTTTTCAGCTGCACCGGCCGTTGCTGTTCGAACAGGCGCTTGCGTTTTTGCGCGGCCTCGGTATCGCCGAGCAGCTCCTGGCGCAGGTAAAGAGGGTAATTTTTGCCGATGTCGACACGCTGGACCAGTTGGCGAATGCCGTCGGCTGTCAGCCAGGCTTCGATTGCCCGACCGGTGCGGTGGCTGAGTGTCATGCGGCCATTGGGCGCGCCCGAGAGGTTTTTCAGGGCCAGATCCACCAGGCTCAGGGTCACCGGTTCGACATAACCGCCGGCCAGGGTGCCCACTGCCACGTGAAAGGTCAGTTGCAGATCGTCGGCGTGGTAGCCACTCGACCGAGCGGCATCGTCGCAGGCGCGTTGGCCACCCAGGGCGACGCTGCGATCCAGGCACAGTTGGTGGTTCAAATGTTCGGTTGCATAGCTGCGCAAGGTTTCCAGGCTGTCGAAATCCGAATCGCCAAGGGTCAAGCGGCGGATGCCGGCCTGTTCAAGCAGGCACTCACGGTAAGCAAGGCGCTCGGCCGCGCTGGCGTGCTGCAGCCAGGCGGGCAGGGCTGCGCGGATCGAATTCAGGGTTGCCAGCGGTGTGGTGGTCGAGGGGCTGGAGACTTGCGCCGGGTTTGTAGCGGCAGCAAACCGCAGTTCCAAGGCCTGCACGCTGGACCCGGCCGGGAGCTCAATGGCCGCGAGAGCCTCCAGTTGTCCCTCAAGTATGAGCGCGGCTTGCACCTCGAAAATATTGCCGTCGGGCTCGTACTGCTTCCAGGTGATGCGCTGCGCGCGAAAACGCTGCTGCAGGTGCATTCCCCAGGCCTGGCCGAAGGCCTCGAGGTCGGCGTACGCCTCGATCTGCCCCGATACGCGGCACAGCAACACCTGCGTCGGGGCGACCACCAGCACATCGCTGGCTTGCAGGGTGAGTCGGCTGCCTGCCTGCTCCAGAACGGTTTCCAGGGTATAGGCACGCACGGCCTTCTGCGGCCAGGGGCGTTGGGCGCGCGTACTGCGCTCGGGGTAACGGGCCAGTGTGAGGAGCGTATCGAGCTGTCGTGCCAGGCTCCCTGGCTGGCGAATGGCCGAGTCGAGCAGCGCGCCGTGCAGCACGCGGGCCAGCCACTGCCAGCGGCTGCCGCCGGCCTCCGTGTCCTGGCTCCAGTAGGCTGCCAAGGCGTCTTGAAAGGCGATGCTCAGAATCAGCGGCAGTTCTCTGATAACGGTTTCGATGACTGCCAGGTCATAGCCGTGCGGGCCATTGGCCTCAAAGCTCAGCCGGGTTCCCGTGGCGTCGCCCAGGTAGCAGTCCAGGCCGTAGCGCATGGACACATCGGGAAAGCTGCCATCGGCCAGGTGACTGAGCGCCACCTCCAGCAGCGGGAGCAAGCTGCGTCCGCCGCCGTCACGGGGTATGGCCAGGCGCAGGTCAGCGAGCGCAGAGCGCAGCGGCGGGTATTTTTCCTTCAAGTGGTCGGCCAGCAACTGCGCAGTGACTGAGCGCAGCGTCGGGCGAGTGAGAAACCGGGCTTCAACCGCTTGTCGGGCCGGGTGTGCAGCAGGGACGGTGTTCGGGTCTGTCATGGGTATTCCTTTACAGGGGAGCAAAACGCGCCCCAGCAAAGTAATGCGCTGCGTCGCCCGGAGGCGGTAGCCCGTTATGGCCTTAGGTGCAGGCAGCAAACTGGCCTATCATTAGCGCTTTGAACCTGATGAAAGACTGTGATGACTGATAATTTGCCTGCCGTCCTGAAGACTTCCGACATGCTTGAAATCGATGGCCTGCATGCCTTTGATTTCACCTTTGATGAACAGGCCTTGCTGATCACTGCCATGGACGGCCGTGCTGAAAAACGCTGGCGTTTCAGCCTGGAGCAGGTGCAGGCCGCCACCTTCGATGACACCTTGCAAAGCTGGACCCTTACCGGTGATTCGGGCGAGCACCGCCTGATCTGCATGAGCGCTTTCACCGGCAACAATAACGACGAGGATGAAGCGGATGATGATGCGTAAATTCTGGCCCCTGCTGATGGCGGGCAGTGTCGGTGCCATGTCGGTGCAAGCCGCCCCGGCAGACACCTACGAACTGCTGGTGGGCAGCTACACCGCCGGTACCAGCGAGGGTATCTACCGCCTGCAGTTTGACAGCCGTACCGGTCAATTCAGCGGCAAACCGGTACTGGCCGCAAAGGCGGCCAATCCGTCGTGGCTGACGATCTCCGAAGACCAGAAGCATTTGTTCGTGGTCAACGAGAACGGCCCGGGCCAGAAAGACCCGGTCGGCCGCGTCAGCAGCTACAGCATTGACCCGCAGAACCATCAATTGACCCTGATCAACCAGGTGCAGAGCCTGGGCAATGAACCCACCCATTCCAGCCTTGCCGCTGATGGGCGTTACCTGTTCGTTGCCAACTATTCGGTACTCGAAGATCCGGGTGGCAGCCTCGCAGTCCTGCCGGTTGACGCCGCTGGCAAGCTGTCGGCGCCGGTGCAACTGAGCGGGCATCCGTCCAGCCGGGTAAACCCGGAGCGCCAGGCCTCCAACCATGTGCATTCGGTGGTGTCATCGCCGGACGGCAAATACGTGTTTGTTCAGGACCTGGGCGCCGACAAGGTGTTTGCCTACCACTACGACCCCAAGGCCAACCCTGAACTGCCGCTGACCCCGGCCAACCCTGCCGCCGTGCCAATGCCACCGGGCAGCGGCCCGCGTCACTTGCTGTTCAGCGCGGATGGCAAGCACGCCTGGCTGACCACCGAGATGAGCGCTCAGGTCGCCGTGTTCGATTACAACGACGGCAAGCTCAGCCAGACCCAACTGGTCGATTTTGCTGCCGGGCAGCCGGTGGCCGACAAGGCCGGTGCGGCGCTGCACGCCTCCAGCGACGGCAAATTCCTGTACGTGAGCAACCGCGGCACCGCCAACCAGATGCTGGTGTTCAGCATCGACCCGGCCACCGCGCACCTCAAGGAACTGCAGCGCCGCTCCGTGGAAGGTGACCACCCGCGCGAGTTCAGCCTGGACCCGAGCGGCAAGTTTTTGCTGATCGCCAACCAGAAAAGCAACGAAATCGTGGTAGTCGAACGCGACCCCAAGACCGGCCTGCTGGGTAAAACCGTGCAGAAATTGCCGATCGATGCCCCCAGTGACCTGAAGTTTCTGGTGCGTCAATAAGCCACAGGCCCCGCCATGCGGGGCCTGACTCGGTGTATTAATTCTATTAATAGCGGCTACTGTTTCAAAGCATTACCAAGGTTCAGCCCTCGGGCGTAAGTTGGGTTCCAAGGCCTTCCCCGGCCACCTAAACCAACGAACACAAGGGTTACCGACATGAACTTGAACCTCTTCTCCATCATCGCCGCTTCCGCTGTTTCCGCCACCGTGGCATTGCCTGCCGCCGCCAGTGTGGAAGTGTCCGGCAAAAAATCCAACACCACGGCCTACACCCAGAAATACCTGCAACAGAGCGCCAACTTCTACGCCGCACTGGATCACAAGACCCAGCACTGAGCGTGAGCTAAGCGACGGTCACATGTGGGAGCTGGCTTGCCTGCGATGAAAGCAACTCGGTGTATCCGTTGGAACGAGTTGTCGGCATCGCAGGCAAGCCTGCTCCCACATTTGATTGTGTTGGGCTCAGGGTTTTGCCATTACCGCGACAAACAGCGCTGATTCCAGAAAACGCTGCAGCCAGGCCTGCAAACGAGGATACGGCGCGCTGGCGAACCACTCGCGGTCCACGTGCGCAAACTGACGCACAAACGGTGCCAGTGCCACATCGGCCAGGCTCAAATGCTCGGCCAGCAAAAACGCCCGATCCGCCAACAAAGCCTCCAGTGCACGCAAAAACACCTCGCCCTCGGCCCGATAATGTTCCATCGGTTGCTCCGGGTAGCGCTCGGCATACTTGTATCGATTCAAGTGATGTTTGAAGGCCTGATCGTTCTCGGCGATCAGTGCCAGCACCCGTGGGTCGCCCTTGAGCAACCAGTCATCAGGGTCGTGCTGCGCCAGGGCCCAGAGCATGATCTCGAGGCTTTCCTCAATGACCCGACCGTCCACACTCAATACCGGCACCGTGCCCTTGGGCGACAGCGCGAGCATGTCGGCCGGCTTGGCTTTCAGGCTCACCTCGACGATCTGCACGGGCACGCCCGCGTAGCGCAACGCCATTCGCGCGCGCATCGCATACGGGCAGCGCCGGAACGAATACAGCAGCGCCTCGCTCACTTGACCTCCAGCGTGCTCAAGCCATTGCCCTGACGCTTGACCTGGATCTGCACCGGAATGCGCTCGTGCATTTCCTGTACGTGGGAAATCACCGCCACCTTGCGGCCCTGGGCCTGCAGACCATCCAGGGCGTCCATCGCCAATTGCAGCGACTCCGGATCAAGGCTGCCGAAACCTTCGTCGATAAACAGCGACTCGATCTTCAACGTGCTGGACGCCATCGACGCCAGTCCCAACGCCAGCGCCAGCGACACCAGGAAGGTTTCGCCCCCGGACAACGAGTGTACCGAGCGCAGTTCATCGCCCATTTCCGTGTCCATCACCAACAGCCCGAGCATGCTGCCGCCGCGTTTGAGGCGGTAGCGGCGCACCAGTTGGCGCAATTGCACGTTGGCGTGGTGCACGAGCAAGTCCAGGTTGTAGGCCTGGGCGATCTTGCGGAACGTGTCGCCGGTGGCCGAACCGATCAGCGCATTCAGGCGCGCCCAGCGTTGCCATTCTTCATAGGCCTGGGTGATCTGTTCGGCCAGCGCGTGGTTGGCGTCCTGTCGGCGCTGGTCTTCGGCCTGGCGCGCGCGCAGCTCGGCGCAGTGTTTTTCGCCCTCGGCCAATTGTTGGTTGAGCGTGGCCAGGCTGCCATCGAGTTGGTCGGCGTCCAGGTTGCCGTTGTGCAAGGCCTGATGCTCGGCGAGGCGTTGCTCGCGTTCGTGCAGCAGCACCTTGGCTTGTTCGACGGCTTTTTCGCTGTGTTGCACCTGCTGGCGCAGCGCGCTGATCTGGCTGTCATCAAAGGCCAGCAAGCGCGTAAGCCCCTCGTCATCCAGCTCGGGGTGCAGCGCCCGCCATTCGCTCAGGCGTTCGTCGAGGCTGTGCTGCTCAGCAGTCAGTGCCTGTTGGCGTTCCTGCTGCGCCTTGAGGTCGGCAGCCAGTTGAACAAGGGCATTACGCAGGTCTTGCAGCTGTTGATTGGCGTCGGTTTCGCGCTGACGTGCCTGCGCCACCGCCTGGTCCAGTTGCTGCTGCCACTGCTCAGCGCTGGCGTGATCGCCCAGCAGCGCCGTGAGTTGTGCCTGCGCGGCCTGTCGCTGCGCGGACAACTCGGTGACGTGCTGATGCAAGGCGTCCAGTTGCTGCTGGCGATGCTGCTGATGGGTCTGTTCTTTCTCGATGACCTGTTGACGTTCCTGCTGCTCGGCCAATTCATCGCGCTGATGGCCCAGCTGTTCCAGGCGCTGGCTGACCTGCTGGTCGAGCTGCATAAAGGTCGCGGCCGGTTCGCGGCGCAAGCCTTCGAGGGTTTCGGCCGGCAGCAGGCTGGCGAAGGCATGCAGCTCTTCGTCGAGGCGTTCGCGGTCGTTGGACAGCTCGCGTTGCTGGTCCACCAGCAACTGCCGGGCTTGCTGGCTCGCATCCTGAGCGGCTTGCAACTGCTGCTGCAAACGCCCGGCATTTTGTTGCAGGTTGAGCAGGGCGCCCTGGCGCTGTTCGTCCTGGGTGATGCTTTGCGTCAGTTGCGCCAATTGCTGGGCCAGCCAAGTGCTGCGCTTGGCGGCGTCCTGATTGAACAACGAGGTCGACAGCGGGTGTGCATCCAGGCTGGGTTTGAGCGCGTGCTGTTGCGTCGCCAGTTGCTCCTGCTGTTGCAGGAACTCCTTTTGTTGCGCGATCAAACCGCCCACTTCGCCGCGCAGCTCGGTGAGTTTTTCCTTGAGCACGTCGACGGCTTTCTGCGCCGTGGCTTCTTCGTTCTCATCGTGGCGGCCGAGGCTTTGCAGCAAGGCTTCGGGCTGGTGATAGGGATGCTCATGGCTGCCGCACACCGGGCAGGGCTGGTCGTCCTGCAACTGCTCGCGCAATTCCTCGACGCTGGCGCTGCGGGCCAGGCGTTGGCGTTCGAGCAGTTGTTTGGTCACCGTCAAGGTTTGCTCGGCGACGGCCAGCTCGGCCTTGGTTTGCAGACCGCTCTGGTTCAGCTGTTCGCGCTGTTGCTGGGCGTCCGCGAGCTTCTGCGTCAGGCTGGCGGCGTGTTGATCAAGCTGCTGCTGGTTGTCCCACAGACGTGTCAGGTCTTCAAAGGCGCGTTGCTGCTTGCGGTTGTCCTGCAGCAGGCTCGCCAGTAGCTGGATCTGCTCGGCGACCGCGTGCGGCTCGGCGCCGGCTTCCTGATACAACAGGTCCAGCGCGTCACGTTGCTGAGCGAATTTCTCGGCGGCGGTGGTGGCGCGTTGTTCCAGCTGCGGCAGTTCGCTCTGGCCTTTGTTCAAGCGATTGCCGATCAGCATCAACTGTTGCAGACGGTCGCGGTAAGCAGCCCAGGCATCGCTCAGCGGCGCCAGGGTGGCGCTGCGCTCCAGCTCGGCAGCCAGGCGTTGCAGGCGTTCGGCAACGTGGGTGTGTTTGTCCTGCAACCCCTTCAACAAGGTCTGGCCTTGGGTGCAGGCGACTTCGTGTTGCTGCTGGTCCTCGGTGCGTTTGGCCAGGTCCTTGGTCAGGTGGGCGAGGGTGCTTTGTGCTTCAACGGCCTGGCGCAACAAGGGCACGGCGTCGGCCTGGTGCTTCAGCGCCTCAGCCAGTGCCGCCTGGGCCGCCACTTGCTGGGCTTGCGCCTGCTCCTGACGCGTGTGCAGCGCGGTTTGCTGCTCGCGGTGCTGATGAATCTGCGCGGCGAGCGGCGTCAGCAACGTGCCGAGTTCAACCTGTCGAGCAAACTGATGGCGCTGTGGCGCCAAGTGCTCCAGGCGGCTCAAATCCTCGCGCTGCTGGCCCTGGCCATCCCAATCGGCCAGGGCGCGTTGCAGTTGCTCAGTCGCGCTTTGTTGGCGCTCCTGCCATTCGCGCAACTCCTTGAGCCAGGTGTGCTGCAACTCCAACTGCTTGAGCTGGGCCTGCCGGGTCTTGAGCTGCTGCTGCGCCGTGGCTAACTGTTGATCCAGTTCGGCACGGGCCTCGGCGGCCAATGGCACCACGCCGGTGGCCTGGTCCTGCAGTTGTTTGTGCGCGTCCTTGGCATCCTTGGCCTTGTCGAAGGCGCGGCGGCCAAGCTGGGTGTAGAGCGCGGTGTCGGTGAGCTTTTCCAGCAGTTCGCTGCGCTCATTGTCGTTGGCCTTGAGGAACGCGCTGAATTCACTTTGCGCCAGCAACACCGCGCGGGTGAACTGCTCGAAATTCAGGCCCAGGGCCAGTTCCAGCTGGGTCTTGTATTCGGTCTTCTGGCTGGCCAGCAGTTGGTCGCTGTCCAGGTCGATCAGGCTTTGCCGGCTGTTCTGCAACTTGCCGCTGGCCTTGTCGCGGGCGCGGTTGGCCTCCCAGCGCGCACGGTAGCGACGGCCGTTGACGCCGACAAAGTCCACCTCGGCATAACCACCGCCGGTGCCGCGGCGCAGCAGGGTCCGTGGGTCGCCGATGGAAATGTCGCTGTCGGCATCCGGCATCTTGGCCTGGCCGGTATCGCCCAGGCGTGGCACCGCGCCAAACAGCGCCAGGCACAAGGCATCGAGCAAGGTACTTTTGCCCGCGCCGGTCGGCCCGGTGATGGCAAACAACCCGGCGCTGGCCAGGGGCTCGGCGGTAAAGTCGATTTCAAACGGGCCGGCCAGTGAGGCAAGGTTTTTCAGGCGGATGGCAAGAATCTTCATGGCTGTTCACCCGCCTGTTGCACTTCCTGGAGCAGCACGGCGAAATCCTTCAAGGTCTGTTCATCCACTTCACTGCCGTAGTTGTCCTGCCAGGCGCGGCTGAACAGCTCCTGGGGCGTGAGCTGGTCGAGTTCGACCAGGCGCTCGTCGTCGGTGGCGTCGCTGCCGCGCTTGCCGGCATATTCAGCGGCGATGCGCACCAGGCGCACGGCCTTGCCTTGCAGGGCGGTTTCGATTTGCTGGCGCAGGTCCGGTTGCGGCTCGTCCAGGCGCACCCGCACTTCCAGCCACGGGTGGCGTTGGGTCTCGGCGAGCAGGTCGATGTCGGGCAGATCCGCCAGTTGCTTGAGGATATCCGCCAGCGGCGCAGCGTCCAGGCGTTGCAGGTTGACCGAACGCGGGATCAGGCGCGGCTCGACGCCCACCAGGCGTTGGCCCTGGAAGGTCACGTCGAGAATCTGGTGCTTGTAGCCGATTTCGGAAAACGACAGGGGAATCGGCGAGCCGCTGTAGCGAATGCGTTCTTCGCCGTTCACCTTTTGCGGCTTGTGCAAATGGCCCAGGGCCACATAGCTCACGCTGGCATCGAACAGGCTAGCGGGCAGCGCCTCGGCATTGCCGATGATCAGGCTGCGCTCGGAGTCTTCCGACACCGAACCACCGGCCATATGCGCATGACTGATGGCAATCAGCGGCTGGCCTTTTTTGCGTTTGGCATTGGCGGCGGCGATCAGCCATTCATGCACCTGGCCGATGCCGCGCAGGTAGTCGTCGCCCAAGTGCGCACCGGTGACTTCCGCCGGGCGCAAAAACGGCAGCGCCAGGCACCAGGCGGCGATCTTGCCTTTGGCGTCAGGCAGCGGGATCAGCAGGCGCTCGGCATCCAGTTGGCCGTCATCCAGCCACAGCACGCGGCCCAGGGCATGCGTGCGCAGGCGGCGCATCAACGGCGCGGGCAATTCGATGCGCGAGCCGGAGTCGTGGTTGCCGGCGATCATCACAATCGTGAGTTTCGGGTTGTGTTCGTGGGCGCTGATGATGAAGTCGTACAGCCGCTCCTGGGCCTTGAGCGGCGGGTTGACCGTGTCGAAGATATCGCCGGCGATCAGCAGCACATCGGGCTGCTCGGCTTTTAATTGGCCCAGCAGCCACTCGAGGAAGCAGGCGTGTTCGAAGTCGCGTTCCTGGCCATGCAGGTTTTGGCCGAGGTGCCAGTCGGAGGTGTGGAACAGACGCAAGGCGAACTCCGGGGAGAAGATGAAAGGAGGGGAGTTTACCTGTAAAAGCAGGTTCGGTGCCCGCGGCTGGCCCAGATCAACTGTGGGCGCTGGCTTGCCTGCGATGGCATCGCCTCGGTTTGACTGAAAGACCGAGGTGCCTGTATCGCAGGCACGCCAGCGCCCACAGGGGTTATGCGGCGTGCAGGCAGTTCAGCGCGCGGTCGGCCAAGGTTTTGGCGTTGTTGATCAGGTGTTCGGTGGCGCTCGCCATGTGGCGTTCATGGCCGAGCAGCGTTTGCGTGGTGCCGGCCGCGGTGGCGGCGGCGCAGCGCAGCAGGTCGCAGATTTGGGCCAGGGCGTCTTCGAAGCTGAGGTCGTGATGGGCGACGAAGGACGGCAGTGAATCGGGTTGCAAGTAATGGCGCAGGGCACGCTCAAAAATTTCGCGGGGTGGGTCGGGGACGATTTTGTTCATGAATGAAACTCCTGGAAGATTGGGAGCCATTCTTTTGCAGATCTCACTCGACAAAAGGTGGCAGCTATGTGCGGGGTGAGATAACCGGTAGGAGCACCCGGCCAGACCGAAGTCTGCCCGCACACAGCCGCCATAGAGCATATCGCTCGCGGTTGTGACACTTGGCGCCTACACAGGATCTCACCCCTGATCGCTGATATGCAGCGACGGAGCGAAGGCTAGCCAGTGAGGTGGGCAGGCGCAAGGCCGAAGGATTGTCTAGGAAACTTCCCGCGAATTAAAGGGATGTGGATTGCTGGCCTTTAACAATGCGTTTCGATCAGGCGGCACTGATCTACCGTGGGGGCGGGGGTTGAGTACATATCCGTTGCTGCGGTTACGGCCACTTAGGGTTCCGCTCTTACAGCGGGTCACTTTTGGCAAACGCCCCAAAAGTGACCCGCTGTAAGAGCGGAACCCATCTCACCCCTGACCCAAATAACGGATATGTACCCAGCGGCGATGGCACCCCACAGGGGTTATGCGGCGTGCAGGCACTCCAGCGCGCGGTCGGCCAAGGTTTTGGCGTTGTTGATCAGGTGTTCGGTGGCGCTCGCCATGTCGCGCTCATGGCCAAGCAGCGTTTGCGCGGTGCCGGCTGCGGTGGCGGCGGCGCAGCGCAGCAGGTCGCAGATCTGGGCCAGGGCGTCTTCGAAGCTGAGGTCGTGATGCGCGGTGAAAGACGGCAGTGAATCGGGTTGTAGGTAGTGGCTCAGGGCGCGCTCGAAGATTGCGCGGTCGGGGGTAAGGCACGGTGGGTCGGGGACGATTTTGTTCATGAATAAGCTCCTACTAGATTGGGGAGCCACCCTGTGCCGTTTCCACACGACGAATTGGGTGGCAGCCATACGCGGGGTGGAAAACCGAGTAGTAGGACTCGGCCAGACCGAAGTCTGCCCGCGTACAGCCGCCATTGAGCGATTCATACGAAAATGACGCCTACTCGTTCACAGGTTTCCACACCCGATCGCTGATATGCAGCGACGGAGCGAAGGCTAGCCAGTGAGATGAGCAGGCGCAAGGCCGAAGGATTGTCTAGGAAACTTCCCGCAAATTAAAGGGATATGGATTGCTGGCCTTTAACCAGATGCAAAAAACGGAGCTCCCTGCCACTGAGCTCCGTCTTTTCTCCCGCCCTGATAGCTGACAGCTTGGTTCGCCTTTAGATTGCGACGAAGGACAGCGTCGATGCGGCGTTGTTAGCCACCATCATCATCCTGCCGCCAGGGAGGACGGCAATGCCTGCGGGGTGGAAAAACCCCGGAATAACGCGGGTTACGTTCTCCGCCTGTGTATCGATCACCGTTATTTCTCTCGCATCTGTCCCCACGTAGCACTCCTGCGTCACGGGGTTCATGGCCAGTGAGAACGTGTAGCCCCTCGGGATTTGCTGGACCACTTGACGTGTCAGGGTATCGATAATGGTGATGTAACCGTTGGCTGTCACATAAGCGCGCGGCTTTGGCCAAGCGTTTGGCGTGAAATCCACGTTAAAGAGGGTGGCGGGTCCTGGAACCGTCGCAAACACGCCACCGGCGTCCGCGGCAGCCGCTACACTCACTCGCCCTGACCCAGCGACGTACATCACGTTTTGTAACGGGTTGAACGCCACGCCGCTCGGGTTGGTTACCGCAATGGTGTTCACGCGTACCCCGGTGTATGCATCGATGACGTAGACCTGTGAATCAATCTGACTGCTCACATAAAGACGGGTGCCCTCTGCATTGATGGCTAAGCCTTCGCGATTGATGGAGCCTGCGGGCGCTTGCCCGAATCTGAAACCGGTAAACGTCTGAATGATCGCTCTGGAGTTAAGGTCAACCACTGAAATCGTATTCCCAAACAGGTTCATCACATACAGACGTGGCTGAGTGGGGTGCAGCAAAATGCGATACGGCCCGACGAAACCGCCCAAGGTTTGCACCACACTGCGGCTGGCAACATCAATTACCGAGACTGTGTTGCTATGGGTATTGGTCAGGTAAGCGGTCGAGCCGTCGCGCGTCAGCGCAATAAAATGAGGGGAGCCACCCACTGCAATGGTCTGCACAATCCCCACTTCCAAGCGAATGTCATAGGTGGTCGGCAGAAAAGCAACCGCCATCGCGGGGTCTGTGCTGCCATTGAGGGTGATCCCGCCTGTGAGGGTGATTCTGCCGGACTTGACCTGTTGCAGCCACGTGCGAAGTACGGGGATGTTTGCCAGCCCGTTGAGCGCTTCATTTGCGGTAATCGGGACTGCTCCGTTCAGCACCACCAGGTCCGCTACGCCTTCACTGCTGGCCGTGATCCAGACCCGTTGCCCCGCTGCGCTCGAAGGCCATTTTTCCATAGACAGCAGGCCGTTGCCGGCGAATTTATTGAGGTCCAGGGTGCCGTTATTGGGCGTTCCATTAATCAATGGCCGCACCAGCGGCGCTACCACTGGCGTGCCCACCACCCGGACTTGGTAGCTGCCGGACCGCGCCAGCGGGCTCCCGGCGGCGGTTTGTGTTTCAAACGCCACACGAAATGTGCTACCCGCCAGTTGCCGGATCACGTTGGGGTCGACGGTGATCGTCTCTGTGCGAACGTTCCTGTCGTTCACCGGTGGCAAGGTCACAATATTGATCGACCCGTCCGGCCGGGTGATCGTCAACCTCACCACGACCCGGTTAGGGGGGGCAGGCGCGATGGCAACGCGCGGCAGCCCGGTGGCCACTACGGTGAAGATCGCGTTGCTTTGAGTGTCGAGATCCACCAGGGCGGACTCTATCCCATTGACGTTAAACAGCGGGTAGGGGAGCAGCCGGGTGTCCAGCTCACTCTCCAGCGTGACGGGCCTTGAATAGGTGTATTTCGCCCCGAGCCCACCGGATACGTTTTTCACCACATCGGTGACCTGGAAGGAGACTTCAACGGGGCCGGACTGGCTGATGCGAGCGAAGATATTCGACGGAACATACACGCGAAACGGCCCAGGCCCGGCGGCCTCGGCGGGGCTCAAGGTGTGCGTGACGAACACCCCTCCCACGGAAATATCAATGGTGTCGTTCTTGCGGGCGTTTTCGTATTTGTCAATCAGGCACCACATCCCGGCTGCGGCGACGTCTGGGTCAATCACCGAACCTTCGGGAAGGTTTTCAATGCGCATGTTCAAGCCACTGAGCCACGTATCCCCGAGCACGCGGTCGATGCCGCCGGGCAAGGTGGTCTTGATCAAGACCGTCTGGGGCTCTGAGCGACTTTCCTGCCCGCTGCCGGCCCGCTGTACCCTGGCGAACAGGGAAACTTCGCCATCGCGCAGGGTTGTACCGGTGATATTCAGATCGTAACTGGGGCGGATCGCCCTGACGAAATCCGCGGCCACTTGCGCGTTGTTTATGTAAATCGAGTGGTTGTCGTTTATGGACAGCGTGTGCCAGGCGTTCGTGGTAATGCGAGTGGTCGGCAATACTTGGCGTTGCCCCCAGCCTACGACGGCTGTTTCGGGATACAGCGTGTTGGGCAGGGCAGGGTCATCGGGATCACGTAACGGGACGTGCTGGAAGGCTGAATAAGGCAAATCAGTGAGCAAATCATAGGTACCAGGCACGGTAGACATAGCTAACACCTCGCAGGGTTGAGGCGCGCGGTTACCGCGCGACAAGCAAGGTGAATAAAACGCTTGTAGCACTGAGCGAATCTACTGTCAGAATTGACAGTGACGACTAACGGTTGCGGGGGCCGTTGCCTTGCGGGTGCTGGATCGGCCGACCCCGCACGGACTTATTTCGGATACAACGGCGGCAAGCTGGTGCTATCCGTCGCCGGGTCTTGCTCTCGCTCGGCGACCGGGATGGCCTTGACCGCACGCCAAAGGTCTTCACCCAACCAGAAATGACCACTTTCGCTGTAGAGCGCGCCATTCAACCCGTCCAGCGCATCCGACAACGGCACAAACCGCGCCGCCATGTCGGCCAAGGTCTCCGGCTGTTGCCGCGCCCAGGCATCCAGCGCCTGACGCGTGGCCTGTGGGTCGTTGGCCTGAGTGGCGCGCTTGAGGTCGTCGAGCAGTGAGCGCGGGCTCGGACCAGTCTGAGCGGCCCGTTGCACGGCCGGTTGCCGACGCGCACGCCACCACAGGCCGAAGCCCAGCAGCGTGGTGCAGGCAAAGATCAACGTGCTGAGCTGCCACAGCCACAGGCGGTCATCGTCTGGTGCGGTGATCACGGTCGGCGTGGCGGGCGTGTCGACCACCAGGCTCGGGTTGGTCGCCACCTGCAGCGTGCGGGCAGGCAGGCTGGTGCGTTCGAGGTGGTCTTCGTGGGTGTTCCACCACACCACCTCGACGGCAGGCAGTTCGATGGCGCCGGCGCGGGTCGGCACCAGGGCTTCGCGGTCTTCGCGGCTGGCGGTCAGGCCGTGGTCGTTGTTCTGATTGCCCAGCACCGGCTGGTCGGGGTAGCGGCGCAGGCCATTGATGTCGGTGCTGGGCAGGGCCGGCAGTTGTGCGCTGGACAACCCTTCGGCCTTGACCGTGAGGCTGCGGGTCAGCGAGTCGCCGACTTGCACGTGCTCAGGCTCTGGGTTCCAGGCTTGCGTCAGGCTGAGGCTGCGGGCCGGTATCCACGGCGCGTCGGCCGGGTACAGCGCCGGCTTGGGTTTGACCGTCAGCGCAATTTCGGCTGAGCTGACGTGAATCAGCTTGCCCGGCTTGGTGCCCTGCAGCGTGTTTTCCTGCGGCGGGCGCGATTCCACCAGCGTGGCGCTGAAGGTCTGCGCCGGAATCACCAAGGCGCCGCTGTGCTGCGGGTAGATCGCATAGCGGGTTTCGATCACGCCATGGCGAATGCTGTTGATGACTTTTTCATAGGTGCGCGACTCGCCCAATTGCTCGATGCGCGCATCGGGAATCTGCAACGGCGTGAGGCTGCTGTCGTCGTACAGCGACACCGAGTGGTACACGCGCACGGTCAGCAGCGCCTGGGCCTGGACGTACACGCTGCTCTGGTCGAGGTTGGCTTCGATGAACACCGGGGCCAGCTCGGCGCTGGTGTTCTGGCTTGCGGTTTCGACCACTTGCAGGCTGATCGGCTGGGTCTTGAGTTCGCCCACTTGCAGCGGCGGAATCACCACGGTGCCGTTTTCCTTGGGCAGCAGGGTGATGATCCAGCGCGTGGTGGCGTGATTGTCGCCGCCCAGGGTGGTCAGTTGGTTGATCTGGCGAGTGCCGCTGACTTCAAACTGCGCATCCAGCGGCGCCAGGTCCGGCTTGCCGAATTGGGTGACGTCGCTGGACTCGACTGTCAGCTCCACCGTTTCCCCGGAATTGAGGCGGCTGCGGTCGACGCTGGCGACCAGGTTCGCCGCCTGGGCGTGGCCTGCCGTTAACGCGAGCAGGAGCAGAAGGGTGGTGCGGCGGCTCATCGAGTCTTGTCCTGATGTTGTTGCTGTTCGTACCAGAATTTGCGCCGCAGCAGTTCGCCGGGGTTGTCCGGGATCTCCCGAAGCCATTGCTCCAGGGCCTGGCGATGCTCGCCGTCGATGCTGGCATCGGCGGGGCGCAGCGGCGGGGTGGTGGTGTGTTCGTCGCCCAGTTCGCTGCCCGGTACGTCGTTGCCGCCAGCTTTGGGCGTGCCACCGGTCTGGGTATCGCCGGTGCCGGCCTCGCCCTGACCTTGGGGCGACTGTTCTCCACCCGTGGCACTTTGCCCGCTCGTGCCCGGTTGCGCAGTTTGGCCGGGTTGGGTGGTTTCGTCATCTTCCTTTTTTTGCGGCTTGGCGGGCTCGGGCTGGGCCTTTTCCTGGATCAGCGCTTCGACCAGCGCTTTGTTTTTCAGCGCCGGTTGCAGGTCGGGTTGGGCTTCCAGCGCCTGTTCGTAGGCGTCAATCGCGGCTTCCAGTTCGCCGGACCTGGCCAGGGCATTGCCGCGGTTGTAGTGGGAATAGGCGTCATTGCTCAGCGCAAACCGCTTGATCGCCTCGGCGTAATTACCCGCCTCGTACAGGGCAACGCCCTGCCATTGCGGGTTTTCGAAGTGTTCGGCGGCTTCGGCCGGGCGTTTTTTCTTCAGCAGGTATTGGCCCTGTTGGTCGGGACGCAGCCACAGGTCCTGAAAATCGAAGGCATAGCTGGGCTGCGGCGCGCCCATTAACAGCAACGGCAGGCAGAACAGCCAGCCGCGGCGCCCGGCGCAGGCGGCGAGCAACAACAGTGGCAGCAGCAGCCAGTAACCCTGATCGGCCCACGTGTCGAGGTGCAATAACTGGCCGTCGTTGCGCAGGGTCTGCGGGCCGTCGAGCAAGTTGAGTTGGCGCAGGTCCTTGTCGTCCAGGCGCGCGGCGCGGTAGCGACCGCCCATTTCGCTGGCAAACGCCTTGAGGGTCGGGCTGTCGAGGCGCGGCACCAGAATCGCGCCCTGGTCGTCCTTGAGGAATTCGCCGCTTTCCTGGGTCACCGGCGTGCCTTCGCGGCTGCCGATGCCGAGGATCGACAACGTCGGCGCCTGCGCCCCTTGCAGCTGCAGCCGAATGCCCTGGCGTTCCTGCTTGGACAGCGATGAGCCCACCAACAACAGGCGCCCTTGGCCGAGGCCGCCCTGCTTGAGCAAACCCAGGGCTTTCTCCACGGCGAGGTCGGCGCGATGGCCGGGCTCGGGCATGATCGAGGGGCGCAGGGCTTCGAGCAGGTTGCGGCTGGTGCCCAAGTCATCCGACAGCGGCACCAGCGTGTGGGCGCTGCCGGCATACACGACGATGGCGGTCGGTGCATCGGCGCGTGCTTGCAGCAAGTCATAGAGCTTGCGCCGGGCTTGTTCGAGGCGATTGGGCGGGCTGTCGGTGGCGAGCATTTCCGGGGTCAATTCCAGCAACACCACCAGCGGGTCGGCGGGTTTCTGGCTGGATTGTTCAACCCGTTGCCAACTGGGGCCAAGCAACGCCAACACGGCCAGCAGCCAGGCGATGCCCAGCACCACCCACGGCGATTTGCTCTCGCGGCCATTGCCGCCACTGAGCAGTACCGCATGAAATGCCGGCGGCAAAATTATCTGCCAGCGCCCGGCGCGCTTTTGCCGATGCCACAGCTGCCACAGCAGCCAGCCGAGCAACGGCAACAGCAACACCCACCAAGGGCGGAACCAGTGCGGCCAGAGGTCGATCATCGACGCCTCCGCAAACGCAGGCGTTTGAGGCGCTGGCGCCATTCAGGGTGCTGTTGCAGGAAATTGCCCTTGGTCGAGAGTTTATGCAAGGCGCGTTGCAGCGCGTTGTTGGGCCAGCGTTCCTGGATCACCAGCAACATGCTCAGAACCAGCGCAAGGGCCAATGGCGCGCTGTACAGCGCCTGGGCAGGACGCGCCTGGGTCGGTTGCTGGGCAACGGGCTCAAGCTGGTCGAGGGTTTGCTTGATCTTGAGCAACTCGTCGCCGTCGCGGGCGCGGAAATAGCGGCCACCGGTGGCGTCGGCGATGGCCTTCAACGCGGGCTCGTCGAGGTCCAGGCTCGGGTTGACGCCCAGAATGCCCAGGGAACCGGTTTGCGCCGGATCGGCGCCAATGCCGATCGGGTAAATCTTCACGCCTTCTTCAGCGGCCAGGCGCGCGGCGGTCAGCGGGTCGATCTGGCCGGCGTTATTGGCGCCGTCGGTGACCAGAATCAGCACGCGGCTTTGCGCCGGGCGCTGGCGCAGGCGTTTCAGGGCCAGGCCGATCGCGTCGCCGATGGCGGTGTTTTTGCCGGCGATACCGATGCGCGCTTCGTCGAGCCAGGTGCGCACGGTGCGCCGGTCAAAGGTTAGCGGTGCCTGCAGGTAGGCCTGGCTGCCAAACAGGATCAGGCCGACGCGGTCGCCTTCACGGCTTTCAAGGAAGTCGCCGAGCAAGTGTTGCACCAGGCTCAAGCGGCTGACGTCCTCGTCCTGCCAGTGCATGTCGGGGAAGTCCATCGAACCGGACACGTCCACCGCCACCAGCAGGTCGCGGCCGCTGGCGGCAATCGGCAGCGGCTCGCCGAGCCATTCCGGGCGCGCGGCGGCGGTCAACAGCAGCAACCACATCACCACAAACGGCGCCTGCTGGCGCCAGCCGGGCAGGTTGACGCGTGCGCGACGGCGGGCCAGGCCTTCGAGGTCGGCGAGGTAGCTGACTTTTAACGCCGGCTCACCGCTGTCGGCCACCGGCAAGACAAGCCGCATCAACCAGGGCAATGGCAACAGGGCGAAGATCCACGGCCAGGCGAACTCAAACATGTTTGCGAATCCAGGTGTCGACGGCTTGGGTCAGGCCGGCGATGGCCTTGTCGTCGAGTTTGCATTCGGGTTTGTAAGCGCCTTCTACCAGGACCATCCAGCGCGTGAGGCCGGCAGCCGGGCAGCGGTTGTCGAGGAACGCCAGCCATTTGCGGCCATTGAGGGTGTGGCTCTGGCTGTAGGGGTAATCGTTGCGGCACAGGCGCTTGAGCAGGCCGTTGAGTTGCTGCAGCCAGGCACCGGCGGGCGCGCCGTCGTAGGGTTTGGGCATCAACGCCAGCTCGGCGAGGGCGGCGATGCGCAGTGGGTCCAGCGGTTGTTCGGCGCGGGCCACCGGGCGGCGCTTGGGCAGGAAACGGCGCAGCGACCACAGCCCCCAGCCAAACAGCGGAATCACCAGCAGCAACAGCCACCACCCTGGCGCAGGCGGCCAGAAACCGATTGCCGGCGGGGCGATCAAAGGTTGCAGTTGGTCGAGGCTGCTCATTGCTTTTTAACCGGGCGTTGCGGGTTGAGGTATTCGCGCAGTTGCTCGACCATTTCGCTTTGCGTGCTCAACGGCATCAGCAGGATTCGCAGCTTTTGCGCCAGCAGCTCCCAACGCGCGATGCGGGCTTCGGCCTGGGCTTTGTAGGCCTGGCGCAAGTCGAAGTTCAGCGTGTCGAGTTCCAGTTGTGCGCCCCGCTCGGCAAAACGTAACAGCCCGGCGGCGGGCAGGGCGTGGTCCAGCGGGTCTGAAATCGGCAACAGCAGCAGGTCGCAGTGCCGAGACAGCAGGCTGAGTTGTTGCTCTGCGCCTTCGGTCAGCGCGCGCTCGTCGCAGATCACAATCACCAGGCTGCCTGGGCGCAGCACTTCGCGGCCACGGCGCAGCGCCATGCCCAACGCGTCGGCTTCGGGGCGGCTCTCGGTGTTGAGGCTCTGGTTGACGCGCACCAGGCGGTTGAGCAGTTGCAACAAGCTTTGTTTGCTGCGCCGGGGTTTGATTTCGTAGTGTTCGTTGTCGCCAAACACCAGCCCGCCGACGCGGTCGTTATGGCCCAGCGCTGCCCAGCCAATCAGGCTGGCGGCTTGCGCGGCGAGCACTGACTTGAACATTTGGCCAGAGCCGAAGAACAGCCGGCAACTTTGCTCAACCATGATGAAAATCGGGCGTTCGCGCTCTTCGTGGAACAGTTTGGTGTGCGGCTCCTGGGTGCGCGCCGTGACGCGCCAGTCGATGGTGCGCACGTCGTCGCCGGCCTGGTACACGCGCACCTGGTCGAAGTCGACGCCACGCCCACGCAGCTTGGAATGGTGCAGGCCGATCAGCGGGCTGCGCTGGCTCGGTGTGGAAAACAGCTGCACTTCGCGCACGCGGTGGCGCATCTCAATCAATTCGCTGAGTGTGACGCGGATGCCATCGCCTGCGTTCATGGGGTTCAAGCGACGGCAACGACGTCGAGAATGCGTTGCACCACACGGTCCTGGTCGATGCCGGCCGCTTCCGCTTCGAACGACAGGATAATGCGATGGCGCAGCACGTCGAACAGCACCGCCTGGATGTCCTCCGGGCTCACAAAGTCGCGCCCGGCCAGCCAGGCGTGGGCACGCGCGCAACGGTCGAGGGCGATGGAGCCACGTGGGCTGGCGCCGTAGGCGATCCACTCGGCCATCTCCGGGTCGAACTTGGCCGGGGTACGGGTGGCCATGACCAGTTGCACCAGGTATTCCTCCACCGCGTCGGCCATGTACAGGCCGAGGATTTCCTTGCGCGCCGCGAAGATCGCCTGCTGGCTGACGCGGCGCTCGGGTTTGGTTTCACCGTTGAGGGCTTCGCCGCGGGCTTGTTGCAGGATGCGCCGTTCGACGGCGGCGTCCGGGAAGCCGATCTTGACGTGCATCAGGAAACGGTCGAGCTGGGCTTCGGGCAGTGGGTAGGTGCCTTCCTGCTCGATAGGGTTTTGCGTGGCCATCACCAGAAACAGCGGCGACAGGTCGTACGTGCTGCGGCCCACGCTGACCTGGCGCTCGGCCATGGCCTCGAGCAATGCCGATTGCACCTTGGCCGGCGCGCGGTTGATTTCGTCCGCCAGCACCAGGTTGTGAAAGATCGGCCCCTGCTGGAACACGAAACTGCCGGTTTCCGGGCGATAGATCTCGGTGCCCGTGATGTCGGCGGGCAGTAGGTCGGGGGTGAACTGGATACGATGGAACTGCGCTTCGATGCCTTCAGCCAACTCTTTGATGGCCTTGGTCTTGGCCAGGCCCGGTGCGCCTTCGACCAGCATGTGGCCGTCGGCCAGCAGGGCGATCAGCAGGCGATCAATGAGTTTTTCCTGGCCGAGAATCTGCGTAGAAAGAAAAGTTCGCAGCGCGAGCAGCGCTTCACGATGTTCCATCGATGACGGTTCCTGGAGAGATGAGGCCGGGCGTTGATAAAAACGCCGGGCCTGGGGCGCTTACTTTAATGCATCGAGGGGGGTGGCGACTAACGGCGTGACGGGTATTTTTGGCAAATCTTGTAGGAAATTTGTATGGGAACGGCGGCAATGTAGGAGGGGGCTTGCCCCCGATAGCGGTGGATCAGTTTATACATCTGTAACTGATCGACTGCTATCGGGGACGAGCCCCCTCCCACATTTGATCGTTGGTGCAGCTTAGATTCGCGTGAACGTACCAGTGCCCTTAAGAATGTTCTGCAAGGTTTCCTCAACTTCAGCCAAATCCGACGCGGCGGTGCTGTGGAGAATTTCCAGATGATCCTTGCCCCCCAGCGCATCGGCATCGCCCGCAGCCAACTCCACCCGCAACGTCGTGTTGCTTAGTGTGACTTTCAGGCCGTCCAGGGTCGACGGCTCGTAATCCCAGGTCAGTTCTACTTCCTCTTCATCCGGGTAACGGGTGAGCATGAACATCTCGCCGTTTTTGCCGTGGCAGCAGAGCATGGCCATGTTGTCTTCTTCTTCGTCGCACGGGGTGGCCATCAGTGCGTCAGTGTTCAGTTGCAGCATGGGAAATCCTGTCTGGGGGAGGGCGCAGTGCGCCAATTGTGCCATCGCCGCGAATTTTGTGCTGCATCGTGTGTCAGACCCAGTGCATGACCTGATGGGCAATACCAGTCATTTTCGGTACTCGCGGGCTTGAAAACAGGCGGTTTTTCTTCGCAAAAATCCGGGTTGCTCAAGTCGCAACCCCAAGCTTGCGTACCGATGACCGAATATGTCGCAGCGTCGCAAGCAGCTGTCTTCCTACACTCGTTAAGCTGCGCAACGGATGTGCCCTGTGCCGGGAGTCTGACCTGCCCGTCGTACCGTCGCCCTGCACGATGTACATCTTATGGAAGTTGTATGTGACCTCATTGTCTTGTCCAGCTTCACCCACCTGTCACTCTGAATTCGTTACTGTAGACCGCGAACAGAGCTGACGGTCTCCCCGCAAGGGGATAACACGCGACGCTTCCATCAATAACAAGCCCAAGCGGAGTACCACAGATGGCGTTCTTCACCGCAGCCAGCAAAGCCGACTTCCAGCACCAACTGCAAGCGGCACTGGCGCAGCACATCAGTGAACAGGCACTGCCACAAGTGGCGCTGTT